>Ga0126339_10001475_pt1 | contig 15987 bp, 12 predicted proteins | sample OrbTmetagenome_2_FD_92532 | JGI IMG/M metagenome (GOLD analysis project Ga0126339, IMG submission 92532) | Coral microbial communities from Petempiche,Puerto Morelos, Mexico - Orbicella T R C metagenome | ecosystem: Host-associated > Invertebrates > Cnidaria > Coral | place: Petempiche,Puerto... | reverse complement strand
GGTAAGCCATTTTATTCAAATTATTTTCTACACGTAGCATTTAGAGTAATTTTCGAAGCATTCTCATACATTGTCTTATAAACGGCTAAAATTGTAACGCAACCGCCAACAGCATAATGTCACGTATTAATCATATCCAACGTCTGGGCCGCCTGTGTTGAAACTAGATTGCGTTACACATTTCACAGCTGTCAAATTCCTAGCGCGCTCGGACGACATTTGAGTGTGGAAATGATGCGCTTTCAACTTTTAGATTTGTGGATGGAAAACAGTCAGAATTCTCACATCCGATGTTATTGACTCATCTTCTACTTCGGTGGTTCTTGTTCTAATCACAAAGTCGCCCAACTGACGTTTCCCCTCCGAGTAAGACTGGGTGATGATCCGATAAAGAGAGTTAAAGCAGCCAAATCTTTCGGCGTTCATATTGACGAGCATCTATCGTGGTCGAATCACATTGAGCACATTGCTAAGAAGATATCTTCAGGCATTGCTGGATTAAAACTGGTTTGACCTTTTGTCCCGAAAGAAGCCTTAATTAAAATTTTTAAATCGCTGGTTCTTCCCTACTTCGATGTCTGGTCGGGTCTAAACAAGACAGACAAGGGCCTATCAGACAGATTTGATAAACTCTACAATCGGGCAGCTCGGATCAACACTCAAAGTGACTGGGAAATTAGATCTGCTGACATTTTGAGAATGCTTCAGTGGGATACTCTTGGAGTTCGACGTCAACATCACAATGCGATCATAATGCATAAAATTATGCATAACAAAGCTCCTGAGTACCTTACTGAGGTCTTTAACCTGATTCGAGACAGCACTGCTTACCATCTCAGAGACTGTAGCTACAATATTTGGCATTGCAGAAACCCAAAACTGAAAGCTTGAAAAAGAGGTTTTCATATCGTGGTGCTGAACTATGGAATTCTCTTCCAAATGCAATGAAAGCAGAACAGTCGATCTCTTAAGTCATTTCGTAAATCTCTTCACACATTCAGTCTCCACAATAGCAATTAACACTAGTCATTTTCTTCTCTCATGAAATTTTGTACTCGTATTGTTTTCAGCAATTTCTTAGGACGGCGTCTTGGAAACCAATTCTTTGTAATTGAAGAGATACTGTGTTCAAATAAATTGTCTGTCTGTCTGTCTGTCTTCGTTTCAGACCAGAGGGTCTTCGGTCTTTGTGTTTTGGGTACCTGTTTTCGACACATCCGAATTTGATTATATTTCATAGCACGCAGTGCAGTCTGTACATTTTTACGTATCTACGTGGTTACTCCTTCTGAGGATATCAGAACACAGTTGATTGTTTAAATAAATCCTGATATTAAAATCGTTCAGATCGTTCTGTATAGAGAGTAAACAGAATCTATTAAATTATTCCACGATCCTTACCTTCAGAGTGTAACTCCGATATTCGTACAGAAGGATGGCCAACAATAACCTCCAGTAGAACGACTCCAAAAGAAAAAATATCTACTTTAGTGCCGTATGTCTCTCTTTCTCTGCTGAACCACCATTTACCAAACGTTTCAGGCGCTCGCGTTGCTGGTGTTCCGAGATTACCAGTGGCAGCCATTTCGCCTCCCGGAAAACGCTTCGCAATTCCGAAATCGGCGATCTTCGCCTGTTTCGTAGCGGTCAGAAGTATATTTTTGCAAGCAAGGTCTCTGTGAACGATAGGCTTTGGTAGTTGATGAAGATAATTGAGTCCTTCAGCCACATCAAGCATTATGGAGACGGTATCGCGGAAGGTAACTCTTGGATCTGTTTGTGACCTCATTATAAATCGTCGTAAATCTTGGTCCAGTAGCTCGGTGACTATAATCGTTGATTCCCTCGGTGACTCTGGTATCACAGCAGTCAAATATTTCACGATATTTGGGTGATTTAGACCGCTTAACAATTCCCACTCCTCTTTAAATTTCAGTTTTACATCGGTCTTCTCTAACAAGTAGTTGTGAAGTTTCTTCGCTGCAACTTGTCTGTTTTTCCAGACGGCCTTGTACACCACGGCGTAAGATCCCTGGCCGATTTCTGTCAAGAAATTCACTTCTTCTTTCGATGAAGTATTTGCCATTTGGTTGGCTGTGTCGTAAACTTACTTAGTAGTACTTTTCACAAGTGCGGAGCTTTAACAACCCTTATTATATGGCTAGCGAGCGGGCAAGATAAATCAAATCCTGCGCTGTGATTGGCTACCCGAGCGGGCAAGATGGAGGTATCGTGCCCGCTCGGGACTACCCGCCGTATCCCGCAAGAAAAATTTCCCCGAAAGCCAAATAATAAACCCTTTATTGACCAAGCTTGTTCGGTCAAGATGGCTGGATATTGGCCTCGTTCTTTTTTTGCGAGCTTATAGACCTCGACTCCGTCTCGGTCCATAAACACGCAAAAAAAAGAACTTGGCCAATATCCAGCCATCTTGACCGAACAAGCTTGGTCAATAACCCATACTTCCAAGCAATCGCACATTCTCGTCCCCATAGCCCTTTTCGCTCCTCTTAGCCGGCAGGGCCTTGGCACGAGAATCGAAGGGTTCTGGGGACATAGGATTTTCGAATTAATTCGAATTTTTTTGATTGGCTGTTTGAAAACAAAGACAGCTTGAACGGAAGTCAGAATGTTCGCGCGGATTGCTGGCGCGAAAATATAAAACAGCTGTGATCAGCGGTGTTTAAAATAGAGGACATGGAGGATTCTCCCAATATAATTCTCTGTATTGTTTAACTCACGACTCAACACTTGTCGCTGTTGCAACGAAACGGCTTTTTTTTAGAAATCCTGGTTGATATTCTCGGCGAGAAAAGCAGCAAGGAGCCGGAAATTTTAAAAGTGCTTGAGTTTTTAACTGGGAAAGAAATTTAAAGTTTGGCGATGGTTTACCAACGAAACTGTGCGAACCATGTACAGAAAGGAAAAGAATATTAAAGAATTTCGTTCTTTGTAGCTGGCATCACTTTCTTGGCAGGAATTGTCGATCGTAGGGTCTTGTGTGAAAAGAGTTTGTTGCTCGCAGCAGGTTGGAGAATTAACTTCATCCAGTCAGCACTCTACGGTGAGGCGAAAAAGAGTGAACCGCGAAAGTGTCGAAAGTGGTCTGATGTGTCTTTTCTTTAAGGGTGATCAACATCACAACAAAAATCCCCTTCATTTTAGACCTATTTCTCCCAAGAATAACACGACTGCACTACAGCGCCTTCCACAATTTTAAAAAGTTGGAACCGTTTATAAATGCAGGCTTAGGGTTGGTGTTTCACTGAGAAAATATGTCTAAAATATATTACTGTATTGCCCTTGAAGGAAAACGGTGTGTAAATGGTTTTGTTTCCTGGCGAATAATTGTGAGCATATTTTTTTGCTTTGGCATCAATGGAAGGAACTATGTGAAGGCCAAAAAGTGATTTCCACTTTCCATTGCTGGCCCCAATCTCCAAACGGGGAAGCAGAACTGATGATAATGATGATGAGTGGATAATGTTTCAGCTATGTACTGATGCAAAAAGTTAGGGAGTGTTCCTTTTGCAGTCAGGTATAATTAAATAATTTAGGTGAAATTAGGGTTTTAAAAACCAGGTCTCTGCTAGGCACTAATTTCAAAACAAATCTGTCACTGCATAAAACTATAAACATTAAATTCTCAACTCTGATATAACTGTCCAACTGAAAACAGACATTTTGATACGTTTGGGTTTACCGCCTGACAACTAGTTAGTGAGAGACTTGCAATCAATTCCCCAAAATAAAGAGACCTTTTTACCAACATTGAGGGTAGAAAAATATGTCCGTTTCTTCAAGCCTCATATAACTGAAAATTTGCAGCAATTTGAGTTTTACTAAATAAATGACTTGAGTTTTTTCATTTCATGGGCACTTAAAAAACAGTAACTGAGGAAACTTAAACAATAATGGTCTTATGGATAAAGTTTAAAAATTTACAATGGATTAGAATATATACACTACTTACAAAATAGGGACTAAGCAATGAAATTTTCAATTTTCAAGAACAAGTGGTCAACCTATAATTTCTCGTTACTGTAGTAGTAATACACTTTCAAGTAGACAGGCCGAGTTAAGAAAATCATCAACCAAGGGATACTATTTTGAGGTCAAATTTTCCAATTATATGTATTTGTCAACATACAATGTCCACAATGACAGTATGTAAATTGGAGTAAATCACTGTAGGAGACATCCTCCTTCTCATAACTTGTAGTTTTACTATGTAAAGGAGAAGCAGCACTTTGATTTTGTCATCACCAGTGTGTGGTTGTGTTGAACATGTGTAGAAACTGTTCTGCCTATTGGGGTTCACTGCAATGATTTTTGGATCCACCATTCCAAGGGAACTTGATGTATAGCATTTTGTTTGCTCAGTTACTGTTGCAGTTAGTGCGACTACGAGCACCTTTGCAAATATGGCACCGAGCATACCTACTTGGATATACAGGCCAAAAGCTTTTCCTGTAAATACAATGTATGCGATTGTTTGCTGATTTATCAATGATTATAATTAGTTTGTGATCAGTGATAGCATACAAGTAGCTCAGCCGATTAAATTTCCACATTTTGCACTGGTATATACTAGTATATCAAATTGTGGCAGACTAATTTTACAGTTTGAAAGCCACTCATACAGGATTGGGATTGTCTGAGTTCATCGATAAAATAGAAATGATGATCACACAAACAATGTCACCATTCACTGTATTAATTTGTAACCTTAGAAAATTCCACCCTCAATTAAAGAAGGTGAGGCCGGCAAGACTAAATAAAGAAGCTAAATTACATTTCTTGTACACAAAAAGCCATCTACAAGAAGACATGTTGACTATTTCAAAAAAGGTACAAATTTTATTTGTCACATTCTTTGGTCCCAAAGCATATTTGCTGAGCAATATTTGATCACTTACAAAGCCTCATATTATACTGTAGGAAATGGAAATAAATCAAGACAGATATAAAAATACTTGCCACTCTACAATGAGATGCGCTTCATCAACTACCACGGTTCTCATATTGCGTCTCACTTCTTCGCAATCCAATATCTTCCTTAATTTTCCGACAAATGCCTCCGGGTGCCCATAAATTATTCTATACTTCGATTCCTTGATATCTCTAATTTCAACCTCGCTCAGCGACTCAGTATTCCTAACCATTAGAGATCTGACCTGCAAATCGTTGAGCTTCACTGTTTGATCTCGCATCAAGGCATTTAAAGGCGAAACAACCAAAATAAACGATTCACTTGCTCCAAGCCAGCAGTCAAAAATGAAGGGCAACAACTGAAAAATTAATTAATGACTTGTCAAAGCCTGTCGGTAAAATAATAAAAGTGTCTTTCTTTAAAACTACAATGTTCCTTATCGCCTCTTTCTGTTCAACACGGAGGGAAACATTCTATAAATTGATACCACTTAAGGCTTGACACAAAGATTCCTCGAATCCTGGCTTGACAGCCGCCATTGACAATCCCATACAGTATATAGAGACATTACGACGGCATACATGAAGGCCGGAAGTCCTAGCTAGAATCTAGGACTGGAAAATCCTATGTCTCCAGAGCCCTTCGATTCTCGTGCCAAGGCTCTGCCGGCTAAGAGGAGCGAAAAGGGCTATGGGGACGAGAATGGCAATCGCAGTGCTAGGCTCCTACCCAGTCCTCGAGGCAGCCGTTAGTATATGACCGTCATGGGATTTGTTGGTTTGCCTAGTTTCTAGGCCTAAATATTTCGTCGCGGTCAATCGTTTCGGGTCACGCGGTCCGGGGAGACTGTGCGACCCAGGCAAATTTTCGGGTTAACCCGAAAATTTAGACAATTTGTCAATTTTTTCACTGACCCGGTTTCGTCTCGCGAAAGGGAATCCTCTGGACTTTTCTGGGACAGTGACTGTTAGAGAAAAGCAATTTAAATCCTTCGCTCTTGCATCTAAACGGACAATATCGACTCGGGTCTCTGTAAAATGAGGACCGGATGGCGGATGGCGGATGGAAAAATGCGGATGTCAAAATGCGGCTAACAAAATGCGGATGGAAAAATGCGGATGGAAAAATGCGGATGATAAAATGCGGACGGAAAATTGAGTATGACAAAATCCGTACGAGAGGAAATCAACTACAATGTTCACTTAGCGACAATCTGTTTTTAATATCTTATGTAGGGAGAAGTTGAATATCCGTAAACAGAATTCGGTCATCCCATTCTAACGGTGAAAACATTTGTGAGATTAACGCTCTTTCTGCTGTGCTAAAAATCCAAAGAGAAGAATAAACTGTTATCAACAGAAAGAGCTATGGTATGGTATGACTCTCAGACGATTAAAACCTTTATCTTTTTATCAATTTGATCTGGCAAAACACGCCATGACACGCTTCAGTAAAATGCTATCTACAGCTGTTAGAACTGGTGGAATATTCAGGCTACTTTATTGTATGAAAAAAGATATGTGAAATAATTTCCATATAATGTCACGAAGCAAAAGATGTTTCTGATTTTAATTTTCAATTTTCAATCAATTTTCAATCAATTTTGTCTGTGAAAATTCCTGCAGACTTCGATGGGGTTCGCCGGAAAGAACGTGCAGTACTGTCAGTTTAGCTCTTCCATATCTAGAATTCAATTTCTTTGTAGAACTTAAACGTTGCCATTTGTTCGGTTCCCTTTTACGCAACATTTTCTTCACGTTTCACAATTTATTGTGATTTTCACGAAAATTGCCAAATTTAAGCTGGTAGTAGTGTGGAAGAACTGCACTGCATACAAAGAGAGCTTCTTGTGGACGTCTATGAACGTTTGTTCCATGTAATCGATTTTTGTTTTTCGCTATTTTAGTTGCATGAAATCTATATCAGAGCAAAAGCTGTAAAAACGCTCTGTACCCGTTCGATATCTGAAAGTCTTATCCTGTCCATTTGATGAACCAGCTTTTTTACTACAAAAGTACACAGAGGAAAGGCCATGAAAAAGATCTACTTGCGCTAGAGTCATCGGCCTTTGAAGAAATGCTGTGCAGAGTATACGCAAACGCCCCATGTGCCTTGCAAACTTTTCAAATAGGGTACAGTGGTGCGCGATCGGTTACCGTAGTGGTGTTTCATTTAGTTTGAGTCTGTTCAGTCTGCTGGAATTTACCTCCAATTTTAAATTTATTTTCTACATAAGACGGAAACGAAGTTTTATCTTAATTTATTTTACCATATTTTCATTTTTAATATACTTTTGGAATCGTGATCAAACGTTCACTGATGATCGTCTTAGTTGTAACTTCAATATGGTGGCTGCGGTAAATCTCCAAAACTAAGCAAACTTCAATCAGGGGTTACCGCAAAACTGAAGAGTGTCCCCCAAAATTGCAAGTATGTCTGTGAATGTCTATCTTTAAACTGTATCTGCAATATATCGTTTCTTTTTTCTTCTAGTGTGACAGGCTTTTTCGACGGTTGCCCTAAGCTACCACAGAGCTATTAAAAAAACAGCTGGAAGGTATCTTCGAGAAAAAAGTTCATAAGATGTTTATAACTAGAGAATATCCGCTTTTTAAATCGTCACTGAATTGATTAAAGTCCAAACTACAATGTTATCGCAAAGAAAAATTCACAGTTAATCTTCGACTAACGCTGGCAAGCCATGGACATGACGAAATTTCGACAATTCGAATCGAAATTTGGCTAAATCCGGACTCAACGGTGTAATTGAATTACTCCCAAAAAAGTGAACATTAGACTAAACTAACCTTGCATTTGCTTTGTTTACTTTAGCACAAGGGTCTATTAACGTAACAGAGAAAGTATGAGCGAAATTGATATTTTGGCTCAGTGTCAGCGATTTTGATGATCATATCTGATTTTTAGTAACACTGACTCTTAAGTAAGTCAGTGATGTAGCAAGGCGCTGCTCAATTCAGAACTTTGCAGACCGGTAAAAGAATTTTATAAACTATACGGTAACGGACAGGTAGCCAGCTGTGGAACAGTTTTAGGATAGGGGTTATATGATCAAATTTCCTAGTGCATGTAACAATTCGAGGTGCTGTATTTTGAATGGATTGCAATCTTGAAAGTAGATGCGGTGTCGATGTGGTGGAGGATCATGTGGCAGTGAGCTGCATTTATCTAATTTCGAAGTGAAAGAAGGCATGAAAAACGACTTGGGCACTTTCTTCATCAATGTACCATCTAATTTTGGCGATATTTCTTAACAGTAGATTTTAATTTTAATTTATCTTATTAATTTATTGATTTTATTATTTTTGTAACATGTTGTGAGACACATTTCAAAACGGCAGCTACAGCGCGCGTTCTAAGGCTGAAAGCTTACCCTTACAACCCCACTCAGTCAATACTGAAGCTCATACCCGAGCGAACTTCATCATACCCACTCTAATGGCTCTGTCAATTCCAAGCCCCTCCATCCCCCGGGAATTTGACAACATCTCCCGCCCCGGGGTGGGGCATTTGCTATAACAGGCCAGTCACTTTCAGGAGGTACATGACTTGCAAACACTATGGTTATCAGGTTATTTGTGAACAATTCTTGCTTCCATAGAATTTTCACCTTGATGGGTCGGGCATTTGCAGTCTTCCGAAACTCCACTGTGCATGGGATTTGCACTGATATTCTAGCCCCACTGCGGGGCATTTGCAAACAACACTTTTTCCAAAAACAAAATTACAATTGCCCAACAAATGCCTGTGGGGAAGGAGGGGCTTGCAATTGACAGAGCCATAGCTTCATTATTAAAAAGCGACGATGTGTCAGCGTATTGCCGTAGGGGCTACTCCACAATGTTTTATGCAGGGACGCTCCGCCTTGAGGTACAAACCCGTGCCCTTTCATATACCATTGTTGAAAGAACGTTACCTTTCATGTATATCTTCCATAGTACATGTTATGCCTTTCACATACCTACAGTACGCTTTTACCGACCCTAAAAAAATTATGCAGGAATCTTTCTATCCCCCAAAAAGGTGTACCAGAAAATTCCTACCCTTAAAACTCCACGCATCCTCCATTAAAGGGAATACCCCCCGGGCGCATTGTAACCAATAAATGAACGAGTCGGTGAAAATTTAGGAAGGCTATTTTATTGAAACCTTTTCTAAAACATTGCGTTCTTCATAAACATCGCCAAAGACAGTCCTTGGCACAATAAATTATTTTTCGTTTCACAATCTCTGTACAATTACTAATTCACTTTTAGCCAACCTAGCCTATGGAAGGGTACACAAAATTAGTGAAATGCAGATATCTAAGACGTTTTTTATAAAGGCAGATATAGGGGAAATATTCCTAAACATTCTGCATATTGAATGTAATTGTAAGAGGCGCTGAATTCGTTCGCGCGTTTGAATCAATAATAGTTGAAAGAGAAGAACTGGGACCAGCTAAAAAAAATTCAGGTGGTCGCTTCCAAGGGGTCCCGATAAATGCTTACAGATCTAAACGATGCTGAAGTAGGAACAAATGTTTGTTATAAGTAATAGATTTGCAACACTTCGACGCCTGAAGTACCCTGTGTCCACGTCCACTATTGATAGAAAATGACGAGCAAAACACGCTTTGTCGACACCCTAGTTGTCCTTCGACAAGAGCCAATCAAGACGAGGTTACTGTACAGTACGTAAGCACGTCAGCTTTCCTAGTGACAGGAGTCGAAATAATCCCTCATAGCCACACCCTGGGCTGGCTGCTACTGTAGAAGTGTTGGCACTGGTCAACAGACGGAAGTATTAGTCCTTATCGTTTTCGTCTGGTTACCGGCTGCCAGCCTCCTTCCAGGTCAAGAAAAGGACGACCAGCCATCCTGATAAAAACGAAAGGAAAAGAAATATTATGCACACACACAATGACTAACTCTATTTGAGAGTTACTATATAGCTCTTTCCCTATCTTCCTTTCTCTTCGAAAGCAGCCGCCGAAATCAATTCGACAACCTTGGAAAATCTCCCTTAAAATGTCTAAAATGGTAGACGTAAAAAATTTCATTCCAAATCTCGCGATGGTAAACTAGCTGTCAACGGTACGATTAAATGCCGACGGTATTGTTAGATTTGGGGGAGGTAATGGTGCATTGCAGGTTGATGTTATCATTAACATCACCACGACTGGTATAGTACCTCCATACGGTACGCTCTGGTAAACTGGCCACCCTGTGGTGCCAGGATCTCGGAGCAGCCAGGGCCCCGGAGCTGTGTAGCAGAGCATCTTGGACATGCCCAGTATTCTTGCCCAGTCAGAAAGAAATGGCCATGGAGTGAACCCTGTCAAAATTCCCCGACCATGGGTCAAATTGTAAGGAGCTGACGGCTATGTTTCATGGGCGGACAATGGAAACTTGTTCCACAATATTCCATCAGTCAAACAGCTAAAGCCGGGGAAGCCCTCTACCACCACCGAGTAAGGCGGAGGTTGTGGGCTGGGTGAACAGCCCGACCACGGAAAAACTTTCTTGCCACAGAAACCATATGGCCATATGTCCCAGCCGGGACGATGAGGATGAGCGAGTGAGTGTATTGATAGAATGACTAGACAATACGTACGTGACAACTGCAATTATAGTGACACCCTTTCCTCACCAATACAACATTTTAAAAGAATAATGTGAACATACATGATAAGTTAACGTCTTAAGCAGACTGGAATACTTACGCATTTGGTGAGATCCCGGCAGCGGTTGTGACAATAGGAGAGCGGGTTGGAGAGACATGTGCATGGGTGAGAGGACTGAATTGTCCAAAATTGGGTTGACCGGGTAAAAACACTTCGTGAGGTCTTCTGGGCAACACGCGCGGATCAGCTAAACCGGAAGGATAATTACCCTGAAGGAAGCAGACAAGGGTTCATCAGATTGGAGTCCAAAGATAAGTTTAAATTATTGTTGCGTCTAAAGCATACTTCGCACCATCTTTAATAAAACCATCCAGTTAAGAATGCAGGTGATGTGACAACTTTCTGTTGCCTTTCTGTCCTGCTGAAAAATCTTAACAGTTTCTTGGGTTATAGGGTGAAATGAAACACGGTCGGAAAGAGAAGCGAGCCAACGTGATGAGCGCCAAAGCGTTTGATCCCCATTCCGCGTGCTCTGCTCAATCTGTTCGCCGATTTTAGTCAGTTTCACCCCATACTTTTACATATTGCTATTGCCATTACCTACTAAATTGCATTTATTACACATTTCATCGGAAAATTTTTCTATTAGCCAAAGAAAAACTTACAAACAAATACCTGCGTTACTGCTATTGGAGTTTTTCCCACCACATCAATTTGTTGCGCAACACAACCTCTGTCGTTCTGACCCACAACAAAGTATACTCTGTCGCCAATACGTAATTGATCGAAGGGGAATCCTCTCAAATGTGAATCGGTAAAGTAAATTCCTGTAGGTTTTCGATCTCTGGGAAAATCTTTGGTAATGAAACCATAGCGACCTTTCATAAGAACAGCAACGAAGCCCTCTTGTATTCCTTTGCCGACCAGATGTTCCCAACCACACCTGCACTGTGTTTGCTTCGTCTCGGGTAGCTGTAGATATAGAAATTAATTCGACGTTCAAGCTGCATAAATCTGGCAAGTGCATTATGGGGCTCCTTAACGTATGAAAGATTTTCATGCGAGGGATTGAATACGCCTATTCAGTAGAGATAAACAAATAGAGTCATGTGTACTTTGATAAAGGCGAAGTCCGTGTTCTAGCTCAGTGGCCCAACAGGCCGGCACTTTTCCCCGATTTCTGTTTAACACAGGGACTACACGTTTTGTACTCCACACTGAATGGGATGTTAGTCCATCATAGAATTAGCCCCCGCCATTTAACTCGCCAGTACCCCGCATTCATACACCTGATGGAGAGATGTACTGTGCGAGTAAAGCGTCTTGTCCAAGAACATAACACAGTGAACCCTTCCAGTAGAGCTCGAACCCGGACCTCTTGATCCGGAGTCCAGCACCTCCGGCTCCTAACTCCAACTCTAATAATGCGACTGAATTTTTGGACTACATTCGAAACCGTGTTTTAGTTACTGCTAAACAAGGTTTTTCGATTTGTTCCATCAATTTCATAGCCCGCGATTGCAGAGGCTCAGATCAAAGCATTTTTAGTCCACTTTGGAGGGAAGTAAAAGAGGACGAGAATTACAAGTTTCGTTTCGTCATCGAAACTCTGGTATCTACAGGTATAAACGAGATCAATAGCCGGCTAACTCGGGACAAAATAACTCGTGTACTTTATTCGTGCGTATGTCAGTAAATGAAGGCAAAGCTCTTACCTTAATAAAGAGGTCCTTTGCGAAGAAGCCACGCTCATTCTTACCCACACTGAACTGAACTGTTGTTTTCATGCGAATGTTGCCAGTTTCTTTTTTTGGTATACCGGACAGCTTTTCTTGAAAAAACAACGCCTCCGGAGTAGACGGCACTGCAATATATCCATGAACTGATTTATACTTTGGCGGAGTTCTTAGTTCGCATACGTGACCCTCCTGACGAGATCCTATTTGATAGAAATCCTCTAGTGTCGTTGGCAACGCGACTGTCCTTACTACCCTGTAATGCGATAAAGATGAAGTAATGAGATAAAGTGTTCGTGTTTATTTCCATGATAGTTTCCTCATGCGCCTTATCTCCCCACTAACTATACGACTCAAGTAACGGCCGGAAGAAGGATGGGTAAGGCGGCTTAAAATTAAGACTTCTCAAGGAACATGACCACATACAGTGCTCTTGATTATAGCGCAATTGATTGTAACCTGAATAACTATCGACTTTCTGTTCTTTTTTACATCTTCTTTAGAAGTCCAAGGGTTTACTGACATGGATGTATGTGACCGTTCTACAATCGAAGGGTTAAAGCATAGGTCCCCAGAGTTTAAACGCCTCTATCTGGGATGAAAGTAATTGAACGATGCTGAGAGTTCGAACAATATTTTATGTAACTGTCCACATTTGAAGGGGCTACAACTCCCTTCTGCCTGGGACAAGTCCCCTCTTGTATGCTGACCTTAAAAATTCAAAACAAAGACGTGCTACACGAAATAAGAGAGGTTAAATCGAAATCATTTGTTACTGTCCGCCAACACGGCAGAGATGATATCGCGTGCAAAACAAGATTAGGGACACTCTTTCATTTACTTGCAGACCGAACGGGAAACCCGGCGCAAAAGGTGCACTTGCCCCTGTCACGTTGCGATGTGAAGAAGCCCTCAGCCGGATGCATTGCGTTTTAGGCATATTTAAGAAAAACGATATGAATGACTACGTCATATGATTTAGAACGTTTACACTCTTCATAATCGCTTTCAAGGAATGCTGCCCGCGGTATAAACTGTATTGCAACATACCGCCGTGGAGCTGCAGATGCAGTCGAAGCCTTTTCCTTCTCTTCTGTCTTCTTGTCTTCTTCTTGCAACTGCTCACGACATTCTTTCAACTGTGGGTCGATGTTTTCCTCCTTCTACCAAAAAAATATAAGAATATTGATAACCTAAATATATGCGCACATTTGTGAAAAGCCTACTAATTATTGTTACTCTATAGCAGTAAAATGGTAAGGCCTGGCTCTTAAGCTCCAGCTCTCAACTCCTGCTTCTGTAGCATGCATGAAACGGCTTGGGGTATTATGGGTTACTCCTAAGCAAATACGACAAAAGATTATTCCGAGAAGATGCATTACTGTCACCGCGAAACTGTTCTAGTTCGTGGTAACCTTACAATACAATACTAGACCATGATACCAATGGAATCTCCTATTTTATAAAGAACTGAGCTATTGAGCAAAGGCGCAGACGCCAGCAGAGAATTATGGGTATCGTGGAATTGCTGCATAGAGTTACCCATTACCCGCTAATAAGATTATTTCGAGTAGATACATTCTGTCTAAAATGTAGAGGGCAACAAAATAATATAAGTGCAAATGCAAAAAGTTGTTCATATGTTGCGGTATCACTTAATACCGCCTTTGTACTAAAAGTCACAGAAAATTGCGAATCTAAATATTGCAGAGGGTACTAATAGGACACTGAAAAGTGTGCATAATTTTCTGCTGGCGTTTATTTAGTCAATGTGTAAAACTGGTACACAGTTTTCGTGCAATCTATGCACAACTAATAAGATAAAATTCAGAAAATAGCATACCACTGTTTTGATATTCATTGCCCTGGGTCCTCTCTCACTTTTTCCAACCGTAAACGAGACCACTGAGTAGATCTCGATGGAATTAAGACTGTCAACAGGTGGAACGATCTGCTTGGCGTGAAAGAAGAGAAGATCTTTAAAATTTGGATCATAGATCCACCCATACCCGTAATAGGGTTTTACTTGATAAATGATTCCTTGTTTCTCACTGTCCATGTAGTGGCTCCATCGACTCGAGGCCTCGTTCTCATCGTCGACTTCGAAGTTCTGTTCGGGTCTCACTATTTGCGTGTGGAGAGATTCTCCAACCAAGGGTAAAAGATCCTCTTCATCACCCTTGTCACTCGTGTCACTTTCACTGTCATCTTCCTCTGGGAAACTAATTGCGGACCGTGCAACTGCTTTTTGGGCTTTCACCACTCCTGGCTCGCAAACGACATACCAGGCGCATGGACCGGTCCAGTGGAACGCGAGGCAAAACCGTACTTCATCTCCTTCATTTGGCATGTAGGGCTGAACATTGATGGGCACAAAGGACACGTTTATGTGCTTTTTTAAACTAATGACTCCTTTCCAGTCAGAAGATATTTCACTGACAACACCTTTCCATTTACTTATGTTCTTTTGAAACAATGCCTTTTCAATGATCTCTTTGCCAGCTCTCTTTTGATGCTGAGGAGTTTTCCCTTTGAGGTATTCTCTCACTAAATCTTCATGGTATAGCAATGAATCCAGCGAATTGATATGGAGACCCTCTTTTGGATGGAGCCACTCAACTGGGAGAGAGGGGTCCTGTGAAACCCCCTCGGACTTCGGCGACTTTCTTTTCCTTAGCAATTCTCTCACACATTCAGAAACTCTTTTCATTTTCTCTGTGTCATTAGGGTCACTTAGTGCTTCCAAAGTTGCCACGACGTAGCTGAAGAGTATAAAAAGAGTACAGGAAATGCATTCAATATCAGGAGTTCTCACACTTTAACTCTTTTCAGTAAAAAACAATAAAATAACTCCTAGAAGTCTTGAAGTCGGGAAATCTGCTTCTATTTATTTCATGAACTGCGCTCTTGCGGGGAAACAAACTTTACATACTTTATTTAAATAATAATGTTGAAAAGGAGCTAGCGAAAAGAGAAAAGATTTCTTTCAAACATTTTCAGAACTATATTTATCGGTGATTTGAGCTGTATCACCTCCTGCCTGGGTCTGTCAGGCTCTCTCATGTGTTAGGCACAATTAAAAATCGGTTGTTTCGAAACTTTGTTAAGTTAAGGTGTCTCGATACCACGTTTTCTAGACCACACCAAACATGCTCAATCAGCTTTTTAACAGTCTTCCCTAAATCAGATCGATATGAAAATTAGCTGTAAATTATAGTGGAAATGATCTTAAGAAAAAGACTCGTTCTCGAGATCGCGAAAAAGGAAACCAACAAAGCTCTTATTGTTTCAAAACATATCTTCAAGAAACTTTGTTATTATTTGAAGTAATTTCATCAAACAGCATTCAACTGTCGGTTCATTTACAAAAAGTATAATTCGAATTTTTTTATATTTACCCGAGATCAAACATACGTAATGATTTCGTTTTTGTATATTCTCCGAGCCATGCACTGCTATTAGCTTTTTTATATCACATCTGGTTCGGTTTTATGTTAATCGTTTCCAAGAAAATATCGATTGCCTTAAGAAATAAATTACAGCAAACTTCAATCCATTTCCATTTAAGGGGGCCGAACACAGTTTTCGCGCGCGCTTTTGCTGATGCAATTCAGCGCGCGCACAAGGATTGCAAAAAACAAACATGCCGTCAATAGAGCGATCATTTTATTTACTCAACACCCGCAGTATCTGTG
>Ga0126339_10001474_pt1 | contig 15990 bp, 13 predicted proteins | sample OrbTmetagenome_2_FD_92532 | JGI IMG/M metagenome (GOLD analysis project Ga0126339, IMG submission 92532) | Coral microbial communities from Petempiche,Puerto Morelos, Mexico - Orbicella T R C metagenome | ecosystem: Host-associated > Invertebrates > Cnidaria > Coral | place: Petempiche,Puerto... | reverse complement strand
ATATATTTTTAGCATTCTAATTATTTTAAGCTGAGGGCCCCAAGTTTATCAGTAACTTAAGTTACTGTCACGGGTCACCCTCATTAAATAAAGTCTTTCACTTCACTTCACTTCACTTCACTTCAGGACCCAATACAGCAGAAAGAACAGCGCCAAAACTTCTCACTAATTTTTTCCACAACATTGAGTAATTAAAAAGTCTGCAAATGATCCCTAATCATCAACAGAGTGTCACCATGACTATCTTTTGAACTGATATTAAGACAAGGTGGCACCATTATCTTAATGACGGCAACATTACCACCCCGTGAAGCATTGTTTAGTAAGTTCCTTCCAGCATGCTTTTAAAAGATGGAGATGCTCTCTTGTCTATAAGAAAGTTAATTGCTTCTATCTCAGGTGTATTTTTATATGCTCATAAAAACTGATACTGATTTCATTATCTGCTCTTCTCAACACGAAGTAGCCTTTTTGGGTCATTTTGCTTCTTGTAAAAAATTTCCTCTTTTCCCCAGGCCACCTCGCCCCTGTAATAAGACAATGAATCAAGAGAGCATGGATAAAGCATGGATATAGCATGAATAAAGCATGGTAAGCCTGGATAAAGCATGGATAAAGCATGAATAAAGCATGAATAAAGCATGGATAAAGCATGAAGAAAGCATGGATAAAGCATGGATAAAGCATGAATAAAGCATGGATAAAGCATGAATAAAGCATGAATAAAGCATGGATAAAGTGTGGATAAGCATGGATAAAGTGTGGATAAAGCATGGAAAAAGCGTGGATAAGGCGTGGATAAAGCATGGATAAAGCATAAATAAAGCATGGATAAAGCAGGGTTCCACGGATTACAAAAATAACACAAATTACTTGTTGCTAAGACATCATTGTCACTTTTGTCCTTTTTGTCAACAAAGTGGGTCACAGGTCTTTCTGCCAGTACAGTTGTATTTTTGCAAGAATCTGAGGATAAAAAGACATTGTTACTGAATAAGCAGTGTTATTTTTCTTTTACCAACATCAATAAATCATATTACACTTAACAAACATTCTGGTCATATGCAACAGAATTTCTATGTTATTAGCCCAGGGGTGCAGTGGGGACTCCCATATCAAAAGAATGGGGGTGTGCATCAGAAAAATTTTTAAAAGAACCCCTAAGAGATGCCATTAGATACTTTGTGGGTGTGGCTTGAAATTTTTTCACCTATATAAGAAACCAATTTGAAAAACAACAGAGTAACTGACACTGACTTTTTTTAGCACAATACCCCAAAAGGTACTGCAAAAGCTCCTGCTGAGGCCCTGCTGAGGATGAACACCCTAAGAGCTACCAAACCCGTTTTTTAACCCCTAAAAGGTACAACAAGCAGCAGTGTACTTTTTATAAGGGAATTCCCCAGGGGGTTATTACCGGTAGGTCAAAATTATGAATAAAAATAGTTTGAACTAAAGAAAAAAATATGCCTTCTTAATCAAACTATCCCATAGCTCTGATTTCTGTAGCATGAACCAGCTATAAGAGAATTGCTTATCCTCCTAGATTGGATACTGGTCTATCTCACATCCTGTCAGGTTGCCTCAACAATTTGCAGGTACACACTGCCTAGGTGATCGCTAATGGGAAATCATCGCTTACGAGAGCTTGGACAATATTGGGTCAAAATTTTGCCTCATTAGCATATGGTAAATGCAGAGACTTCCCCATGTGCCATCCCCATCTAACCCATGTAATAACTTTTTTTAGCCACAAAAATATTCTAGCTTTCTAAAATATTTAGTCAGAGTATCGCAATGCTAAACTACCTAATAAGGCAAATAGAACAAGTCCCATATGTTACAAATTGAATCTTGAATGTTGTCTAAATGTTAGGGGGAACTGAACATGAACTAATAAGGATTGGATTGTTAACTTTAATTTTGACAGCCCTTTTATATTAATGGTGATTTACATGTTAACTGTTGACTGTTCTTGAGTGAACAGTGAATCAGGAAATCATTTCTAATTTTCTGTAATTATAAGACATTTAAGGTTGTGTCTTTTAAGACTGACAGGGTACAATGTATGTGCATTTTTCGTTAATTACATTTTCAAATGTTTTATTCATGTTAAAATTCAATTTCGAGAAAAAATTCCGTACTTCCAAATAAGAAATTTCTGTCTCTTTTACTACCAAAGAATGCGACAATATTGCAACACCTAATTATTCAATTTCTGCTCTATTTTCTATCAAGGGGTTGCTTACGGGAGGTTAAAAACAAAAGGTCATTTCAAACTTTTAACTCTAAAGGTGGTTGCGGTAGCTTATGAAAGGTGGTTGCTTACAAGAGGTTCCAAATATAGACATTTGACTGGAAAACTTTTAGTATTTTGGAAACCTGGTTGCTGAGGAGAGATGGTCGCACCCGGAGGTTAGACTGTAATTACCAGGTGGAGAGAGGCACTGTGAGAGGAAAGAGTCTTTCTCAAGAACACCACACAGAAACGATGACCCTAGCCAGGGCTTGAACCAAGACTGCGAGCAGGCTGACCTTTGAGCTACATGTGCGAGTAGCAAAGAGGGAAGCAATCTGGCAGGGTGGAGTCTGGTGAAGATCAGGGTGCCAAGAAAGTGAGCCTGCCTTGATGTCTGTAAATTTTTCATTTCTACTTTGCCTAAGTGAAGTGAAACATCATTGGGCAAATAGTGGGAAAGGAGAGAAAACTGTCGATCTATTATGTTTGATGAAGAGTGATTATATTAGATCCCAATTGAGTCCACAACTAACCACAGCTTCTCAAAGTATAATATGTCATCCACATTAATACTTGGAGTCAGAGGAAGAGTTGAGTGTGCATATTATTTTATAACTGATGTCTTGTTACGAGTGACTTAAACTTGCCACAAAACTGAGGACTCTTGCAAAGAAAGATGAAAGGATGACAAGAAAAATGTTCATATGGCTGCAACTGATGGACCAGTATGTTTACTTCGTGAAAAAAAAAATAGAAAATAAAAAAATAAAAATACTGCCACTTGTTTTTTTGTGCATCCCTACTGTGCATTAGCATGCGCACATGAGCGCAGGCACGTACACAACATAAGAGATTTCTCCCAAACTAAGCCCAAGAGCAAAATAAATGCTTGTTTTTTCTTACATGAGCATGGTGACCTATTACAGGTATTTTTCATCGCATAATTTTTGTGCACAAATTATCCGCTTTAAGTTAAAAAATTAAAAAAAAAATTGTTCGCAAGGAAAAAAAAATCTAAAACAGTGCACACAAACTGTTAGTCAAGGAAGTGAATTATGACCACGAAAATGACAATTCAAGGAACACTGATGTGAAGTATATATGAAATAATTCATATTTGAACTGCGGTTGTAGATGAAAGTGAAGAATGATCATTGCAGTAAATTTTCCAATTTAAGCAATTGGAAAGAAGAAGCCTGAAAAAATCGGGGCTTCAACGGGATTCGAACCTGTGAGGTCACGGGTTCGAATCCCGTTGAAGCCCTGATTTTTCCAGGCTTCTTCTTTCGAATTGCTCAAATTGGAAAATTTACTGCGATGATCATTCTTCACTTTCATCAAGGAACACTTTAAGTCAATGTCGCTTAGAATTGTGTGATTTTTCTTTAAATTATATCATAGTTCTAAGTGCCCCAGACTTTCTACCAACCAAGAATTTTTCAAGTATTACTTTAATTAATAACCTTTGCTTTCCATTATTGCATAATGTGACGTTAACTGATGGAACAACATGTGTAGTTAGGCATAAATTGGGTAAGAATGGCCCATCATATCTCTTAAGGGAGCATGGTGACCTATCCTTTTTATTGTATTTTTCGAAACAGTGCTTGGTAGGGAACACTCAGAGAAAGTTTCAAAAAAATTTTCGGCAAGTTACATTTCTGAGGAATTACCTTAACAAAGTTCCAGTCTATTTCTGGATAAATTTCAAACTAAAGAGGGGGCTGGTTGAAGGTGCATTGATGAAACAAGACATACTTGTCGTATGATTTGCTGAACTGCATATGGCAAGAGTTAAATATTCCAAATGTATGTGATGGCAAGCAGGCAATGAAACAACACGAAGGCATTTGCCTGTTTTATTTCATCATTTATGACTGTTTATAATTTTTGTAAGTCTTAGTTACACAGGCCGTTTTATATTTTAGTATTTTTAGCACATTTTACATGTATGCTTTTTATAGATCTTTGTTTTAGTTTGTTAGCTTCTCTTTATATAAAGCGCTTTTGAATATTTCATAGTATTAGTGCTCTATAAATGTATAATAATAATAATAGTTATTATCATTATTATTATCGTCGTCATTATTATTATTTGTTAAATACTGAGAAACCCTCCGATGGTGTCTAAAAAGGGTTCGATTTGGCTGGATAAAATCACACACAAGAATTGCAATTCAACATGGCAAACCCTAACAAGAACTGGCACCTCACTTTAAAGTGCATGTGTTAAACCGCTGACAATACATAACACTTCCTCCCCCTTTTAAATGTGTGTCACAAAAGCTGAGCAGCACCAAAAATACATGGCAATAACAAACTAAAACTTTCTCATATCAACAAAACTTTTACTGAGAGTAGATAGTGTTCTTAGCCTTAAAATGTCCTTAAAGTCACAAGTCAAGCCTATCTGGGGCTTTCCTCTCTCTGGCTGGGTATCTGCCCTCAGCTCTTATGGGTGTGTTCCTTGGAATGGTCTCACTTTGGTGCTGCACCGGAGATGGTAGTTCAAGCTCTGGAACTGCAACAGGAATCTGCTCTGGAGACATAGCAATTGGCTCTTGAGCTGCTGGAGAGCCTGGAGGTCAGGACTAAGGAAATGGTTCAGCAGGTTGGTCTTGAGCAGATTGGTTCAGCAGGTTGGTCTTGAGTTGTCTTTGAAACACTAACACTCGGTGGTGGCGGTGCACTCGATCCCAACACTGGAATTGATGACTCCTCAGGAACCACTTCCTCAAAAGCCTCTTCACAATTTTCACGTTCCGTCTGCAGGAGGTGATCAATGGGAAAATAATGCAGTTGGCAACCAACTCCCACCAGGTAGGTCAATGGTCCCAAACGTCTTATCACTCTACCTGGAACCTACTTCTCCATTCCTCCCTGGGTATTTCACACATTCACCAAGTCATCTGGTGGCAGTTCACGCAATTTGACATGACTCTTGTCACGCTGCCGCTACTGTCTGCTTTGCTGGTTCTGGATGTGCTCCTCCATGTTTGGTAGGAGAATACTGAACTTGGTGCGAGGTTTGCATTTCAAGAACAGTTCTGATGGTGTTACTCCTGTCACTGAGTAAGGAGTGTTTCTACTGGAACAGACAGTTGGCTAGTTGGTGTTTCAGTGAATGTTTCTTGCCACGTCTTCTCACACTTTCAGCATGTTTGCATAACACTCTCTTCAAGATCTGGACTGTGCACTTTGCTGCCCCATTGGACGATGGATGGTATGGAGGTACCAGCGTTTAACTCCATTCTGGTTAAGGAAATCTGTGAATTCCTGGAAAATGAATTGAGGTCTGTTGTCTGAGACAACTTCTTCTGGCAATCCATATGCCGCAAACCACAGTCTCGTTTGATCAGTAGTGCTTTGAGCAGTTGTGCATCTCATGTGTGCCACCTTTATCCACTTGGAATGGCTGTCAATCAATCCAAGGAAGTAATTGCCATCTTTCTCTGCAAAATCAATAGACACTCTTTGCCACACCCGAGTAGGTCATCTCCATGGGTACAATGGTACACTAGGGGGTGCGTTCCTCATTGCTTGAAAACTTCACTGGTTCTCCCGGTCAACTCAATTTCAGGATTCAAATTTGGCTACCACATGTAACTTTGGGCTATTGCTTTCATTGCAACAATACCAGGATGTTCTTCGTGTGATTCTTGCAACAGCCTGTTTCTAAGTGATGGCGGAATGATAACACATATTCCCCATAAGACATGTCCTTGGTCAACTGATAACTCGTGTCTTCGTGTGAAGTATGGTTTCAGTTCGTCACTGCTTACATAATTTGGCCACCTAGTTAGCATAGAATTTAACACTCTTGCTAGTACAGGATCTCTTCTGGTCTCTCTACTAATGTCCTTTGCATCAATAGGCAATTCTTCAAGACCAGAGAAGAAAAAGATTTCAGCCTCTTCCTTCAAGGGCGGGTCGTTGCAAGGAAGGCATGATAATGCATCAGCATTGCCATGTTCTTAAGATGGTCGATATTCCACTTGGTAGTTGTAGGCCTGTAAAATTATTGCCCAGCGTTGCATTCTGGCTGCTGCTAGGGTTGGTATGGCTGTTTTTGGACTCAGAATGGTCACTAGGGGCTTGTGGTCTGTATACAGATAAAACAGACATATATGCAGGTACTTATGGAATTTTTGCACTCCGAAAAAGATAGCTAGAGCCTCCCTCTCTATTGTGGAAAGTTCCTTTCACTCTTTGTGAGTGTTCTCAAGACAAATGTGATTGGGTGTTCTTCTCCATCATCCATTACATGTGAAATCACAGCTCCTACACCATACGGAGAAGCATCGCATGCTAGAATCAGCTTCCTTTTCTAATCATATGGAGCCAATACACGACTGGCCATAAGCTCAGATTTACTTCACTGGAGAGCTTCTTCACTCTCTTTGGACCACTCCCATTTCACGCCTTTCTGAAGCAATTCATGTAACGGCTGAAGCATGGTGGAAAGATTAGGAATGAAGTGTCCATAGTAGTTCAGCAGCCCTAAGTAAGAGCCAAGTTCTGCTACGTTCCTTGGACTTGGTGCTTTGCTAATAGCTGCAATCTTTTCATCTGTGGGATGTCGACCTTCCCTGTCTACACGGTAACCTAGGAACTCTATATTTGATACCATGAACTCACACTTAGACTTCTTAGCTAATATGCCATGCCTCTCCAGCCGAGGCAACACCTCATCTAGTACTTGCAAGTGTTCATGGAGATCTGTTCTGATTATGATGTTATTGATACGACAACGCACATTGTCCATTCCCTGCAATATCTGATCCATGGTTGACTGAAAGAGTGCAGGGGCAGAGGCAATACCATAGGTTAGGCATTGATGGGCATACAATCCTTTGTGAGTGTTCACAGTTAGGTTAAGGTAGTGTTGAGTATTCATGCTCAGTTCCATTTGTTGATAAACATTTGACAAATCAATCCTGCTGAACACAGTTCCATTTCCCAATGTGGCAAATATATCTTCCATGTCCGGCAGCACGGTAAGGTTTGTCTAGAAGGGCCTGATTCACCGACACCTTGAAATCACCACAGATGTGTATACTTTCATCTTTCTTGGGCACACAGACAATAGGAGAAGCCCAGTCACTCCGTTCCACCTTCTTTACGACTCCTAACTTCTCCAAAAATTCTAATTCTTCTTCCGCCTTTTGGTGTAGTGCATAGGGAACTGGACGAGCTTTGCAGAATATTGGTTTCGCACCATCTTGCAACTTTGTATCTGCCTTAAAACCTTTGATGGTTCCCAGTCCCTTGTCGAATACCATTCTGTGATGACTTAGAACATCAGATAGAGTGTCAGCTTTGCTCACATGAAAGATATTGTGCCAATTTAATTTAAGTTGCTCCAACCAGTTTCTGCCTAACAGTGGAGGGCTGTCTCCATCCACAACAATCAAAGGTAGCAGCAGTTCCTGCTGTTTATAGACCACAGGCACATGAACTTCACCACAGATTGGAATTCAGACACCATTGTAAGCCTTCAACTTAATCTTGGTACCACGTAAGGGTCATTGGTTAAACTGTTGGTCAAACAGAACCTTAGGTAGAATAGACACTGTGGTTCCAGTATACAATTGTATTTTACAACTCTTCTGATCCAACATCAGACACAAAAATCGCGATGTGTCCATCTTTTCCAAAATCTTTCGCTGCAAAAATGCCCAGAACTTCATCATCATCCGTGTCCTCCTCGACCACTTCTTCCAAGTATTTTGTCTCTCCAGGCTCTCTCTTTCTACCACTTGACTTGTTTCCAGTCGCTGAATCATTGCTGGGTTTCGTCTTGCATACACTTGTATGATGACCCACTTTCTTACACTTTGTGCATACACTTTGGCAGGCTGGGCAACTTTTTTCTTTGCTAAAATGTCCCTCTTGACCACACTGGTAGCATCGGCCTAGCCTTTTCTTCCTTTTTGCTGCTTAGGGGGCTTTGAATCAGAGGTTGAGACAACTTCATTCACTCCCAAGGATTCCTCTGTTGAAGATGCAGAATCTTGCGCTCCCATTTTCTTAGCCTGAAGGTCAACTGCTTCCATCAATCGAGCTACCTCTTGTACTTTCTGAAGAGTAAGATGCTCCTTAGCCTGTAATTTTTTTCTTAATTCCGATGATTGACATTTATCAATAACTTGATCTCTGATGTCAACATCTGGGTTTGCAAAATTACAGTTATGTGCTTGCTTCCTAAGCCTAGCTATGAATTGGCTAACTGTTTCTCCCTCCTAATGCTCCTGAATACATGTCGCTCATACGGTTCATTAAGCTTGGTGACAAAATATGTGTTCAGAGTACGTACCACTTACTTGAAATCAGTAGCCGTATCCTCTTCAAATTCTTCCATCGGGCCTGGGTCAGTTAGCGTTTCGAACAACTCCTGAACCTCTATTCCCGCGGTGTGAAGTAACAAAGCCTTATTTTGTACATCATTCACCACTCCTTTGGCCACAAGAAAGTATTGAAACAATTGAAGCCATTTCTTCCAACGTGGTCCCAATGCAGACGAATTACCTTTGCAATCGAACAGAGCTACACCTTGAATTTCGATATTAACTGCCGCCATTCTTCATTAGTTAGTCAATCCCATCCTTGTCGCCAGTGTTAAATACTGAGAAACCCTCCGATGGTATCTAAAGAGGGTTCAATTTGGCTGGATAAAATCACACACAACAACCGCAATTCAACATAGCAAACCCTAACAAGAACTGGGCACCTCACTTTAATGTGCATGTGTTAAACCGCTGACAATACATAACATTATTGTTGTTGTTGTTGTTGCTGCTGCTGTTGTTGTTGTTGTTGTTGTTGTTATTATTATTATTATTATCACCATCAAAGACCAGATTGCCAGAGCAATGTTACTTGGAATGGAGTGTGTGTCCTCGCTAGGCATAAACTTTCACGGTTTTTCTTTGCTAGAACTTAATCAACAATGGAAATCACGCCTGCATGTTGTTATGAAAAAGAATGAAAATTTTCCCGCAAAATCTTCCAGGGTGGAAATGAAAAATTTGCAGAGATCAGAGTAGGTTCACTTGCGATCTGCTTTCTCTCACGTTCTTTATCAATAGGAATATAGAAACATAAAATCAGTGGTACTTTGTTTCTATTACCCAGTCTCCACATCTTGAGTTTGTTTGAAACATTGAATACTTTATATGGCAATTGAAGAACTTACTCTTTAGCAATAATATAGGCAGACAAAACAGATTTATTAAGACTAGAGTAAGGAGGCACATAACAATACAAATTATACATACCATCTGGATTGTAAATAATATGTAACCCTTCCACTAAATTCTGAATCACCCTTTTGAACTTCTCGCATTCTGTGCTCCATGAGTAGGTATTCCTGTAGTTCTCTCTGAGCAACTTGGCATTGTTCTCTCTCTTCTGGGGTTTGGCTAGACAGCTCTTCGATCCTTTGTGCCTGGTTCCTGGCATTATCTGTTTCAACAATAACAGAATCTCCACCCTTTACCTTCTCTAAAGCATTAGCTATTCCAGACTCATCAGATACAAGAAGAGAGACACCAGCAGAAATGGCTTCCAGGCCAACCAATCCAAAGCTCTCAGTGCAGTACGGTAATGTTACTAGATCTGCTTCATGGAACATCATTCTACGCTCATCTTGCTCGTTGCAATAACCACAGATTGTTAACTGGTTGTGCTTAACAAAGGTCAGCTCAAACCTCTTTCCAAGAGAGCCAATGGCATCTGCAACAATGTCATAACCTTTGAGAGTTTGATCCTCAAAGCTTGCTCGGCCAAACATAAACACATTGAATTTCTTTACCACTTTAGTCAGCGGTGTTGACTCAGTGCAGAGCTTTTCCAGAATCCCAGGAGTAATCATCTCTACTTTAACATCTGGCAGACTTCTGCAGTACTTCTGTTGTAGTCGTGAACCCACAGTGACCACTGCATCTGCTGGTTTGCACAGAGCAATTTCATCTTTATGTTTCTTCTCATTTTCGTCAGTAATTGTATCTACTGCACCGCTTTCCGCTAATTTGGATTTTCCAAGGCCTTCACAAAAAATGTGGACCCATTTGCACTTTGCTGTTCAGACGATGAAAAACACAGGGGTTCCAAACTCTCTTTCATGGCCTATCACGATGTCAGGAGATGGAAGTTCCGGTGGTGGCAGTTTCAACCAGTCCAGAGGATCTGTAGATCCAGGAACACTCTGAGCTGTAATTAAATCAACTTCATGTTGTCTGGCATCTTCTCTATCCAACTCATCGCTGTGCGAGACGTAAATGCGAACCTTGATGCTGTCACTCTATGTTTTGCCAATTCAATTTCAATCGAACGCTGTCAAACTTGATCGATGGTTTGAGTTTGATTGAGTTCGGTGATTGCCTTCTTATTTTGCAACTTTTTTGGGAGGGGCAGGTAGCTTCCTCCACCAAATGGCTGATATTGAGCGACATTAACAAACGCGGCCAAAATCCTTTCTATCACTCAGCCCGACCCTCTCTGAGACCATGCCTCTATTTCACCTTTCACTTCATCAATGAAGCAGTTAAATATGTCGTTTATTGTTGCTTCATTGTTTCTGTTAAAAATTGCACAATCCCTCTGATAGAAATAATGCTCCATGACGTGTCTATCCCCGTCTATGACGATTGAAAACCTCACTTCAAGACAAAATTGTGTTTTTATACTTCCCAATCTAGCTATTTCATTTTCAATCAAATTAGTAAACCCGGTTTTTTTTTTTGTGCAAAATGCAGAAGATCGCCATTGTATGGATAACCCTCTGGAATGTTCATTTTCCACACACAAAGCCATTCACTGAAATATTTTCTAACTAAACCATAATCGGTCTGTCTCTCGCACGATCCTTCAGGTGCAATAGGCCTCTTTTGCCTTCTGTTTTTCTCTTGCGAAATTGATCCAGAGAATAATTCCAGCACAAAAAATGTGGACAACAATCGCGACTTTGGATCAATCATTCCTCTTACATGAAAACATTGGCCATTTATTCCTGGAAAGAATCGGGGCTTAGGGCTATTTTCCGTCGATTCTGTTTCAATTAATATTCCATTGGATGAGCGAAATGTAAGTTTGTGACGTTTTCCATTGCCGACTGAGATCGACTGACAAGACCTATCAAGATGCAGTAAAGATTATTATGGGATATCCCTGAGCAACTTCAACATGGCAAGGCCTACGGGCCGACTAAACAGATTTTTTAAGAGTTTAAAAGCACTTCTTTATTTCCAAACGTTCCGCACTGCAACATTTGGCAAACGGGCCACTTCTCACCATCGGCTTGTTTTTTTGCATGAGAAGTGCTTTCAAACTCCTCGCCTGGCTTCAGTGTGCCTTCGATCGCTTAGCAATCTTGGAACAGGAACACATCTCGCTTCTTTGAGATATGCTAGTGACTTACAGGTTTCCAGACTTAATGAAATCCTTTCACCGCCAGGCGGGCGCAAATATGTGTCAAATAAGCAGACTTCATGCAACAGGTGAGGTTTCAACTTGTCTGATAGAAAGCTTGACGTTGTTTTGCGTGCCAAAATAATGCAAATGCAAGCTTACGTCACAACGTAGTTGAAGAAATTCATTTCCAGATCCCGTCTTTGAGCGAGTAAACTTTCCACTTCGTTTTGTACATCAGGCGAAAAAAACAAGGAATACAAACACAGGGCAATGTTTTCCTATTACGTTGGAGATCACATGCAAAAATTTGGGCGCTTTTGAACAAAAAAAATCATTTTTCACCCGAAAAAGTCACTTACATCAGTCTTGCACCAAGCCATTCACTTAGAATTAGAGAATTAACCCAAGGGTATGGAGCTGGGTACACCTACAAATATCTGGCCCTGTAGCTCAGTTGGCAAAGCAACAAGGATTTAAATTCGGAAGCCTGACAACGTCAAGGAATTTTCCTTTCATTGCTTCAAGTAGTCCTCATTTATTTTCTAGAAGGAAATACATGGGCTCATTAATTAGATGACTAATTATTATCAGTAGTCAAATGTACCTTGTTCAAGGGCTGGTTCTGATGTCTGCTGACTTGATTTACGCTTTGCCTTCTTTAAATTGCCTTGATTACCATAACTTGAACATGGCACTTTACGTTTCTTTCTTATATAAGAGCCTTTTTTGATCTTCTGTGAAGCTTTAAAAAAAGTAATCAAAAACAGGTTTCAGAATAACAATGACCACAATGACAGTATTAAAGTGCAGTGAATGCTGCTATTGAAAGTAAAGAGTATATAAATTATGAAAATTTCGGTAGCCAGACTAAGTAATGATAAAAACTGAAATAACCTAAAAGACTTAAGTTGAAGAGTTTAGTAGTATAATCAAGCGACTTTCTCAAAACTACCCGAGACGAAACAGCAAGAACGTCATCCTATATGTTTTGATTTCACTTCATAGCAGAGACGTTTTCTGCACTCTTAGCCGTCTTTTTGTTCAGCCGGGCTTTTGTTTGTTTTGTGCTTGTTTGGCTGTTCAGCATTTGACTGTTTATTCGGTTTTAGGGAGTTTAATTAAGCAAACTTTAACGGCAACGGCAACGAGTACAATGGCTGTGTAAGCATGCATTATAACTCTTTGTTCATTTCTTTGCCATTGTTTATAAAAGGCCACAAAACAACAACGTGAAATAGCCACATTCCGCATATTAGAGAGAACGTGAACTATACAATGGCCAATTTTTAAAATTTCTTGTTCGAGTTTTGACACTTTCTTACATATTCTGTTTGGGATATTTCTGACAGCATAGACAAACTCAATGAATCTAAATTCTCGCGAGATTCGTAGGTTGAATACTAAGTCGTTCTTTTAATCGATGTTGCCTTTGGTGTTGTTGCCGTTGCTGCTTAAACTGCTTTTCCTACTTGGGCAGCAAGTGTCTTCCTGCACTTTCGACCATCTGTTTATTCGGTTGTCAAGCTTGTGTTTGGGCGTTTGTTTGTTTTCCACTCGTTTGTCTACTCATTGCTTTGCCATTCATTCAGTTGTTATTGTTTGTGTAGGGGACATCTGTCTCTTATTTGAACTCCCATTAAAGTTTCGAAATGTATTAAAACATACTGAGAGCCGAAGCTCTTTTGCTTGTAATCAAAATATCACAGAAGACATCCCCACAGCGCTAAAGGTTTTCATTTGCTTTGAAATGAAACGAAATGAAACATAAACGGATCCTCCACGAAAACATCCACACAATGCGCGAGTATTATCCGTGGAAGAACTGGGTACAATGTCTAAAAATAACTTAAGAGGGATAACCTTAGTTAGAAGACCTATATGGGGGATTCACTCTCTTACCTTAATAAAATCTTGACAGAGTAGCAATGTTAAAGTTCATTACTGCTCGCGCTACAACGCCACTTGCTGTCGTGTTATTTTTTTTCTTAATCAACAGTAAGTAGCCAAACAATCTTAGACAATCTCTATCTGTGATTGCAACACTGGAAGCAGTATTTTCAGTCACATCAAAAAATCAATAGTTATAATTTCTTTGTATACTAGAAAAATATACACAGGTGCAGTAGAAAAAGAGGTAGTTAGGTGCCTGAGCTTTAAACATGTTGTTACCCCAGTACAGACAATCAAAAGAAATTTATATCGGAAAGCCCTCCGGCAAATCTGATATAGACCAATTAAACCTATATTAATATACAATATTGATTTTAATTTTGTGATCCACTGATAGAGTTTGATACATGTACTCACAAATGGTCTAGGTATAAACCTTTGCTATATAACCTTTATACAGCACCAAACAGCTCAATGTATCACTGAAGGAGAATCCATCCAGGGATTAAATTATTCCAGAAATTAAATTATTGTTTAAGGGGTTTTATTGAGGTATTTGAGGTCAGAATGGCTACTCTGGAATAATCTGGAATATACTCTTATTCCAGAACAAGGTCAATCAAACACTTTCCTAAACAGCTTTGTTACTCTTCTGCACCATGATCAGTCCACACCTCCATTACAAAGTCAGTACGTATAGTATGTATTGTACATGAAGAAACACAAACCTCTTGGTCCAGCTGTTGCTGAATCTCCTTTTCTGTCACTGACTGCTTCTGTGTAATCTGAAGAGGATCGCGACGCTGTATCTCCATTTACATCTGATGAGAAGGAGAGATCTTTATACATGGCTGCATGTTTCATATAATAAGTGGATAAGAATTAACATGACTTAAAGCAGAGGTTTCAGTGAGGTTCTTATAAGAAGGGCATCAGGGTATGACATTTGAGCAGAAAATTACTTAACATGGTCTCTTTCTTGTATAATAAAAAAAGTCTTCTCGCTCAATCTTGCAGAATATAGTCTTAGTTAATTAACTCACTGAGCTAACAGCCTCGTCGGTGAAGTACCATACAGTATTCCAGGTTATTTCAAGGATAATTGTTAACTAACAGATTACAGAAACTACCATGAAAATCAACTGGGTGCTATGGAATTAAGATACTGTCAACTATTACTTCATTCTACCAACTAAACATACTGATACCTTGCGATATGCTATGAGAATTTGAAATTAATAACATTGAAATTGACATATTTGACTATAGGGAAATTCATGAAAACCTATACTTAATGTTGTAGATCCCTAGTTCCTCTGCTCTCTGTGAACACAGAAAAACAATATATCCTGAAATTATTGTTGCGTGACTTTGAATGTTCCATTACAGTAAATAACGAATTCATTATTGTATTCCTCCTTGAGGAGGTAGTACAGCTATCGTAGCAACACTCTTAATAACCCTAAATATGTGAGTTCAAACTCTACGCAAGTCACCAAAATTTCTCACCAATTTTATCACACCATTGAGCGAGAAAATACTAACTGCTAATGTGCCATCTTAAAAATGACGGCAATATAAATATGAAGAAGAAGACTAACGTGCTCCCCTGCTGAGTAGATACTTCAGAGCTTCAGCTTTACCATCAGCTGCCGCGATCATCAATGGAGTTTCATCATTACTATCTTTTGAATTGATATCAAAACCATGTGACAGCATTGTCTCGATAATGGCGACATTACCACCCTTGGAAGCGTGGTGAAGTAAGTTCCTTCCATACTGGCCCTTCAAAGACACATCTGCTCCCTTGTCTAAAAGATAGTTTACGGCCTCCATCTCGCCACTAAAAGCCGCCATCATCAAGGGAGTGTCACCATCACTATCTTTTGAATTAATATCAAAACCATGTGACAGCATCGTCTTGATGATGGTGACATTACCACCCCAGGAAGCGTGGTGAAGTAAGTTCCGTCCATACTGGCCTTTCAAAGACGTATCTGCTCCCTTATCTAAAAGATAGTGTACGACCTCCATCTCGCAACACACAGCCGCGATCATCAAGGGAGTATTACCATTACTATCTTTTGAATTGATATCAAAACCACGTGACAGCACTGTCTTGATGATGGCGACATTACCACCCTGTGTTGCACAGTGCAGTAAGTTGCTTCCATACTGGTCTTTCAAAGACGCATCTGCTCCCTTGTCTAAAAGACAGTTTACGGCCTCCATCTTGCCACACACAGCCGCGATTATTAAGGGAGTTTGACCATGACTATTTCTTGAATTGATATCAAGACCACATGACAACAATGTCTCGATGATGACGACATTACCACCCTTTGAAGCACTGTGTAGTGCGTTATCTTCATTTTGACACTTGCCTTTCAAAGACAGATCTAGATGGTAATTACAAAATATCAAATAATATCACAAATATATCTCTGTTT
>Ga0126339_10001473_pt1 | contig 15992 bp, 9 predicted proteins | sample OrbTmetagenome_2_FD_92532 | JGI IMG/M metagenome (GOLD analysis project Ga0126339, IMG submission 92532) | Coral microbial communities from Petempiche,Puerto Morelos, Mexico - Orbicella T R C metagenome | ecosystem: Host-associated > Invertebrates > Cnidaria > Coral | place: Petempiche,Puerto... | reverse complement strand
GGAGGTCAAAAGAGATGCGTACTGTCTAATTTCAAAGACAGGAAATGACAGACATTTTACTTAGCAGGTAAGGAAAGGTGGAAAAGTTAGTTTTTAATTTTGACCCTGAAAACGCGCCATAACCTACCACTGTTGCAACATATTGCGTTCAATCATAGTATGATTCAATAAAGATCTTACACGACATCGCTTCTGGGAAATAGAAAATAACCTGTAGCCAAATATTTATATTTGCCATGGACTCCAACACTGACCCTTCATTGGGAAAGCAACACTGAATAGACAGGAAGGAAACTCAAAAATGAATGTCTATCATTACAATTTCAGTGAAAAATCTTCGAACTACATGGTATGTGGCTGACCGTTGCCTGAACTGCCATCCAAGCAAGAAACAATTTCGCTCCCGTTCTCGGCTCCGACGAACGTATATTAATTAATTAACTGGCCCTCAGCAACAAAAGCTTATGCTTGTTCTGTAAAATGCACTTGCTACCTGTTATATTGTGACAAAATCTGTTCCTCCGCTTAAGACTTCTTCTTTTATTCAGATCTAGTCTGTTTCGTTATCTTGTGTCCCGGTCTTTGGAAGTTTGCTAGGCCATAATAACTGTAATAACAACCTGGTCAAGATTTTGAATTTAGATGTGATTTCGCCCAGCCACAGACAACAAGGGCTTTGCTCTGGCCTCCAGCAGCTTAAGAGTTCCTAGGAGCATTGCTACTGTCCCGGATTCAGTCGTGTGAAAAATGCGTTTCCGGTAATTAACTCTACTCGCAGTTTTCATTATGGACGTTATTAAGCGATAAGTCCGATAAGACGTGAATAATACCGCCGTATTTTTGTTCGGAAGTAGACATTTAAGATTGCAGAATCACCCCGCTTATCATTAAAAGATCTGCTCTCCCCTCAGCGATAGGCCAGCTTCGTGACAGATTAAGAATTAAGCTTTGTCAATCTTTAGTGTCAGCTATCCAACTAGTCTGCCACGCAGCCATTAGCGATTATAAATAGCAAGCCAATCAGTATTACACAAGGAACTTGTGGACACTCATCGCTGAGCTGTCACAGACGCGCGTCACTGACTCGACAAATTATGGAAATTTGCAATTTTATGACCGTCACGTGACCATGATTCTGACATCATATCCAGTAATATGGACAGGCGACCAACTAATGTCCTATTACTTGAGGCTTGATTAAGAGAAAAGAAGGCCGAGAAGTGCGAATTTCGAGGGCTTAATGTCCTCAGTAATTGCGACAACGGACCATTGATAGGACTAATTTAATTAATAAGAAGGAAGGTGACGTCTCATGAACTTACAGGTTTCTCGCCGGACGCTTTGCATAAACACATAAGAAGTTTTCTTCGTTCCAGTTTGATACTTAAACATTTCGATGGCTTGTTCACTGTACGAAGAACACGCAGACAGATGTACAACGAATTGTGTTGAAGAATTGGGTTAAATATCAGGATGATGCCACAACTCGAATCTGAACGTGAAACATCACAAAGCATTCTCGTTTGGAACTTGAAGTTACTTGTAATTAGTCGCAATTTCAGCCATAAAGGGATTTGATCCTTTCTAAACATGAAGGAACGGATCAGTGAACCGAAAGGTAAGAAAATGGCTCTTTTGTCTTTGTCTCACTTTGCCTGAGCAACGATACTAGTATCTCCGTAGGAGATCATTCCTAAATTGCGGAATTTTCCGTTCATGTAAAGTTGGCGTTATTGGACACAAACGATGAAGTCATGTCCCTAGTTTGTTGTTAAGTAATGTTACTTTGGAGAGATCGGCAAATTGTAATTCTCGTGGTCGTTTATCAGAAATGGAATAAATTGATTTACGCTATCATTCGAACGAATTTTCGAACCTTACTCAACAGAAATGGGACACAAGTGACTGTCGAGCATATTTATGTACGTGGTCAGCTCGCAGTGAACACTGCACTTTGGAAATCAGTTACTTACTAGTCCACGGTATTGAAATTATCAATTATTCGTCAATTGCTATTTGTATCAACATGAAACGTTCGTGAATAACTTTTGCTTCAGTGTTTCTTGATACAGTTATCATAAAATAATATTCATGATACATAAAAACGTTCACCCCGAACCCGAAATCTGGGGCGTTGTCCGCCATTTTAAAAATCGTCGAGGAGAAGGCCCTGGGGTTGAGGCTGGGGATTCCCCGTCCGTGGAAAGATCGGCCATCTTGGACTTTATACGTGTGGTCTTCGTCTAGTCACTTGAAGGGTTGTATTTCGTACATCCACGACAAGGTATGTTTGTTTTCTTTCTGAAATTGTGGCATGGAGTATTTTTTACGTAAGTGGAGAGTACAGAACAACTTTCGGGTGTAGTTTTACTTTATAACTTTCCTTAGTCGTGGTAGCAGGCGACGACAAGGACGACGTCACCTAGTAAAAATGAATTATCCTTTACCTTCGAATTTCGCACATTTCTAGATCTGTTCAGTACGCCTATCGGTCTTAAAACTTGCTCAAGCTGAATTCCAAATGAAAATACGGAAAGTTAGCCGCCGTCGTTCGCGTTTTTCAATATACGCAGAACTTGGTCATTTCACGTTGTTGTTTTGCAGAGGACGGCGAAGAAATGTACAAAGATTTATAACGTAGGTACACGGGCATTGCTCTACTCAATTTTGCTGTTACTAACTTTAATTTTCGTCTGAAACGTGACAGTTACATGGGAAGCTAGTGCTTCAAATCCGCGCTCTTTGCCTCTGTTTAGACAACACTGTTTGGACTTTGACCTTGCGTGGTATAATCCTCATGGAACAAAAATAACGCGCAATTTACGACGTCCTTGTAAAAATAACTCAAACAAATTATTCCTTTATTATTTATGTATTGTATGATGAGGTAAGATGACAGATTTATGATGTAACTAAGTGATTTTTAAGTTGAAAATCCAAGTTGTGAGGTTTCTCGATCATTTGCTTCGTATACTTTTTGTGATCGAATCCGCTGACCAGTGTTTAAGGTTTTCGCAGTCGTAGCGAAGTTCAAATTATTATATTCAACTTGGAGGTTAAACGATTTCCTCCCTGAGTGAGTTAAGTTAAAGTTCAAAATACATCTGGATAGTAAGAAAGGGCTAATGCAACCGAGGAAAGGTAAAGGAAAACTTGTAAGATTTTGATTTTTTTCTCTGAGTTTTAAAGGGACACAGTCAGCTGTGGGACTGCACTGATCTGGACACTAGTTTTCTCACTTTGAAAAGTGGTCACCTCCACTTGAAATCAAAGATACTCGTTGCGTACATATAGAAATCAAATAAAAGAAAGATGAAAGGTGTAAATCAAACAGACGACAAAAACAAGCTAATTATTTTGAGATCAATTGTATTTCAACTGTGTTGAAGTAGTGGCCACCTACTTCTTTTCTCAACTGTTCTGTAGTAGCTGAAGAAGACTTCAAAAAATATCTTTGAATGAAGGGAATAGACTAAACAAACAAATCGTGGAGGTTGTTGTAAATTAAATGTGCAGAAATCCAGTGTGAAAGTTACAGTGCACTTTTAAAGCCTACAATTCCCAAATACAGGGAACCAAATGAAAGAAATACGAAAGGAAGTTCAATAACAATAAATTTTCATTCAAGCTGAGGCGAGGAAACCTATTTAAAACAAAAAATGGTCAAAATTTCGAAGACGTGCTTCGATGGATGTCAGCATCCTTAAATTAATTCTTCATGCTAAAGCGAAAACGTGACTTTTTACTGACAACTTTTACAGTCATTTTAATGACCATAGCTTTACCAATCATTCCAAAAGTTGAATTCAACTTGTAAGTAATAATGTACATTACCAGTTTTGTTTCTTAAGTCCGGATAACTGCTGTAAATCCATGATCTACATTGAAAACTTACTTGAAAGTACTCCGATTGTCATATTTTTGTGGCAGTTAAAGGAAGAAAAAATTCCTCACCAGAATGGTTTGAGGACTCTGTACTCCTTGATCTTCCCTTCTGAGGTCACCTAAACATTGATTTGTATTTTTCCTTTTTATTGTAAATCCCAAGGGCGGTAATTTCTCCTTGTTGGTGCAAAGCGCTCAACTGTCACATTTGTTCAACATATTATTGAATTTAAAAAGAACAAAAATCATTGTAAAACACCAGAGTAAAATTTAAAAGCTGTCATGAATGGCAAACAGTAATTGTACATAATTTTTGGACCTTGAATGAAAGTACAACCTTGAAACGTACATGTACACACCAGTTGCTAAGGGGAAAAGCCCTAGCAGACTACCAAGGTAGATACAAACCGGAAGTGAACCAAGCAGGAGTGAGTACTTATTGGACTACTGTGCCAGAGCTATCAATTGCACTCTGCACTTTCTGAGATTGTCTCACTAGTTAAAATGTTGGAGCTAATTTAGCTCACATCCATGCTGAAAGTGTCAAAAATGTCCAAAAATTGCATTTTTGCTAAAAAGCTCTGGGTGTCAATGGGTTGAATAGTAATGTTTTAGGTTCATTAGGGTAATCCATGAGTTATTCATGATGTTCAGGTTCTTTTCATCTGTATAAAAATTACACAAAGTACTGTTAATATCTACATGTATCTGTAAGACAGATTGGTAAATTACAATGTCAGATATCATGATAACAAAATCTTTCCTTTTAAATCAGTTCCCTTACACTTGTGGACACTAGCACCTTGTCAGATTTGATTTGGATTAAATTTCTTGAAAACCTACAAGGTACGTGTAATGTAACTGTCGGTGCCAACTTTTTTTTATTCATTAAAGACATTACTCGTGGAAAAAGGTTAAAGATTAAACCCTTTCCAAAACTGGTGGGAAGGATTGTAAAGACATCTTCGCCACTGAACATATTTTTTATTCAATCCTTCTGTTCTTTGCAAAGGCACTCCACATGAGGAAAATCTTTTAGTGTCGGTGTTGTTCATCACATATTTGAACACCGCATCACTTGTTGAAAGGTCTCTGAGCGCTCCCATATTGCATATTACTCATCTGCATCAGTAATGCTTGAGTGTTGATAACGCCTGCCAAAATTGGCCAATCAGAGAGTATATCAGATCCTGGTATACCAAAGCAACCTTTTGTTAAGTTTGCCCATAGACGTTCTTTTACTGCCTCTTACCACGCTTTTTTTATTTTTTCGCACGCTGATTTTGCTCGGGAAAATATTGTGCTGATTTTGACGCTTATGGTTTGTTGTTTTCATTAGCATTTTCTACTGTCTCGAATCGGCATGCCATTGTATGTTTTAGGATATCATGTATTCATAAAATGCATGTTTGTTTTCCGCCATTTTTCCAGAAACATGCTAAAATATGCCAAACAACAAATCACAAGCGTCAAAATCAGCGCAATATTTTCCTGATTTGAGGCTAAAAATTGGTGGACTTAAAATGTTTCAATTAGTTTGAAACTCCATGGTTTCATTTAATATTGATGGATCTCTTTGAGGGCCAAGTTTACAAAAAATTCATCAAGTGTATTTCAATTGCTGACCAATTTAATAATTTTAGGTCAGATGTTGAAAAAAAATCCAAATAAAATCTCAAACCAGTTGATTTTCAAGCCAGTGTTTCTGAAAATCAAACTGGGCAATTTCTCTGAGATTTTAACTCAAGAAAATTAGATGTTATGCAATTCAGCTAAGACTGAAATGCCATTTAGTCATTGAAAACTGTTTTCGTTTTTGTTTAATTTGGACACCCTCACTCACAATTTTCACGAAAATGCTCCTATAGACTTTTCTAAAATATTTTGACATTGTTAATTAAGACATCTATGCGAAGTCGGAGAACCTGATGTTGTATTTTGAAAATTATTGCTGATGGTACGTGTAAGTTATCAGTCTCATGTAAAATGGGGTAAGGCATCATTTCATTGCTGTGATCCTGTGATCCTCAGATCCTGGTGAAATGTACCCTACAGTATTTGAAACTTTCATCTTTCTCTAGCACACCTGAGTAATGTTTGATTTTTTGTTGGATTGATTATGGTGGTGCTTTAGTCACCCAAAGTTGAACGATATCATTACTGAAAAATCCGATAGAGCCACCCTAACTAGCACTCATAATTTGAAATTAGTAATTTTATAAGGGTTGGAAATCAAACATTCATAGTTCATGAGAATTGAAACATACTTTTCTCGAATCATGCACAATTCAGGGTTTGATTTTACTTTTCGCTTGTATTAAATTTTGTAGTACTACAAAACTGTCGTGTTGACCATTCATACATGTACACACGAAATGGTTGTTTTTATATGCTCTTTGGGTATTTCTTCATTCCACTGTATCCTGGTATCTATTGTATAGGCCTTGTTACCATCTTGTCCTTTTTTAAGTGGCATAGTTTTATATCAATGCTGGATCTCAGGCCTTGTTTTTCAGCTTCTTCCATATCCCTGAAGAAGCAGAAAAATAGCTACATGTAACTAGTCTGTCTCTTGTTCATGTGCAGGACGGTTGGCCAAACATGTAGGGAATTTGGCTTGTCTGAGGAACATTTGAAAGAAATGCCCACCAAGGGAGCTGAAAAATGGGTAAAATCAGATTCTATCCCCATCTTGGTTGTGCATTTATTATATTTTGAGTCATTTATGACCAGGTCTTGTGATTTCCATGGTAGACTTTCAGTAAAGTCCTTCGTCTTAATTGTTTATTCATTACCCACCAGACAAAGGGCTTTTCAATGCACTTCAACCAATAACATTTGCCATGAATATCCCTTGGGGACAGAACTGTCAACAAATCATGACTTGCAGTTGAATTCAACATGGGGTTGATTGCAAAAGCAATAAAAGAAGCCATAAAGGCCACAGAATATTCTACATATATTGCGGACTACCTGTACATTAGACAGTGGAAGTGTACATGTATCTGTCCGGAAGAGATGTGTTTGTTTCTGCCTCAACCGGAGCTGGGAAAAGCTTGACTTTACAGCTTGCTCTGCACACTTTTGATTGTTTAAATGGAGAGAGTTATAGCTGCAATAGCAATGCTGTCATCTTGGTGCATGTGGTTCTGCTGATTTTGCTCATGAAAGATCAGGTCTCAAACCTAAATTCCTGTGGTATTTCGGCGTCTCACGTAGGAGATTGTTCAGAAAAACAGGTGCAAAATCGATACATTCCACAATTCAAGTCAAGGACTTGCAAAGGTAAACTGAGACACCAGTTGCTAATTACGCCACTCCTCATTTTTTGGTGCAAAATGCAAATGAAAACCGTTCAATAGAGACAAGTCAACCTCTTGTGACTTTGTCGCTCGCTCAGCCACTTTGTGACCTTCATTGATGGCTGCTTTGTGGCCTAAAACCTCGCAGCATCCTCCATTAAAGAAGGGAGGGTGGGAATTTTCTTTACTATTAACAATGCTGTACTGAATACAGCACCCCACGGAAGGGAAGTGCTTTTGCACTGAATCATGGTGCGTCTATAGCTAGACATGTCTATGGGTGTAACCAATAGAAAAGTGCGGTGATGCGCCAGATGATGCAGGTGCCGTGATGCAGATTAAGGATCTTACCTGATCTCTGCCTGTGCCAAATACACTTTGACAGCATTGTTACACAATTTTTTTGTAAAGTAGCTCCATTGACTGCATTTTACTCGTGTTCTGTAAAAATTCACATACTTTTAAGCCCAGCCTACCTTCTCCAGCTAACATCAATTCATGCGTACTACATATGGGTACAGCTGTAGTTACATGTATTACTGATGTATCTTATTTTTTTTCTTATGTTTTTGTTTTAGATTCCATCAGTCAAGAACACCATTTCTTGTTTCTATAATGCCTGGATACAAGTTGGCTGCTGGTGACTTGTCTACTATTGATGCAAAACTTCTTTGCCCATCGTGTGGATACGTCTTACGTGATGCCATGCAATTAGACTGTGGTCATCACTATTGTGAAGCATGTCTTAGCAATATGCAAAGGTAATTCAATAGGAATATTTTTCTAGGAGGAAGTACATTGTACATGTAAAATATGTGTTAAACATTATGCTTTCAGGAATAAAAATTTATCAATATTATATTATTTTGCTTTTTAATGTTGTGATCAATGAACCACAATGAATGTTTACACATATGTAGAAAGATTAATGGCCAAGTACATGTAAATCAAGAGAACATATTACGTAAGGACCAGGCAGTGGCTGCACTCTCTCCAAGTGTTAAATTTCATGCACTTCAGATATAAGTTGAATACTGTTGGAGACTCTGATTTTTCCTTGTCCTGTACTAGTGATATGATCAACATTTATCTTTCTCAGTTCAGAACACTGTTCAGAATGGCAGACCATTTAGTGCAAGAAGGAACAGAACTTTAATTTTGTTTCCTTTTTAACCCATTGATGCCTGTGCTGGCCATAACCAGCTGTGGTGAACATTGGCCTTTATTCCACTTCTGATGTCATCACCTTTGACCAAAATTGGCATCACTTGTAATCAAGTTCTTCAGAATTAGGGAAAGATCTTTCCATTGATACCCAGATCGCAGTGATGGGTCAATTGAAGCTGACATATGCATGCATGAAAATGCTCAGAAATAGGAGTGAAAAACTCAGGGTTTTCATTAATTTTTCAAGTTGAAGGGCATTTGGTACAAAGTAGACAGGAACTCCAATTCTCAATTTTGATTTCTGCACATGTATGCCTGAGCAAAATTGTGACCTTTCACGCGAAAACGTGCATTAACGGCTTTCCGTTTTCAAACGGAATTCTGTTTAGAAGCTGTTTAAAAGCCGTTTGAAAAAAATTTGCATCCGTTCGAGTGGCTTGATCACCGGTTCGGTAGAAACGTCCAGCCGTTCGAACGACTTGCTCACCCGTTTGTTAAAAACATCCAACCGTTCGAATGACTTCCTCACCCGTTTGCTGGAACATCCATCTGTTCAAACGACTTGAGTAAACTGTTGAATGGCTTTGATCATCCATTCAGGAAAAAAAATATCAAGGCATACGTGCTGTTGTCTCTACCTGTTCGTGTACTCGCGTGTTCATGTCTCGTACACGGAAAAAAATCCCTTCGATCACTTGAACAGTCTGCTAGCAGATTATGCGACAATCACAAAATATCTCCAAATAATGAAGCTCATAAAGAAACAGTCCACTTAGAAAAATTGAACTATGGTGTAGTTAGCCTGGGATCCCACAGTTTTTGCTTCTGAATGCTGATTCAGAAGTGTTGTTTTCATTTTCTTCTTCTTGCGTGACCTGTGAGTGAAGACAACTTTCATTCCAAGCTCGTACTGAACCGCTGCGTGTGTAAACAAATGAGAACTACGATGTTGTAAATTTCTTTAAAAACTTCTTGCAAAGTTATTATTACAGGCAAAGAACTCTTGCAGAAAATATATTTTGCGTTTCTAAACATACATGTACGGTAATCAAGGAAACTTGAAAGTCGCCTACAGAGGCGAACTTCTTAAGTTCTACCCTGTTTACAATGCGGTTTAATAAACATTACCGGTGTAACTATGGTTGTGATAAGCACAGACACTGTAAATGTTAGGCTACCCATTCGCAATTTCTCCTAAGCCGTTCGAACAGTTAGGGTACCCGTTCGCAATTTCTCCTGAGCCGTTTGAACAGCTAAGCTACCTGTTCGGAATACTTAATCACCCGTTCGAACACTCATTGAAACCCATTTCAAATGGCTTGGTGACCCGTTTGTAACCTGTTCGATGGCTGTTCATTTCACCCATGTAACAGAAAGTTGTTAATGCACGTTTTCGCGTGAAAGGTCACAATTGTCCGAAAAGGTGATGCTAGTGGAAAGAAAGTAGATTGGAGCTAAGCTGAGCTAAGGAGCTCCTATCCAGGCTGAAAATGTCCAAAATGTCCAAAAAATGTGTTTTTGCCAAAGAGCTCCGGGTGTCAATACATGGGTTAATATGTTGAACCATTAGATAGTTTTATTTAAGGAAGTTAAGACAATTTCTCATGGTTACACAATGTTTTTAGTATATGTTAAGTTATGAGTATGCCCCCTTTTCTCACATGTAGACCCTTGACTGAGAAATGAAACTGCAAACTTTCTGGTGTTGGCACTCTCATTCTCATCCTTGCACAGCCATTTCGCTGTTTGGCTTTCTTTCACGTCATTCTGAAAAGACCAAGAAAAAAAAGAGGGTGCACATTTTTTACAGGTTGCAGGATGAAAAATCAACTTTTAAAGTTTGAGCAAGTCTACTCAGCATTTTGGTTAGCCTGAATAGCACTCTGGTTAGCCTAAATAAAACAGCACTGTGCAAAACCTGGTAATGCAAAAGGTATAAATCATTGAATATCATTGGGGTATTGGGATATTTTAACCTGCCACCTGCAGAACTACCTGGCAAGAAAAAAAGAGGAGCTTTATACATATATCATGTTTTGTTTAGTAACTCTTAGTATTTCTTTCTCTCTGCAACTCGATCAGCATAATAGCAAGTTACATGTAGCTCCAATGTTTCATCATTATAAATGCTTTGTTTTGTCTTATCTTGAAAATTTGCAGGCAGAATCCTTCAAACTGTTTAAAGTGCGGACAGTCTCTACTTAATATGGAGGTAACCAATCTTGACTGTGATTAAGTTAGCATGCATGGTTGTCATTGAAGTGTACAAGTATTATTTTTTGTGTCAGATGACTTTGAGAATCTCAAGCAGTTAAAAGTCATTTGAAGCAGATCTTGAAATATTTTGCTGTCTGGATTTGGGAAAATGTATGATGTACTACATGTACCTGGAAAAAAATTCAGAAAGAAATAAATATTATTTTTAAATACAAGGTTGTTTGGGGCGTTTGAGGCCTAGTAGGGCAGGAAAAACAATTTGAAATCCAGTTGCCCAGTGGGCCAGTACATTTCAGTTTTCAATTGCCCCCACTAAAATATTACTTGCCCAATAGGTGTGCAATGTTCATTCCTTATCAACTAACAAGACTACTGAGGCTAACTTCACTTGCCCACGTCACTGGACCACCAACCTTCCATTTTCACTCACTCAAGAGCAAATTTTACTTGCCAGGGGCAATCGGACCTGGGCTTTTTCCTGCCCTGAATAGGGTACATGTAGTTACTGTGAAAGTCAAAAAACTGTGAACACTTTGATTTGAGTTTGACATGTCGATTGACAATGTGTAGCCTATCAGATGCGAGAAAAAATGGTAAAAAAGGAAACAGACAAAATTAATGATCTCTCTCAATCAGTCATGAAACCAAGCTTTGATACCTTTGCCTTACAAAAACCATCATTACCCTGTAATTTTCAAATTACAAACCTTGTAACCACTTTGCAACCTCAGACATTATTTATTGTTTATTATTATTCTCGACTGGAACTCTTCATAAATAAACCTTACCTGGAAACAGCCACATCAAAATATCAAGAGCCTGAAATTTTCATGCAGGTATTTTTAGTGTTGCTCTTTTGATTGGAGGAGTGGGCAAGGAAGAATGTCTGCTGTTGTGAGTTTGAGACCAATTTTTTTTTCCATCACATATAGGCCAAATTCGTAGCATTGAAGATGAGCAAATTATTGTACATGACTGCGTTATGAAAGGACGTTGTATGTTAATGATGCTGGTCTTGCCTTCAAATTTTGCAAGGTCGTTAGATAATGCATAACGTGCATGAATTAGCTTGTGCTTGTTGCGACCGCTTTCCAAACTTAATAGTCTCTCCCTGTTGCATTTCCACCAAATCCTTGCATATTTGTTTCTTCCCCCTGGTACTCTCATTTGAAACTCCCTTTTTTACTGACATATCAGTTTATTTACTGAAACCCATAATTCTGGTACACAATATGGTAATCTTTAAATTTTTATTTAGGAAAATCTCACGTATGGTAATTGGTATTGCACATGTAGCTGCATATTGTTTACAAGAAAGGAATGTTCTGCTCTTAATTTATTCTGCTCCTTTCCCTCTTTTTTTTCCAAACCTTCTCACTTTCTGTGGAGTTTGGAGTTATCAGTGTGAAGGTTCTTTAGAGTTTTTATCTCCAAATATAGCAACGGATGAAGTTGAATATAGAAGAGCTGTCTGGTTTTGTAGCCAAGTCTGCACTTACTGGTTTGAGCCACATGCCATTTAAAGTCACTTGAATTTCCAGTTTGTTGCACAAATAAAACAGGTTAAATTATTTAGTCATTATAAAACTACAGGGTAACAGCCATTTTTTTAAAGAAAAATGATTGAAGTGTGGTTTTCGTGACTGATGGAGACAGTTAATTTTTTTGCTTTTTTGGCAGTTTTATCTCCCATCCAATTGGTGACTATGCAATTGACATGTCAAAATCAAATCAGAGCGTTCATGATTTTTTGACTTTCATGGTAAACTTGTACATGAATAACCTAAGTGATGTCTTTCATAATGTTTTCTACCCTGGGCTTTGCTACTTCTTTTAACAATCTCCTCCAAACTGTGGGATTAGTGTATCTTATAATATGTAGTAGCATGAACTGATTTAGAGAGTCAAGACACTGATCCTTAAATGTATAGCTTTTTATTTTGCTTTGAATTTGTGTCACCTACTCTGATGTTTGGTGAGAAAAAACACTTAGACCAAGTTTCAGTAAGCAAGTGAACACCATTTTTCATAAATTCAGACTTATTTTTCTTTTAGATATTTTAAGGTTTTGGTGATTTCAGACCCAGTTTCAGACTAAAAGGGATTTTCATAAATCATATGTATATATTTCTTTTTGGATTTTGGAGGTACACATGTGCATATGTGGCCACTATATTAATGGCACCCCTGCTCGAGATTGGGATTTTGCGGACCTTTTAAGGTGGTCATACTGATTAGAAACTGAAGTCTATATGTTCATGTACAGTGAACATTCCTCCTCTGTACATTTCTCATTGCCAAAAATTTCATATACTATACACTGTTCTCTACATCCTGGAGATTACAGAAAATGGTAATTTCTATACATCTACAATCATGTAGCTTAATTGCATTCATCAAATCCTTTATGTCAAGTTGTCTACAGGTACACCGTACATGTATGTGTTAATGTTTTTTTTTTTAGCTGAATAATTTCCTGAAGTTACACTGTGCCTTTCATGAGTTCAACAACTGAAATTAGACACTTTTCATAAACTGCAGATTAATTTTTAATTAATATGTTTGCTTATTTTCTGATGTGTCATTCTATCTCTTCTAACTCTCCTTCTCTTGTACATGTAGAGATTCGCTGATGAATTCTTAAGACGGGAAATCTCAACTTTGGAAGTAATATGTAAATACAAGGATGATGGATGTCCCTGGCAAGGACAATTGAAGTTAATAGATGTGAGTGAGATTTTAAATAATTATTTATGGTAATATGTACCTGACAGTGTACATCTCCTATCAGACAGGTTCTGTTATAACTAATGTTCAACCCAAAAAGTTAGATTATTAAGCAATTAAATTGTATTTACAGTCTACAACTTGCTTTAACTTGCAAAATATAGATCCATTGAAACAAGTCATTTTTTCTGTGTTGTCCACATTGAGGTTAACTGCCATACTGTATTCCTAATTAAATGGCAATTAATAATTTACAGTGCAGTTCACTGAAACCGGGGCCACCCAGACAATGAAAACCATTAAGATGGCAGAACTGAAACAAAAGATTCCAACATTTTCAAATCCAGCCAATCAAATGTTTGGTACATAACAATGAAATCTGAACTTGTTCGTTGTGATGCTTAGGCAACTACGCCGTCTGTTAATAAATTGTCAAGCTAAAGCCCTTAGTACTTTCGCATTAGAAAATATTGTGTTACTTTACATTGACAAGTATGATAAACTCATTGGTCAAAGATTGACCATTTTCCACCATGACTGTATGGCCACACAAACTATCATTTTTATGGTTGTTTAAAGTGGAAGAATAGTAGATTTGACATTTTTTTAACAAAATAAATTACAGTCCTGTTGTCTGTGTGTGTTTATATTTTTACACAGCTTTCATTTGTCCACCATGCAGTTTTCAGAAAAACCCTTACACCCACTGTCTCAGGAGCTGTACATTTCGGAGTTTGAGCTCCCTTTCTGCAGGGTTATCAGTGTATTGAAATAACATCTTCATGGAAAATTCAAGTGAATTTTTTTCTGCCTTCGAACAAAGAATTCAGGTTACAAGTCCATTTTTGTATCAAATGAAGGCAACTTTTCATTTCTCTTGCTTGAAGTTTGCTTTCAGCTCCTTTCAGTTACACTGAAAATAATCCCCTTCCAATTTGTACATTTCAAACCTGCACATGCAAAACTGCTCAGATACTATTTGAAGGGCTTCTTTTAAACAGCCAGGGCAATATTCAAACCCTACACGACACACTCTGCTGGCGATATACATGTATATTAATGAGTGACACTCCTACCCAGCTTTTCTTTCCATGTATTTTCTAAACCAACCAACGACCTTATAGAAAGTGCAGCATATAAATCTTTTTATACCCTCAAGCATGCAAAACTACTAACAGTTTGAGCTTCACAATTTATTAGGCGACACCATAATTGCATTAAGCATCACAACGAACAAGTTCAGATTTCATTGTTTTGTACTGGGCATTGGATTGGCTGGATTTGAAATAGGACATTTGATTGGCTGGATTTGAAAATGTTGGAATCTATTGTTTCAGCTCTGCCATCTGATTGGTTTTCATAGTCTGAGTGGCGATGGTTTCAGCAATCACACTGTAACAGCTAGTATTCATTTGGTGTGCGTGTATAATTTGTAGCATGATAAACAATTAAAAACTTTCTGGAAAAGAGTCTCGATCAGCAGAAGACGTCATGCAGTGTTACTTGACTTGTTAAATTGTGAAATCCCAATTTGCATGTGCAAATGATTCACTGTACAGTTGTAATTCTGTTATATACCGTGTAACTTGGTTTATTTCAAATTCAAATTTAGTAATGATTAATTGAAATGAAGAACTTACTTAAATTACTTTTTCTCAGGCTTAAAATTGTGACTACATTGATGGTCAAATTTCATTTCATTTGCACTTCAGTTGGCAGTTCACATCATAATCTTAATTATGTTTCATTCCTTTCATGTCGTGTTAAAATAAAGATTTTACGTTTTACGGTTTTTATATGTTGAACTCAATACTTCAAATTGAAATTGGCCTGCTCCCAATGTATCGGTCTTCATAGCTCAGTTGGTTATTAAGAGCACTGCATGCAGTGCTAATACTGAGGCCATGGGTTCAAACTGGCCTGTTGAAGCCCTTTTTTTCTAGCTTAATTTGCAATAAGTGTGAAGCCTTGGAGCTGACTGGCTCACAGCTGCCGGAGCTTATCCCGGTTTCTGTAGCATGAAGCAGCTAGGAGTATTTCTACTCCTCCTGGACAGGATGCTAGTCCATCACTAGTCACTCCCTTGCAATTTGTTAGGTTTCCCCAACAATTCACTGGTACCCATTTATACTCCTGGGTGGAGAGAGGCACTGTGAGAGTTAAGTGTCTTGCCCAAGAACACAACACAGTGTCCCCGGCCAGGGCACGAACCCGGACTGCTTGATCTGGAGACGAGTGCACTAACCATGAGGCCACCACAATATTGTCTATTAAATGTTGATTCAACAACTGTGATGGTCTCATCTTCATTTCATTTGCCTTTCTGCAGTTCCCACCATTCTCATTCTCTACCATTGATCAAATCATGCTATTTTAGAAACATTTTTTTTTGCACTGATCTCTTCCAGGATCATCATAACCACTGCGAGTGCAGACCAGTATTATGCAGAAATGAAAACTGTAATGCCAATATACTATCACGGCAATTGCAAGAACATGAGACCATGGAATGTGGCTACCGCCCAGTTGTGTGTGAACACTGCGATGGTCGAGAGACATTTGCAGGATTACAGGTAAAAATATTTATTTTTTCACTGTCTGTACGCATATATGTGCTCTCTACCCCCCCCCCCCCCCCCACCCCACCGCCCCTTCCCCCCCCTCCCCTTTTTTTCCTCTCCTGTTTTGCGTTCC
>Ga0126339_10001472_pt1 | contig 15998 bp, 6 predicted proteins | sample OrbTmetagenome_2_FD_92532 | JGI IMG/M metagenome (GOLD analysis project Ga0126339, IMG submission 92532) | Coral microbial communities from Petempiche,Puerto Morelos, Mexico - Orbicella T R C metagenome | ecosystem: Host-associated > Invertebrates > Cnidaria > Coral | place: Petempiche,Puerto... | reverse complement strand
TAAAAATAATTTTGGTATTGACAAAACAAAAAAAAGAGACGTTCACTTGCCAACCGGGCTTTTCCTTTGCCCGGGGTTTGTTTTTAAGCTTTTCCTTTCTTTCCCTTCCCCTACCCTCTCTTTCTTTTTTTTTTTTTTTGGCTCTCACCCCATTTTCCGCGTAGACAAGACACCAAAAATCCCGTTCCTCGGTCTTTCTTTGCTTCCAAACCCCACAGAAACGCTTGCTACGCAGGCTAAGACTACGATGGCCGATTTGTTGTTCAAAATGTTGTGTGACGGCGCCAGTTTCCATAGACACGCAAAAATAGTAGGCCTTCAAAATTTCATGTTTTGATGTAACTTGGCATGAATTCAAAACGTAAACAAAAGAAAAAGCTTGAGCTTAAGCTCCCATTCGATTTGTGCTCATGAAAATCTTCTCGTTTACCCAAAGGGAAATTCGGTTTGGTTTGCACAATTTCATAATTCAGGCTCTGCCTCTACGCCAAGTTTTGTTTGTTATTTTTAATTTACTTTCAATGACTCGAGACTAAAGGGCACCAGAACAACATAATCATTTACATTCATGTAAAATAAATAAACTGTTATTCACTAAGCCGTTTAACTAGCTGAACATTCTTTCTAGGTGTTTGTTTACATATCAACATTCTCTAGTTAAATGTGTGGCTTCTGTTTCCATTCATTTAACCTGTGAAAACGAGTTAGTCAACTCAGTAAGATGGTTTTATAACCACGAATCATGGCCATCTGCCAAGCTACACAACTCGTTAAGTTAAAGTACATGTAATGTAGTTTGCGCACAGAAATCAAAGCCAGCAAAGAGAAACGACACATTTCCTCCATCAATTTATTCTGCACAAAGCAGTGTTTTTGGTCGAAGACAAGACGGTAGACAACAAGCAGCCGAACTGCACCTTTGTGTTTGTCGCCATAACTCTAGCTTCAAACTTCAAATACGCAACTTGCCAGTAACAGCAGATAAATATATGGGGACGCGACGAGCACATGGAGATATGACGATCATGGACATGACGTCATTCACCCCTGAAGAATTTTTTGGGGGGCCAAATTGGTGTCCCTCGATAGATAGATAGATAGACAGACAGACAGACAGGCAGGAAGACAGACAGACAGACATTGATAGATAGATAGATAGATACGCAGGTCTCAAATTTTTATGCATTACGTGATTAGAACTGCGTTCTGTCGAACGTAATAACCTGTTCTTACACAGTGTTTGAAGAAAGCAAAATCACGCATGGCTAAGTCAAGGCTTCATATTGAAAATCGTATACCAAAGTCACTCTCAATAGACGACTCTAACCATTCAAAGGCCTCACACTCAAAATCACATAGAATAGAGTGGTAAAATCACGAATATTGGTTAATAATTCAGGTTCTTCACAGGTCGCACAAAACCTTCAGATCACAAGTAAAAAAGAATAATTTCCCAAATTCACGTTTCACGGAAAATAAATCAGCTAATCACGCATCATGAGAATACCCCTGTACGACCCTCTTATAACCTGTGAAGACATTTATTTACCTCCTTGCTGGTTAACTGCAAAGCTTTCCTTCCCTCAAAGAATATGTTGTACTCCTTCAACTTGGGTATCATTTCATTTCTGAAAGTATGCACTAAAACAAGATACAGAGAGTTAATAAATTCATATGGCTTGTGATTGTACAGGTAACAGAAATAACACACTCTGATTGGCTAATTCTGGGGCATTATATATATATTCTTCCATAATACACACAAGCTGATTACAAGCTGCAAAAATAAAACAAACCTCTGCCTTGCCGTATCTAGACCTTGTTATTGCTCAGTCAATATGGCAAGCCAAGGTCTTGGTTTGAGATTTTACAGAACAAATTGAACATTCGAGGTTAATAAGTGGTAAGTTTCCTTTTCTAACTCGCATTCTATGGGGAGGGTGTTCATAAATACTCCGGGGAGCTACCTTAAAGATAAACAAAATGTTTGAATAAGGTAAATTTACAATGCTTGTACAGGCCACCTGAACTATGTTGGTTTCTCAAATGGACCAGAACCATACTGGCACTGCTCTTCCTAAATGTATTGTGTACCAAGCCTGTGCCATGAAAGGTTTCAACTTGTGATCAGCAGAAAGTTTCATAGCTTTCAGTGGCAGCATTAAGCTACCCAGGTCAATTTCTGTTACATAAAAGTTTTTTTACTACAAAAGGATATGAACTGAAAATGAGAAAAAGAAAAAAAAAGAAAGTTGGCTTTTTGGAGAGGAAATATGGATGACAGAGAAATACAGCTGATCAGCTGGAGTGGATAACAATAGTAGATAGAGATGGACATATCCTGACAATGTTTACCTCTCAGCCAAAGTGTTATGAAGTGTTCTGTCGATGAAAAGGAGAAGGTACCTGTAGAGTATATACAAGTCAGTATGATGCCAAAATCTAGAAAGGATTAGCAAAGCTGAGATGCACAAAAAGTTAGAGGTTGATGGAAAAAAGACATGGGTGGGAAGAACAAACACAGGGTTGATATTTAAAGTGAGACTTTTGATTTCTGTAAGGGCAACATATCTCCTTTTCTCAAAAGGGTACACCAGCCTGAAACTCTTGATGAGGAAGGAGATTGCAACACAAAATCTGACAGTGAAGTTCAATTGGATAACAGAAGAGTGCATGGAAGGAGGATGCTGCACTGTTAATTTCATTTTTTTTTTAAACCAATCAGGAGTGGCAAAAGTGAGATGGCTTTAAGTGTTATGCTGCAACTCTCATAAGCAAAATTATAAGCTGATCACAACGCTAGTTATTAAATAGATGATAGGGCAGAAATCTTATATATATTCCCTTTTTTTTAACGTGATAGCTGTGTTCACATGTTGAGCTTGGGCGACTTGGGAATTCAATTGCAAACTTCAACATGAAGTTCAAGGCAACAGTCAGTGGCAGAACACTTTTAAATATCAAATAAATAATGATTTTATTGGATAACACAATTACTGGTAAAACCAGTAGTTCTAATTGTGGTCCTTAAAATCTACCAAACAACTACAATTACAAATTCAAATAGAAAAATACAAAGGAAAAAAACAATTATAAAAACTTAAAACTAGTAGTAATCAAAGATTAGAGCAGTGCATTCACGCACATACTTTGCATGTTTGGTCTACTTTGATGGTGTGTGAATGTCACATAGCGCTCTGCACATGAGGTTGACCTAGTGATGAATAGACTATAGCCTGCAGTAAAGTGTTTTTCATTAATTCAGTATTGTAACTTGTACTGGACAAAATATTTTCTAGGAAAGGCATTTGAACTGTTGGCGACACTTAGAATTCAATTTCAGATTGCCAACACTTGTATTATAGCAAATACTGCTATTTCTTGAGAAAATAAAGTTTTGACCAGTGGCCCTGCAAGACAGCCCATTGCAAAATGTTCTTAAATTTTGTGTCTGTATTTGTTTACATTGCTTGAATTTACATCTTGTTTTCACAAATGAAAAAGGTGAATTAACCATTGACCACAAAACACGGCCCTTTGGCAAGTCACACAACACGGAAAGTTTGCTTTCTGACAACCAATTATGGCCACAACAAATTTGCCGAGATAAAAATCGGAAAAGTTATTTTCTGAACAGAGATCTGAGGGTCTCTCATCATGGCCATTTGCCAAGCTATACGGAAGATTTGTTTTCTTACCACAGCTCATACCCAGGGGCCAAATCAGCTAACAAATCCGTCCCAAAAAATGGAGATGTACAGACTGGATTATGATTGTGTTACACTACGTGAACGCAATTAAATGACTTCACAAAATTGTTTTACCCAAAAAGGAAAGTCTATTTTAACCCTCTGGTTACTAACCCTAAAATACCAATTTTTGGCAAACATTTTTTTACAGGGGACTCCTCCTTTTCTCTTTAAACAGTTTTAATATGCTATGCCAAGATACAACTTATGACATTTTGTTAAGAGGCAGTCTCTGCAAGAATAGACCAGTCCATCTGGCTTGAAAAATAGATTTTGCTCATTCCTTACAAGTGTACTGAAGACATTCATGTACTTACACTAAAACCACAATCCACTTGATCAAATCTTTTATATTTTTCATGTCTTAGGGAATTGTTCGCTCACCTGAATGAAGGCACTTGGCAGCCATGACCAAGGCTTAGAGGGACAGTGTCAAGGGCTGCACAAGTGTAAGATTGCTTTTTCATATCAGTGAAATTATTTGTCCATGTGACTTTGTCATGTGGACGCAAGACAAAAATCATGCCATATTTCACGCCACAAGTCAACACCCTGGTGAATTTCCACCAATGCATTTAGAAACTCACTTTTCATCCACAGGCTTTGCCCCAAAGGACACTTCGAACTGAATTAATATAGATGTGGTTATAAAACTTTGCTTCCCTTGAAATGTAAACTTGATTTTGATCTCCACCCATATTCCTCTGAATCAAGGGAAAATAAAGAGTACTTGCAACAAATAATCAAAAGGAAATCTTGAATTTGCATACTGCCAAAATTTGAAATAACTCGACATGCAAAGGCCAAGCTTTCGTTCACATGCTTCTGATCTTCACAGGTTTTTCATTGATTATGTTGTGTGTGGTGCTGAAAATTACTCAGTGTCAAACTAGTGAGACAATCTCAGATGGCGCAGAGTGCAATTTATGGCTCTGATACAGTAGTCACATAGGTCCTTACCCATGCTGTTCTCTCCTTTGGTAGTCAACTAGGCCTTTTCCCCTTGCAGAATATGAGCAGACAAAAACTTGATAAGACGTAATCTTAGCATCGTGTAAGTTTCATGTTTGTATCTTCTTTCAAGGCCCAAAAATAACTTACAATTACCATTTGTCAAGACAGCTTTGAATTTTATTGTGATGTTTTACGCTGAGTTTCAGTCATTTTAAATTCAATAATATGCAGAAGTGGCAAATATGACAATTTCATTTTTCACTCTAACGTATGTAACTTGATACTTTTTCTTCCCTCGCCGAGCTACGCAACATGATACCCTTGTTTCCTCAAAAATATCAGCAAGATGTGTATTTTTTTAACTTACTGCTGGAGATAAATGGAATAAAGCTAAATATCTCAAGAAAAATCGAAGAGGAACGATTTTGTTTTACTCCATATGCAAACTTTCAGTTCACAGAACAACAATAACTAATCTACCGGTAATTATCAAATAGTCACGTCCAGTCACGGAATAGTTAATTCTTATTCACATCAAACTAAAATACAATGCTATCGATTAATACAAGTGAGGAGCGTTTCAACGAGAAGTACTGAAGGTAGGGATCATTACTTGGTCGAAATTATATCCTACATCGGTGAGAGAGTCACCTCAAAGACTGATGAAATTAACTGGCGGTTTCATTAAGTGCCACGGAGTCTGTGGCAATATTTGCGAAGTTCCTTGTGTCACAAATTTATTAGTTTTATATGTAACTACGGAGGGAAAGTTTCGGCTGAATATGAACTTTTTGCTTCCTTCATAGAAAAGGAAATAGACAAGCCGCTAAGGAGAAGCATTCTTTATTTGAACCCTGGCAAACACGCAATAGTTATAAAACAGCACATGAAATTTCTTGAATTGAGCTAGGGGTGATTCCACGATACGAAGTCACAGTAGCGTTATTCGCACTAAAAAAAGGGAGAACTGACTTTACCCAAAAAAAAAGCTGCTATCCCCAGTCAAAATAGTCCAGTTTGGCCCTCCCTCTGTCAAGCAACGCAACGGTAGCATTGCGTGACAGAGAGAGGGCCAGAACTGGACACTGAAGGCTAAGTTATCTGCACATGCATTTCAAGCAAATTGATTTTGTTCTTAAGAGAATAGCACCACTAGGATAGCACGAGATTTGCCAAAACATATATAGGTTTGTGATGTTATCAAAGAAGTGACCTAAGTATGATACGTTTTACGTAGTAAACAGAGGTACCTACCTCACCCCTTTACCACAATGCTAATTAATTAACCCATTGATGCCTTTGCCACCTGTAACCACTATGCAAAAGACTCCTCTATTTCCCTGTGCTGCCTGTAACCGCCCGAAAAAAGGCATGTGGGGACAATTGCCTTTCCTACTCTCCCTGGAGACCTTTTGGTTTTCCTACTGTTCTATTGTTCTTGAGGACAAATAAACCAATCAGAATGGACTTTCTGAGCATATTTTTAGAGGAATTTAGGGGTCCTAGAAAGATGGTTTTTCTTAAAATCGTGTGCTCAAAAAGTGCAGGTAATCATGGCACGTTGTGGGCCAAATCTAAAAACTTCCAGGGTCTCATTTTCATTCCTAACACCGATAAATTACTGCTCTGGGCTTTTTAAAATGGAAAGGAAAAATACAAATCAATGTTTAAGTGGCCTCAGAATGGAGGATCTAGGAGTACAGAGTCCTCAAAACTTTCTGGTGAAGAAGTTTTTCTTCCCACAACTGCGGCGAAAAACATGAAGATCGGAGCGCTTTCATGTACGTTTTGACGACAGATCACAGTTTTAAAGCAGCTTTTTGGACTTAAGAAACAAGTAATGCAGGGCTGGAAATAACAGTCGGTCATCAGACATTGTCCAACCAAATTTTGAATATGTCCGGCCAATTTCACATTATGATCAGACATGATGTCTGAACATTTCACCAACACCAAGATATTGTCCACCCATAAAATTTGTTTAGATACATTGTTAAAGGGCTCCAAATTGCCACCGGTACGGTTGCCAATGTGGCTAAAATTTCATCTTTGACGGCCAAAAATTCTGATTTAGTCGACAGCTGAAAGTACGTCTGCATTCACAGGCTACCACAGTGGCGACTATGTTTCTCTCTGTTGACAATCAATAACGGTTATTTTCTCAGACATTATGTCCTGCCAGAACTACTTAGTGAAAGATCTTTGTTTCTATAACATTCAACATAAGAAAAGAAAACAATCTATGCTTTTGCTTTGCTGTGAATGATTCCCTCACATCGGAAAACTTGCAAATGGCTGATCGTGTTTGAAATCTTCTTTGCAAATCCTTGAGCACTGAGCACGTCATGTATGCCCACCGATTGTGTCTCTTGAAATGCATGAATCCTTCACAGACAGTACATTAGCTACGTACACAAAATTAGCGGCCAAAAAAGTCTTGGAAAATTTTTCTTTACAGATTTTATGCATTGAGTTCTTTTCTGAGTAAAATTCCTACCTGATTTTTATCACTTAGTGGCCAAATGGCAACTCCAGTGTTTTTTTTATTTTAGGCCCTTGACTCTGACAGATTGAGCCATATCCAGGAGCCCATAACGGGCTTCTGCCATATCATAAAGCAGAAGTGTTCATCTTTCTTGTACTTGCCAAATAAAATACTCCTCAGAAATCGCCCTATTATGCATTATGTGCATTGTGATATGCTGTTAGCACTTCATGTTTGTACCCTAGCTACAGTCAACTTTGGTCAGGAGCCCATCACTAGGAGCCTGCAACTCCCATACTAAGCCTATGTCACAGTATTTTTACAGACCAGTCTATTTTTAGGCTTCTTTTTCCACGAAAAAGGTCAGTTCTGGTATATATGAGCGTGAATCAGTACGGAGAAAAATGGCGGCCTCAGGTGGACATGTTGACCTAATCTTCCGGTGAAATTATAAAGTCTGTGCTTGTGACTGGTCACTGAGGTCTGGATTTGCGGTGAATTCAAACTAAAAATAGATCGGTCTATGAAAAGGCTAGGACAGGAATAAATGGGGTAGTTGCACACTCCTAGTGATGGGCTCCTGCTTTAAAGGGACACAGTCAGCTGGTGCACATGTGCATTAGATACCATTTCATAGCTAATTTGCCTATCACTGAGAAGTGATCCATACTATTATTAACCAAATATGATAAAAATAATATCAAAGGATGAGCAAAAGCTCACTCAAAAAACAGTTTTTTCAGTACACAATTGAAAATCAAGCAAAACACTGCAAAGATTGAAGTGGATCTCTAGATGTACTTTGATTTCAGGTTGAGGTGAACTTTTTTCAAAGTGAGAAAACTAGCGTCCAGGTCAGCGCAGTCCTAAAGCTGACTATGTCCCTTTCATGGTAGCATTCAATAGGAAACTAGGTTTGCTTGAAGAATATATAACCACAAGATCACCAGGAGGGATTGATGCAGTCATCTAGTAGATAAATTCATCTAGTTAATCATAAATGATAAATAAATCAAATTTAAATGCAGTTTTTACAGTCTGCTAATAAATTTCACTATGCTAATTAATTATGCTAATCAATTATGCAAATTAATGTCTGGTCAAATTGATAAGATGTCGGACCAAAATGAAGATTTGAAAGGATACATGTCCTGTTAAAGAAGAAAAATTATTTCCAGCACTGAGTAATGTACATTATTACTTCGAAGTTGAATTTAACTTTTGGAATGGGTAAAGCCACAGGTGTTAGAATGACGCATTTGCGTGAAGAATAATTTGAACATGCAGTCATACAGCGAAGCACATCTGCGAGATTTTGAACAATTTTTTGGTTTTAAATAGGTTTCTTCACCTCAGCTTGAATGAAAATTTGTTGTTATTGAACTTCTTTTCGCATTTCTTTTATTTGGTTCCCTGTATTTGGGAATTTTACATTTTAAGAGTGAACAGTGACTTGGACACTGGATTTCCGCATATTTAATTTGTGTCGACCTTGAGGCACTTTGTTTATTTAGTTTATTCACTTTGTTCAAATATTTTTTGAAGTCTTATTCAGCTACTACAGAACCGCTGAGAAAAGAAGTAAATGGCCACTAATTTAAGACAGTTGGAATACCACTGATCTCAAAATACTTGGCTTGTTTTTGTCATCTTTTTGATTTACGACTTTCATCTTTTTTTTGCAGCGTGGTAATATTTCGTCATGCGGCGAAGAAATTACTCAATTTCTTGTTTTCAGATTGATTTTTACATGAGTTCTTCACATTTATTTTTCATTGTTTTCTCAAATGTTAACCATTACAGTACAAGAATGAAATTCTGTTGTATTTGGCTTCATTTTTGTCCTCCATAGTCAATAATTAACTCATTTTCGCAAAGTCAATTTTCTCAGCTTCTGTAGGACATTTTGTCATGCCTCAGAGAAATATTATAATTTCTTGTTTTCTCATCAGTTTTACATATCATGTTGAGTTCTTTTTGTTAATATTTTTTAATATTTTGACCCTTCAGTTAGTCAACTTTAAATAAACGATGCCTTGAAACCTGATCTCATGTCTGTTGTTACTGTGCATATGGTTTATTTTTGTGCTTTCGCTCGCTCTGAAATATTCCAAAAAACGCCAGGGAATTAGGGGTGGGTCATGGGCAATTTCATTCAGGCATCAATGGGTTAATTGAAATTAATTAATTAAACAAATGTTACAGTTTACACCTTATTGTGTTCGTGCCTGACCAAACAGCAGCCCCCTAAACCATGCCAATAGTGCACTCTGCACTAATAAATCACAACTGATGAATAGAACTAATCAGAAAAATCTAAAACCAAGTGGAAAGGTAAACCACTGATTGGAATCTAGAAGCCAGCCAGTTTAACTCACTCTCATCTTTTGGGTCACAAGTTGAAATATCGCCAAACATTTAACATTTTGCCCCAAGAACAAACATTCTTCTGCCTCCTAAGGTAAATTACCAAAAATCATCACTAACACTTAGGTAATTCAACTCTTATAAGGAAAGCTATAAACACACGCATCAAAATCAAGAAGCATTTGGCAGAATGTTTGACCATACGTTGGTCAAATTCCAGATCCCGATAATACCTTCCAGGTCCAGCTTAGTGTAACAAAGTCAATTATCACTACTGACCAGGTGAAGGTAAGGTTAACTCTGCATACAAGCCAGGTGGCCCATCAGGCCGGACCTTATCCAGGTTTCTTTAGCATGAAGCGACTAGGAGTATTTCTACTCCCCCCTGGATGGGATGCTAGTCCATCGCAGGGTTACCCCAGCATTAACTTTGCCAGTACCCATTTATACACCTGGGTGGAGGGAGGCATTGTGAGAGTAAAGTGTCATGCCCAAGAACACAACACAATGTCCCCGGCCAAGGCTCGAACCTGGGCTGCTTGTACTGGAGATGAGTGCACCAGGCACGAGGCCACCATGCCTCCCACTACTGACGATGTGAAGGATAGTAAAAAACAATGAAGTCATCCAGTGTACCTGGAACAATGCTCTCATGTTATAAATAATTTATAGTGATCATTACTGAGGCTTGTGTGTTTTAAACACCAGAGACATGACTCAAATACCTACTTTAGTACATATAACAACAATACCTATATTTGTTCTGAGCATTAATTATTAGTTGTAAAAAAGTTCAAAAAAGTTCAAAAAAATTTAAAAGTGCTATTAGAAGAATCCAGAGGAATGGGACTGGTTAAAACCAAAGACCCTCAGACAGTGGAATTAAACAATTATACAGACCAAAGGATAACATCAAAGGCTTCAGCCATAAAACTTTTGTTGTCATTACTACAAACATCAAGATCCAGTAGTTTAGATGATGGCAAAATAATCTTTTTTTGGCAACAAAGAATCAAACTACCATAAGGCAACTTCTCCACAGACCAGCTGCCAATCTTCCAGCTGTGTGATTACCCTATAATTATCGATCTTGAATTATGTATTTGGATGGAGTATGCTCCACTTAATATTGATTGTGCACAGCAAATTATTAGAGTGCAGTTTGATCATTTCCAGGCATAGCATGCTTGTATAAATTAATTGGTTACAAATAGCCTTCCATTTGCACAATAACAGCAAATACTATTGTACTATGGAGCCAGCAAGAAATTTTTATGGCAAATAAATTGATTTTTTCATGAAATGTACCAGCCTCTTAACCACACACGCTCTGGTCGACACTCACAGAAAATACGTTTCAAGAATCACTTAAATGAATTATTTTTAGACTTAAGTTTAATTTAACATAAACGTAAACAATATGAAATATTGAAAGGATTATAACTTACACTCGTAAGTTAAGCTTAAACTAAATAGCTTGTAAAAGATCACCAATTTACTTTTACCACTTGGCGATTTCGAATTTTATGGGATGTAGACAAACTGAGAAAGACATTGGCGAACTAAACCAATCCGTTGGCAAACCCACAAAAAGGAAAGTTGGCGACTGAAATTTCACGAAAAAATTCCAGTGGAACGAAGACAAAATGGCACAACTTCACTGCGAGTCAATGAGAAGCTTGCCGTCTCACAACAACAAAGAAAACCTCATCACTACGATGAGCAATGTTTTGCTAATCAACTTACAGATTTAGAAAAAAATATCCTGTACTTTACAGCACAACACATGGCCTAAAGCGCATTGTTTAAACAACAACCTTTCAAGAAATAGTCAACTCTTTAAGATGGGCACCATGAACGCCACTGACAACTAACAGGTCACGTGACAAACGGCCATTGATAATAAACCTTATTATAGAAAATTAACAATGCGTGTAATTAACGCGAATTTCAAAATTTCACATTAATTTTATGTATCTTAATTTACCTCACTGTTAATTAAAATGACATCAATTGAAATCATCACTAATTTAAGACACCTTTATGATCGCTACTCATGAGCATATATGAATTCCTACAAGGTGAGAAGAGGAGGAAAATCATCTTGAATGGAAGGAAAGCTACAGGAATAACAGAGGCAATACAAAGCACCAGAAGGGATGCATTCCCACCCTGGACTCATTTACACCCTAGTTTGTATGGTACCTTGTGTTTTTAGCTGGAAATAAAGAGCAAATTTTGTTGTTGGACGTTATTGTTTTTCAACAAAATAAGTTCGAAAAATATCAAATTCATGTCTTAATTATGTATGCATTATGGGAAGGCCTTCCGGGTGTCTGGAAAACCCAAATAGCGAATAGCGCATAGTTGCGAATAGTGAACAGCGAATAGTCCCGAATAGCGAATAGTACGAATAGTGCGAATGGTGGTGAACAGTCTCGAATAGTGGCAAATAGTGGCAAATAGTGGCAAATAGTGGCAAATAGTAGCAAATAGGGTACCCAGTATCTCGCAGTCAACCTCGTAGCAACTTAGGATGGGATTTTCCCGCTAAAAAGCACAGACGCTTATCAGGACAAAAGGTGTTTCTAAACGTAATTTCTTTTGTTTTAACTGCTGCAAAAGTGTAAATACGTCTTTATTAGGTTATCCTTGTGTTTTCCATTTTCTTAATGTCGGTGATGGACAGCCTACTAGCCTGAGTCTGGAGAAGAAAAGGTAATAAATTCACTGAAATTCTGTTGCTTATTTGGATAATTAACCGACGCTGGATATTAGATCTAAGGCGGTGACTATTGGCCGTGTTTTCACGAGGCGGTTTTTCTCGCTTGACATTCCTTAAGGTGATCTGTTTACCGACCGTGTTAAGCAGCTTAAGTGATGTTTGCATTTCCACGACAGTGCTTTATTCGTTTTTTATGACATTGGATCCTTGTTATTCGCACAATTACATGAAACATGGCGGGAAACAAAGACGCTTGCAAATATGTTATTCTTATGTTTATAGCTATGCTATCGCGCTTGTTCCAGGATCGAAGAAGGAGAAGGTTTCAGCAAAGGCTCAGGTTGCTTGCTATTCAAAGTCGAAAAAGAAGAATCGAAGCCTGTTTCTATCAGAGGATGTTAGAAGATGTAAATGTCGGTCAAAGAAGGAAATCTGTTTGGGTTTTAGCGTGACCACAGTTTTGGTTCGAAAACATGGTTCTCAATCAATATGAAGACAACCTCTGGCATGAACATTTTCGGGTTTCAAGAGAAACCTTTCGATATATTTGTGATCTTGTTGGCCACCATCTCGTATGCCAGGACACAAACATGCGTCAAGCAATTCCTGTTCAGAAACGTGTCGGTGTTGCTTTGTGGCGCCTTGCAACAGGGAATTCGTATCGAACAGCTGGACTGGTATTTGATGTCGGGAGATGCACAGCATTAAAACTAAAAGAAGAATTCTGTTCAGCCCTGTTAAGAGTCAGTAACGATTACATTAAGTTTCCAAAAGGAGAAGCTGAAACTAGAGATGCAATTGAAGCGTTTAAAGAGGTCAGTTCCTTTCCGTAAGTGGTTGACGCCATCGACGGATCGCACATCCCAATCACTGCACCGAATGAAGATGCTAACGATTATTACAACAGGAAGCAGTTCCACAGAGTAGTTTTGCAAGGTGTAGCTGATGCTAAAGGATGCCTCATACATGTTAGTACAGGATATGCTGGGAGTATCCATGATGCCAGGGTTCTGCGAATGAGTTTCTTGATTAACGAAGTCTAAAATGGCAGGATACTAGTTTCCCTGGTTCTCCTCACTGGCCATGGCGACGATATAAAACCACTATTAGTAGCTGACCCTGCTTATAAACTTACCAACTGGTGTACGAAGCTCTATCCCGTAACAGCAGCAATAACTGCCAGTTAGAGAGCGTTTAACAAAGCACTTAGTAGGGCTAGGGTGGTGATAGAGCAAGCATTTGGAATGCTGAAGGGAAGATGGCGATGTTTGTTAGACAAACTCAATGAATCTATAGACAAAATACCCCCAGACAATTATTGCTTGTTGTATTTTGCATAACATTTGTTTAAATATGCACTATGACACTGATGTGGATCCTCACAATGATGGACCAAACCCCCTTCCCCCACTACCTGGTCATGACGCAAACTGCGAAGGCACAAGACTGCAAAATAAAATAAGAGAAGCTTATTTTTAGTTTCAACTTTTAATGTAAACAGTAACAGTACGTGCTATTTTTAACAAATTTTCTTTCGTTCGTTTCATATTCAAGAACCTTTAAAAAATTATGGAAAACATAATATTTCATTGAAACTTCTAAGTAATTCAACTATTACTGATCTGTTTACAATTTCTTTCCTAATATATCGTCAATTTGTTCTATAACTAGATTTCAAAACAATATTTGACCACTTTGCTATTGTTCACTTGTTGAATTCAGTTTAAACTGTAACTGAACTATAGCAAAATTTATCTCCATGTTTATAAATAAGTTGTCAATTTGTTCTTCGACTGTCAGTTTACTTATCCCTCTTAAAAATCTTTGCAATTTCTGTAATCATAGAACACATCATCTGTTGACTTTCCAGCTCCCTTTCTGCCTCTTTTTCTGCTAATCTTTCAAAGAAATCATGATCTCTGTTTTGACTCTCAGTAAAAAAATGCGAAGTAACCTGTATTCTGATCGGCCTCCTCTGCCTTCTTTGACTTTTAGCAGGCGTCTGTGTTTTCTTGGCAACTGAGGGGCTTTCCGTTGTTCCTTTTCTTTTACTGCCCAGCTTTTGTTTAAAGAATAACGATTCAGAAAAGAAAAGATCTTCCTGGTTTTTAGGTTCCTCCAAATTGGGGTCACCCGTTTCAGTACTTGAAGGACTTGCTTGCTCGTCAAACCCGCATTCGGCAACTTTCTTAGGCGTTATTCTTGGTTTACAGCCGAGAACATCGTTGAGGTCATCAAAGTATGGGAAGGTTATGCGCTCGTTCCCGCTTTTGTTATTGTGATCCTTGACCCTTTTATAATCGTCTTCCAAATTCTTAATCTTTGCTTTGCATTGCTGTGCAGTACAAATACAGGGAAGATTTTGCTCTGCAAGCAGCTGATTTAACTGCTTTGAGATACGTTCCCAAATAATGGAGGTTTGCCGCTTACTGATAGGAAAATAGTCCTTCCAAACAGATATCAGTAAGCATACTTCTGCATCTGTCCAGTTCGGTGACCTGACCTTGCTGCCGGATCCCTCGCTAATTCCACTCTCGCCATCTTGGCTCATAACTTGGATTGCTGGGGATTGCACTCGCCAATCTTGTTGCTGTGGAGGGAGAGTGTCTCGCTGAGCAGGCTGCCGAGTTGGAAAAATCAGCGGGCTGTGCGATCCGGTTGACATCAAAGTCGCCATTGGTTGGAACCACGAATGGAGACCCAAGTCAAATAAGTACTTTCTTAGCTCGAAACTCAGTCTTTTGCATTTGCAGTGACAAAATCAGCAACCAAATGAAAAGCTACCCACCTTTGATTTGAAGAGTGGAAAATTAAAACTGAAATTATGAAATGGATGCACCATTACGTTTTGTGTACAAAAGCTTATTCGCGCGAAATGCAAATTATGTTAACCTCTTATCTGACAAGTTCATCAGTTGTTTGACCGCAGGCGAAACTTGATTGGCCGAAATTAATTGACGACATACTTAAGCGACTTGGTTTGGTGGCTTAAATTTAATGGAACTTTCACGGAAGTTTGCCAACTTGCTTAACTTTAAGCAAGCCGGACAGCCAACTGTTTTCACGAGGATTCCGGTTGTCACTCGCTAAGCCACCTGAAAAATCGCTCGTGAAAACACGGCCATTGACGACTATTCGTCACTATTCACCACTTTTCATGACTGTTCACCACTATTTACACTATTCGAGACTATTCGCACTATTCGGGACTATTCGCTATTCGCGACTATTTGCTATTCGCGACTATTCGCTATTTGCCATTCGGGTTTTCCAGACACCCAAGGCGTTCCAGCAACCCATGTGTAAAGTTCGACCTTAACTCTCGCCGTGGATCACGATTTCGCTCGAACTTACAGCGAGCTCTTCTCCACCGGGAATTCTTCTGGGTAAAACTTAAACATAAGCCCTCGGATTCCTTGAGGTTCCAGAGAGAAACTGTCGAGACTTCTCAAGGCTGTTGCCTAAGGAAATTTTTAAGGAGCCCTTTGGGCTCCTAACTTCAAAAGTTAGGAGCCCAAGCCACTTTTCTAGGAGCCCAGAGTAAATTTGTCGTGGTAAATCTGGGGAGCTGGGGAGGTTGGGGAAGACAGGGGAGGGGGTGGAGTGAATTTGGAAATTTAGGGGAGGGGTCCGGAGGCAGAGATTTTCCATGAGACACTAATATGGTCTGTTTTATCAATCAAATTTTTGAAATAAAGTGTTCAGCAAAGTGATCAGG
>Ga0126339_10001470_pt1 | contig 16002 bp, 12 predicted proteins | sample OrbTmetagenome_2_FD_92532 | JGI IMG/M metagenome (GOLD analysis project Ga0126339, IMG submission 92532) | Coral microbial communities from Petempiche,Puerto Morelos, Mexico - Orbicella T R C metagenome | ecosystem: Host-associated > Invertebrates > Cnidaria > Coral | place: Petempiche,Puerto... | reverse complement strand
TATTCAATTTTGGAAACGTGACTCTCTTGTTTTTCAGCGAAAGAAAGTGAAATTTTCACCGTTACCCTTTCACGCAAAATGCATTTCGCTTCCGTTGAGTTTTGGTTGGGTCTTTCCCACATACCCAACGGAAGATGTCATAAATATATGAAAAAAAAAAAAAAGAAAGAAAGAAAGAAAGAAAGAAAATGGTGTTCTGTGGACGAAAAATTATGAAATGTTTGTCTTTTGTTGCCAGAATTTGACACCATAAACATTATGCAATGCCCTAAATCATACTCCGGCAAAATTTGAACGGCTTTTTTGTTTCTTCCGAAAAGGAAGAAATAGAAAAACACGAAGTTGCCGTCGGCAGTTCGAAAGTTGCAGCGAAACAGACGAATTCGTATTTACTTCCGGTTGCCGGTGCGGATGATATCAGCCTTAGAATTTCCTTTTAGTTTTTTGTTTTCTTGGTCCTTTCTTCGAATTTTTCCTCTTGCCGTGGCTCTGGCAAATTAAAAGCTTTAAAAACACGGAAACCAAGCCCATTAGCAAAGTTTTCTCGCTCGATTTCTGACGAAAGAAGAATAATTTTCGTTCCTCATAATTGAAAAGGGAAAGAAAACAGGAAGTACTGGAATGACGTCAGTGACAACTATAGTAACCACCGCTTGAGGTTATAAGAATTTCTCTGTTGAACATTATGTATGCTAATTTATCAGTGGACTTTCCTACACAGCGGTACTGAATATACGCGATACTTTAAACGAAATTCGTCAGTTTTTGTGGGGGTAAGTTACTCGCTTGTATTGCAGCTTTCGGAAGGTATTTAATTTCCGATATTTCAGATGTGACTCGAATGTTTTCTCCTGAAAGCGATCAAGGCTGAACTTGTCTAGGGTCACCTACGATAGCTCATGTTTCCAAATTGGTTGCAGTTCACTAAAATAAGAATCTCTGTTTTTTTATAACATAACTAACGTCAGTAAAATATTTTTTACTATTTGTCGTGAACACGGCGCGGAAAACCCTGAAAAATGTTCGCCAATTCAAAACGCAGTATCTATGAGTCATACAGTTGCTCTAACACTGAATTCTCCCTGCCGTGCAATGACATCACTGTGACATCACGGCCCTCCCAAAATGCAAATTCCCAAGCCACTTTTCTCACTCGAGGTTGTTGCCACAAATAGCACAAGCGTATACACATTGTCACTGCAGCTGTTGTGAAAAGGCGTATTTACTGGTGGGTAAAAATAGATCTTTGAATTTTTATTTCCGTCTACACCGAAGTATAAACAGCCAAAAAACTAGCCGTACGATTTCGAAAGGTTATTGTAGCCACCTTTGGGTTTTCATTGACATTTTAACAAGCATCAAATCGTGTTTTGACTTCGTTGCAACGTACACGAACGTCTGTTTCGCTTGCAGTTTTCCGTAAACCTTGCCATCGCAGTAGCTGCCGCTAGTAACAGTGTTGTTTCTTCGCAGTTTCCGACCCTCATTTGCCACAATTTCTCAATGATTTAGGTAAAGTTCTTGCTTTCTTGTGATAACTCGAAGCACACTCGAACTTCGTCATGTTGAACACAAACCTGTAAATATTTTTACATGCAAAGATTTCATGATTTTTCCCTGCTACCCAACGACTCGATCGACGAACATCTTTCGTTTTTTCTCGATCGATACGAGCTTGCAGTGCTCGCGAAAATTCCCAGCGAAAATCAGAACAGATCGCTGATGTTATCGTGCAAGGACAAATTTGAAGCAAATTGACAGTAAGTTAAAATGCTGCGTCAGTCTGCCCGATCGCCCAAGAAATGCCGAGTAAAATTCACTGTTGATGACTTCACCTGCAGATTCGTGTTCACAAGAGGTTCAAATAGCGACGAGATGTTTCAGAATCGAGGAAGAAAGAGCAATTTTCTAATGCTCTTTCGAAATAAACGAAATCGCCAATAATGTGTCTAGGCAATGTTGTTCACGCTCCAAACGTGAATTTCGCGCGAAGATTAGCAGATCTATAAGCTTATCTCTTGGTGTCTGCCAAGCCTTGAAGATCCCTTAAACATTTTGTTAAATTCACCTATTTTATCACTTATCTTGGTTGCCGCCATCCATGGTGAAATATTTGTGTTGTAGTGGAGTACACGTGAAATGGCGTAGTCGTTGCATACGATCGATCGTCCCAAACAGGCAAAGTCCACTCTCGTCGAGGGCGAAGAACGTCGATCGAATATTCGACGACGTTCGCAAGATGGCAGAATTGGAAGAAGACTTCCGGCCTTGTTTTCAACTTTTGATTTACGAGGACGTTGATTTTCGGTGAGAAATTCACAGTTTTCAGTGACCAAAGGCTGTTCCGTGCTCGGAGCGTAAACCTTCGTGAGGAATGCTTCCCAAGTGAGATCATTCACGCTAAGATCTGCGGCGAAAGTCACTGATCGTAAATGCCATGACATCATTTCACGCAATAAACGATCACTTCGCAAACGAAGGAAGAACTGCTTCTTGTAAGATCATCTTGAAGTCAAATTTGGCGAGGAGAGACGTTCGGAATCTCGCTGTTTTTTTCTACTCGAGAATTGTGAGAATTTTAATCTTGCGAAGACATTGTTGATAACTTAGCATTCCTTCCCTTGACGGTGTCGAGACTGGTAGCTGGTACTTGTTTATGATTTAATGAACTCACTTTGTTGTTTGAATCTGTTCATTTTACAGATCTACAGCGTACGACGCCTCAATCAGACGAAGTTAATTTAAAGCTGGCTGGAAGCCCCCCTACAAAACTAGAAGTTACCGATAGCCCGAAACCAGAGCTCAAAATGGGAAGGAAGAAGATACAGATTTCAAGAATCGGCGACGAAAGAAATCGCCAGGTTAGAAATAAACTCTGTTCTATTCGCGCAAAGCGCTTTTTTTTTTGCTCCCAGACGCAAATAGCAGATTTGTGGCTTTTTTCGTCCGCGCGGGCGGCTCAGAGATGCTAAATATTGCACACAGAGGTCGAAAATAGAAAGAGTGGTTTGGGGTTAGAATTTCATTATGGCGCGATATTTTTAGCTCGCGTAGGTCAACTGGGTTACCATTAGTGAATGTCGTGTTGTGTTTTATTATTTAACGATTAAGAGAGCCAGGATCGAAGTTTTCTCCGCGTTTGTGCAACGTGCCACGAAGTGTAGCGTAGCATGAAATAACGAATGCGTACCAATAGTTTCATGGCAAATTTCCCAACACCAGTAAAGTCATCAACATCTCGGTAGTAGAATCAACGTAGAAAACTTTCTAACGCACAGTGTGCCTGAACGAAAGAGGGAAATTTTTGAGTTGCGGTTTGATTTTGTCATCGTACTCGACCGATTTTTCGTTCGATAAAATTACTGTGATTTGATCTGAATAAATTTATGGGCAAACGTATCATGCTTAGCCTCGCGTGTTGCAAGATATTTTTGGCCCTTTGTTTGCCTTTTGCATTTCGAGATCATTTTAAACATGCCATTAGCGTTTTATTTCCCAGTAGCGTTTGCTTCCAAAGGTGTTTATTGACAAAGGACGTGCTTGCTGGATCTTGAACGTGTTGTACAATAATACATGTCGTTGAAACAATTGTCTGCTGTTTAAGCAGTTATCTGCAACATAAGATGTTGGCTTTGTCGTGAATAAAACATTCGTGGACTTCCTTGAGGCATGAAACAGATATAAATTTTCATGCACTGGTGATAGGGCCCTCAAACTTCATGTACACTGTTTTCCTAAATTTTTGCTGGCAATATTTGAGCTTCACCTTTTAAATACGTGTCTTTAAGGTGAAATCGATTTGCATAATTTACAATGTACGTCAAACGCCGATATCTTGATCGTGTTCGTACGTAATGTTTTTGCTGTTTCTATGGGTAAAACACAAAGGCAAGCGTGAATTTCTTTGTCTGTAGTTTCGTGGCTGAATGTAAATCGATATCTTTTATCTTAGGCTTTTGTCTCGCACTGTTCTAGAAGGCATTCCTGAAATGGTATTTGTCTGCTTCTCCCGCTGCGAATGAGAGATTCATTCCTCTAATACCGTTTGTCTACGTAAGGTCTCAAAACCGAAACACTTTCTTTTCATTTGCTCTGTTATGGAAAGCTGATTTTCCAGTAGTTCAAGTGAAAATCCTATTTATCTATATATTTACATTCATAAGTTCTGTGGACAAAACACTTTGAAGTAGAAAGGGAAAAGGTTTACTTTTTTTGTTGCCCTTTTTATGTGACATATACATTAAATAATTAGGCCATTAGTCTTTGCGGTGTTTTGTTTGTTTTTTTTTTTTCAACTTCACCTACAAGGAGGTTGTAAAGTAACAGTTTTGGTGGGTAGTCTAAATCGGTAAGACAGCAGTGTATTCATCTGCAAATCTTTTAGATCACTATGCCTGGAATCTAGAATTGAAATTTGAGGACTGGCCTAGATTGGTTTACACAAATGGGTGTTTCTTCCATGGCCATTTAGAATATTTGGCATTGTTTTTGATAAAGGCCCGTTCCAATCTGTCAAAATTTGTCAAAGAAAGAGAAAACACAAGAAAAGGACAGGTTTTTCACAATATTCTTATGAAAAATAATGAACTGTTTAAAAGAAAAAAGTGGACAATTGGTTTTTGTTGACCAAAGTAAAATGATATTACTGATTTTGTACTAGCTATATATAAGGACGTTTAGCTGTAGAGAGGATTTTTTGTGTTTGAATCCTGTTTACATTTTACACCCTAGGAGAAAAGAGGGTCAAGTATTAGATTTATAGACTAAAGAGGTTTTCCCAGCTAGAATATTCGGATTTGTATTTTGTTTGAAACAAGAGCTTTGCCTGAATACACTGGACTTTTTTGAAGTCGAAAGAGAAAAACAGAACCATTTGGATTAAATCTTTTGATTCTTCATGGATGGGCAGCTTGTTTGCTTTTTCCTTATTTAGTTGTTTTATTAAAACCCGCACATGTGTGATGGCCGAATTATCAGAATGTGACAAGCTAAGTTACTTTAAAAGTTGTCAACTTGCAGTGGCATACCAATCATTGCAGTCTAATAAGGCCCATTGGGACCTGCATAAAATGTATTTTTTTTCTAGAAAAGGATCATGGTAGAGAAGGGTAGAGGAAAAAAAATAATGTTCTTCTCACATACTTGATGTAATTTGTATCTGCCAACGTTTTCTGAGGCAAAGAAGGAGTATTTTTCCTGAGGACTAGACGTTTGAATTTTTCGCAAAGTGCACCATCAAATTCTGTTCTTTTTAGCTCTTCATTTATCTGTGTGACGGTTTCAAATGTCTCTTGAAGGGTTGATCTTTCGTGAAAGCTTTGGTAAAATTTGGAATTATTTATTCAACAGACCCACTTCTAAAAAATATGAATAAGATCGTTTGCCTCCGTTGACTCATGTTCGATATTTTTTACTATAAATGCTTGTAGACCATGCTGAATTACGTGTACCAATTTTTCAAAATGAGGGTAGTTTTCCACACGCTCTATCTCTGAAATGAAGTTGGTGACCCCAATTTTATTTCTATTTCTGACACAAGTAACTCGTTATCTGACTGCCGTAAAACTTTAAAAAAAAAATCTATCGACTGGAAAATTTTCATGTGAATGTCCTTAACTAACACACATGCACAATTTGTTTTCTTTCTCCCTTTTCCAGGTTACTTTTACCAAGCGTAAATTTGGATTAATGAAGAAAGCGTATGAACTGAGCATTCTCTGTGACTGTGAGATTGCTCTGATCATTTTCAACTCTGGTAACAAACTGTTCCAGTATGCCAGCACAGATATGGACAAGATCCTTCTCAAATACACAGAATACAATGAACCACATGAGAGCAGAACAAACACAGATATTGTTGAGGTACAGTAATTGATCATGAGATACAAGTACAATGTGCAATAGAACTTTGACATGTACATTGCTGCAGATAGAAACAAAATTGGAAAAAAAAGTTACAAATGTATTTATGTCCAAATCAATATTGTGCCTTTGTCGTAACAGACTGTGGCTTTGAACATTATGCATTAACAATTGTAGAGCATAATTTTTCACCTTGCAAAATCTTTTCCTTTGTTTCATCCAATAACCCTTCTTTCCTTCAAGTGCACTTTAGTGTAAGAAGTCCCCCATATCCACCTGCAACTTGGTGCTATTTTTATTAACAAATATTTTGTTCTTCTTAAATGTAATTAACAGACGATTTCAAAGAAGGAGAATAAGGCATTGCCTTCCCCTGATGACACAGAAAAGGTGAGTTATACTGCATGTGTGAAATTATTGTTGTTAGAAATCAAAATATATGTTTAAATGGCTTCAATGATTTCAATGTGAAATAAAGCTACACGCTGTCATCTAAACTGCACATTTGTGATGTTTGCAACCTATATTTGCGGGGAAAAAATTGTTATCTATTTTTCAAAGTGAAAATCTTAAGCAACTTCTTTTGTAAAATTTGTTATTTCAGGTTTGTGTGAAGGAGTTTAATTTTATATTAGATGTTGAATTGTGTACCAATTTCTTCAGTAGAGAACAAAATTATTGCTTGTTTACATGCAATTACAAATACATTTCCTTTCTCGATGCCTTGCTAATGGACAATTTATGTCGTTAAAACATTAATTGAACCAAACATACTTTTAATGTAAAGAAAACATTGATTGCAGTGCTTTTGTAGTGCATTTAGCAATGTCAAACAAATCATATATTTAGTCTTACATGTACATTAACATTGCACTCTTGCAAATCAACAACAACAAAAAATCTAGAAAATCTCACTCATTACTTAGAGAATTCAATTGTCTCAAGTAAATGCCTGAAGAAATTAAAGATTTTAAACTAATTTTTCTTTGTTTTTGTTTTTTCCTGCAGCAATTTGTGTTGACTCCAAGAACAGAAGAAAAGTACAACAAAATCAATGATGAATTTGATCAGATGATGAAAAAGAACTTGCTTCAGCCAGTAAGTATACATGACCAATGAAATCACTGTTTCTGCATTTATACTTCTCTTTGGCCTTGAAATGTTGATAATAGGAAGTATCCATTTTAAATCTATTTGGTCATAAAATGATAAAAAGAAAGTTTTGGTCTTGCAATCCCGTGAAAGGTTTCTGCCAAACATTTGCATGTAGCTTGTTAGTCCTCTTTACAGTCCAGCATTCTAGTCTTGTCGTGCAACACAGTATTGCGCTTGAAATGGTTTCAATATTAGTACTTATTTTTCAGCAGCAGTCAACTACCACAGGAGATAATTTTCATCATTTGCCTGTCACTATCCCTGTGTCCTCAAACAATGGATCTGAGGAAAGTTATGGCAGTAGGCCAGGTAGTAGAGAGGCTGTAGGTGTGGGTCCCAGCCTTCCAGTGAGCTCAAGTGCTAGAATCACTGCTGACCACATGAATGGTAGACTGCAAGGAAATGCTGCTGGTATAACAGGTAGGATACTTCATGTACTCATTAGATGAAAACTGCTTACTCAAGTGGAAAGTTTCCACCAGATGACTGTTTTTAATGTGGAAAGCATTCACAACTGTTTCCTGTGGAAACATAGCTGCAATAACATGTTCCGCATGATTGTATTTTCTTTTTTGTAGGGGGGCAGGGGGTGGGGGAATGTTTTTCTGGTAATCATACAATATGTCTCATGGTTAATTTCATAAATTGCTTGTAGTAAACTTTCTGCTGATTGATATGGTTAAAATATTTTGGTTGACTAAAAAAAGAGTTTCAGAATGCATGAGTAAGCAAATTAGAAAGGAAATGTAAACATGTGTAACATCTTACAGTTGACATACATGTACTGGTGTGCAGGTGTATATTCCTGAAACATTTTGACAAATCTTACAAGTTCAACCAAGTGGCCTTCCACTGAAAAAAGTTGCTAGCATTTGACATATACTGACTGACAATTTGGCAGCTTCACCTAGCTATATCTACTTGTAACTTAAACACAACCTTCCTTACTATACTCTTCTTGGCATGAATGATAAAGTTTTGTTATTTTGCGTACTTGTATCACATGTATATTTTGCTGTTTACAGTGTGAATTTAGAATATTCGAGAATGGAAAGCAAAAGTTTGAACCACCTTTTATGCTACTGTATAATGTATACTTAGAATAGAAAAGATGACTCATGATATGGTTGCAGTTTTGTTTCACATTTGTAAAGATCTACTTTAATTATTATCTGGACCACACAAAATGAGAACTGAGGTTGTACCAAATTAATACGCTATGGTTTGAAGATTTTATTGCACTGAACTGTGTATTGCTATGTACGTGGCTGATAAAAGGATTTTGAACAATTGTCATTAAGTTGCAAGTATTGGATAAAGGGTCAGAAAGGGTTAGGGTATAATTAGATGGCAAGCATTAGTTTTGAGTACCAATTTTGAAGTCAACTTGGAATTTTTCCTATCTTGAAAAGGTAGGCATCATTGAATCTATTGTTTTGTTGGAAATGAGAATACATTAAATAAATGCACATAATAATTTTGTAAAATTCAACACACAAGTCTTGTTTGTAGTGATGTATGTTACATTTGTGTTATTAATATTGCACATATAAATAAGTGAAAATAATCATTTACTAGAACTGTAAGCCTGTAAACTTAGTTTCCAGTATAATGTACAATTTAAAACCTGTTTATTTAAATATCAAATTGCATGTTGTAGTTTGTTGGGAAGAAGCCAGAGAAAAAGGTTTATTGCACCAATTATTTTTATTAGTTCCTAAAGTATAAAAATAGTCCATTGGCCTCATTACTGTAATTTTGCTTTGTTTGCAAGTATTAATTACAAGATCTGTATGTTGTCAGTTTCAAGCATGCCTGGTCTCCACTCGTAAAAAAAAAAAAAAAAAAATTGACTAACCATTTTGTTTTTATATTTCAGACCAATTGTACCCCACACCTCCCCAAAGCTGATAAAGGAATGTACTCCCACTGGTTTCCTTGACAAAATTACTTGTACTTTTTTTGCCAAATTATATTGTACAAATCAATTAAGAATTTAACAATCTCAAAGCACTGGAAATCAAATACATGTAGGAGATTATTGGTGGCAAGCTTTTGCATTTCATTTGGAGTTACCTTTCATTTTGATTGTAAATTTGTTAATGCACGTATCTTTGTAAGTAATTTGTATTGCAGCCAAACAAGGTTGATGTGTAAATTGACATGGATATATTAATTTTTGATCCATCATATTTTCTGACCTTCAGTACTGTACTGCATCACTGGAATTTGCAATTCGCATTTGCAAATCCAATAATTTTTCTGCTTGTGCTTTAAATTTTTTTGTATTGCAAAAATAATGGCAGAATTTCTTAAGCTGATGTCATTGTTTCTGATGGGCATAAAAACACACAAAATTGATTATGATTGTACAGAGAAAATGCCGTGTTCAAATGGGGAATGTGGTGCACGTATTCTTTGTATGAATATGGTTATTTAAATAGTTTTAGATCCTAATTCATATACCTACAGTCATTTTTAACTTTTTAAGTGATAACACTGTCTAACTTTTGACTTAAAAGATGTTTACATTTATTTCATTGTCAGCAGCAACCTGACTATAGGAAGCTTTTTTTTTTTTTGCAAAAGAAATTAACTTTTAAAAATGACATCAAATGCAAAATAATAATATTTGTAGCTTGCAACTGAAAAAATTAAAACCTATAAAATATTTTAAAATGTAATTTCTCATGTTTTTTTTTTTTATAACCACTAAAACAAACAACATAAATATGATTTGAGAATATAAAACGCAAGAATATAAAACAGATAAAAACAGTAATAAACAATGAATAAATTCACTATTGAATTTTACTCTGAGCTCAATTGGTAGCCTGCATCACTTATAATAAGTAAGAAATATTTAGCAGATGCCAGGGTTGCGACAAATTCAGAGCTCATGACAATGTACCCTACATTACAACTAATAAAGAATTGTTCATGTAACAGATGCTTTTACTGCATAATGACTACATGTCTATTGTGCTCTTAAAAACTTTTGATCATTTTCAAATGTCTTTGTTTTAAAATATCTATTGATGTTCAAACACGGTGTAAACAATGTTGTAAAAGTTTACATTTAAGTACTTCTAATGATTATACTACGTATACATTTTAATTTGTAAGTTGCTGTTACTGTAAGTAGAGACAAGTGTAATTTATTGAATTGAATAAACCTTGAAATGAACAGTCACTGTTGTTTTAAACTTAACCTTGTTTAATTCATTTTGTTATGTGTAAATGTGTCAAATTCAAAGCCTTCAAATAAAACCTTGAAGTAAACAGTCACTGCTGTTTTAAACTTAATCTTGTTTTTTAAATTCATTATGTTAGGTGTAAACGTGTCAATTAAAGCCTTCAAATTATTATAATAAAAAAAAAAATAAACACTTCTAGTTTTTGTGAATCGTAAATAATAACTCACAATAAACAGTAGGTTGCAACAAATAGACGTAGTATGCATGATGTAACAACAAAAACAACTACAGTGGAAATGCTACAAATTTGAAATGGTAAAAATGTAGACCTTGCATATTGCTTCAAAATTGAACACCATTTTTAGGTCCATTGTTACTTCCTGAATGTCCTATAACCAATGCCACATTGTTCTCAGATTACCTTGCTATCCTCAAGAAATAGCTATGTGTTTATATTTTTTTTTCTTGTAAAATTAGATTTGAGCATGTAGATTTGAGCAACAAGCATGCATGAAATTCGATCTGATTCTGTCCATAAGGAAACGAGGACTAGCACTCTATCTTTTCCTTGAATCTCTCCATATCTCTTATCGTCTGTCGTCATTATTGTTCAGTGTTTTTGAGAGGGAATGCATTTTAAATCAAGAAGACACCCTATGCGACATTGTAGTGAAGAAGAATAGGCGATGATAGTTAAAAAGACAAAATTTTCCCAACATACAGTACATGAGCTTTTAGTTTTCAAAAGGTGGTTCAAATTTTTCAGTCTGTTGATGGATTACATTTAGTTTTATGTTTAAAAAGAACAGTGCTTTTCATGTTTTCAAGTTTTCCAAGCATTCTTTTCTTCACGGGACATTCCTACAATAATGTTCTATACTGACATAAATGGACATAATATATCTCAATCAAAGATGAACAGTGCATTGTACACTTTCTGACAGCTTGTGTGGCATGACAGAAATGTAACACCAGATTCCACCTCTACACACTTCAATTTGCTGCAGCCTTTTCTTGCATTTTTGTATTGCAGACAACCTTTTTAATAATCTTGTATTTTGTCAAGCAATAATAGATGGTTGGCTACCTTTTTGCCAGCCAATTCTGATCATATAATGATTCATTCGGCAGGTTTATATTGTTCTGTTTGTACATACTCCCATGCAATCAGTTGTGTGTGACAAATTGCACAATTCTAACCTCCCAAATGAATCATCACGTGGTCTGAATTGGGTGGAAGGATGTGGGCACGTCAGCCAAATCAGTCTATTCTTTATGTGCTTTTCCAGTTCCCCTTAACTGGTGGGAGTTGGAAAGTAAAGTAGAATACAGTTTTTGCTGTACATTAGATAGCCATGGAAGGTAACATTGTACTCAAAATGGAGAGCGTTTTTCCTTTCTCCAGGCAATACACAAAACATGTCTGATCTTGTTGCTGCAGCTGAATATAACAGAAGAAGTGTAACTCCTGGATCAGCTCAGGGAAATGAAGGCTCATTTGCCACACCCTCTGGTGGTGGACGGAATTCTGTGTCTCCACACCCACAAGCTGCCACTCCTCCACCCAGCCTCAACAGGCCATTGTTAAAGATTAACATTCCTAACAGAGGTTCCACAGCAGGACAGATGGTAAGTTTTTACATGTAGAAGAATCTGTTTGTCTTGATATTTCTGTTAGCAGGTGTTAGGCAACTATGGTGGATGTGGCTTCCTCTGTTAAGAGATACAGTGTACATTTGTCATAATTTAACTTCATTTACTTTGAGCATGGTACATAATGCTCAATGAGAACAATGTTTGTCAATCAGTCCTGTAATGGAAGCTTCCCTGCCAAATATTTTATTTTCAATGCAGCAAAACCTTGTTCATAGACAGGTATTGATAAGTAGTATGAATCCTGTTTCCCTTTTATGTATGTTAATTTTGTTCCGTGTTCTTTACATTGCAGCCTAATCGTCATGGCATAACTGGAGCCTCAGGACATGAAAATCCGCCTCTGTCTACCCCTGTGATTTCTCTGAATAACTTACCTTTGCAGACACCGGGTGAGAACCCCAGCTTATCCACACCCATATTCTCCATTGCCACGCCCAATCTTGCAGGGGCACCGCCATCATTCTCCTCTTCTCTGCCTTCTGGGTTTCCAGCTGATTTTGCTCTAGATAACCCAGAGTCCCTGGCCCAGAAATTGGCACAGTATCCAGCTGCTGCTGCTCTGCCGCTGATACAGCAACAGGCAATACTACAGCAACAACTCAGTAACATGCATGGATTGTTACAGGCAGGGTAAGATGCTGTCTATCCTTTCATGAGTGTCTACACTGGAACAACTTAATTTCCTATATCGTAGAATTCCCACTCCCTAGCTCCTCTAAAGATGATGAGCTTCTCAAATCTCAGGTCTGCAAACTATCCATAATAAGCCACCCCGAAGTTAAGTTCCTGTTCTTATGTTTTTTCTTGTGGCTTTTAACCTCCTTCTGCAGAGCTTCTGCATTTTATGCTGCTACAACATGATCAGAAACTTAAGTAATAACAAAGTCATTATGTTATTCTTACGTAGGCCTTGAACTTTTGAGATGTGAAATTATTCCATAATCACAATGTAAGAGCAGTCAATTCTGGAAGTACAGAAATACATGTACTCCCCATAACAAGCTCTCCAAATATAAACATAGCCAGAGGCCATTTGAACATGCACAAGCCTACATTTAGTTCCTGTTTTGGAATTGTAATATATATAAGCAATTAATGTACTAAATGTAAATTTGCTCTTTGTTGAAGGAATGTAGCCAATTTACTGGGCAATCGTCTTACTGTTCCCAACTCCGCCAATGGTCCAGGCATGTCAACTATGAATATCAAGGCAGAGCCAGCAGATAGAGATACATCTTCACCAAATTCTCGCTCATCCATATCTCCCACTTCACCGTACCAAGTCCAGCGGCGAATCGCACCTAACAGAGATGACCGTGATATGGACAAAGACGGAGCCCCAAAGCGTCCACGCTTGGATGGCTCCATTGCTACAGCCAATGGGTGGCGTTAAGAAGCATCAGGCTTAAGATTTTATATTAATAGATGATTTTAGGTTAATTTGTGTTTTTGACTAAGAGAGGTACATGTAATATCATTAATTCTGTGATGCTGGCATCATGTTTATACCAAGGCTGTTATGAATGTTGTTAAAAATTTGTAGGTTGATTAACGTCCAAACTTCCCTTCTCTGTTTTGGAACAAGTTCCAGTGAACAGGGCGTGATGGTCACTCGCAAAACGCCGGGATAAAAAGTGTAATTTTCCCAAGAAGAATTATAAAGAATTTATAAGATTATCGCTTCTGGTATTGTAATGTGAAGCGTTAACTGTTAACTGTCTGTTGTGAACAGCTGTTGAACTGACTGTGCTGGCCAAATTGTTTAGCTATTGGCACAACTCCAATTTTGTATGGAATTGTGGGTTGAATGCATAAGGAACAACTAACTCTGTGTTTTGGGTTAGTGTCTCTTTTTTGGTGCTCGTTATCTGTGGTAAACTAGTCCCAGTGGGTCCACTTAATACTATATTTATCAACTGCTACTTGTTGGAACAAAAATGGGTTTTCTCTAAGGCAAAAAAGCATTACTGCAAGTTTAACTCAGTGTTAGAATCTCAGTGCTTAGAATCACTATTTTTTTTTTAAACTTCCAAGGCTCGGCTTTGGTATTTATTACAGTTGCTTGCACGTTGCTGTGCCTTGCAGTAGGTCAGTGCTTGACTGGTAAAGGTACTTTCATTGTCGCTGTTTGCTGTGAGAATTCGTCAATGACAGTTCAGGGTAGGACATTTTGCTTTGTTTTTTATATCCCTTTTGCTATAGCAGCCTTGGAATGCATGCATTGCATTGTTTTCTTATTTGCGATTCCATCTTTTCTTGTAAATATTACTCAAGACGTATATCAAATAGAAAGCTAATAGACCATTTTGCAGGCCTGTGAAATGTAACCGAGCCTCTGCCTGGAATCGAGGTTTGGGTTGACTAGCCTCGGTTCTGTTCAGAGGCGTGACCACTAAACACAGACCTGTAAAATGGGCCCAAAATTACGAGATAATTGAAACGACAACGGCGTTGCTTAAGACGGCACGAAACAATTAAATTAACTTCCATTATGACTACAGTGTAGTTTTGTATTTTCGTTTAAACGATTAGCTTGCTCGTGGCAATTTTACAATTTAAAAACTTAAGGATTTTATGTCAGATATTTTCACTTTTATTATATTATGCACAAGAGTTGTGTTTGTTAAGGGAGTTAATTTTCAGTCAATGGCTCGCGGTTATTATAAACATGAAGCATTGTCGTGCATTTTTTCCCACGAGTCGGGTTTTCTTGTACTAGATATACAGTATAGCTCGTTGTATAACGTTTGACATATTCCATAGTATGTAATTATGTAAAGTAATATAGAGATGTAGAACTCTTTAAGAGTGCAGTCAAAAGGTGATTTATGTATACTCGATATTACGTTTTTTCAGTATCCATGAGATGGCATTGAATTTTATTGTCTCGCAACTGATTGTTGAAAAATTCATCACTGTTAGATCTCGTTTGGAGAGTTAAGTTTGTATGGTTTCTTTGGTATCAATGTTGTTTATCATTTTTTCTTTTTTTCTTTCTTTTTTTGCCTAGTGATTATTTTCTTAGTCGTTGATAACAAACTTCGACATTTAGATTTTCTATTTCATTCAATTTTGATATTTAAGTACTTTAAGTTTTGTTTTGGCAAAATTAGGTTGATAAGAATTTTTCTACAGTGTGATGTTTTTTTCTCAGTCTTCTGCGGATACTATTGATACGATACTGTACATTTTGTTCAATTCAAGCCGGTAGAGTATTTTGGTAACTTTTGATTTACAAACTGTGACTTACAGATACAATGTAGTGGATGTAAGTGGATAGAAGTTATCGCTATTTGTATTGCATACCATTTCACTACTAAGAGTCTATCGGGCGCCTTAAACAGAAGTGGGCAGGACCCCCATCTAGCGCCTGGATTTGTTTATCTATATTTGCTTAAAAGATATATTACAATTTTTGATACCGTGCTTGACGCAGAAATAGTAAACGAATATTACATTGCGCCAGATTGTACAAAGCATTAGTAGTAATCACGTTCTACAGAAAGAACCCAAAATATGATTTGCAACTTTGCTTTCAGCAAATCAAATAGCTTTTTTCTGTCCGATTCCTGGCTTTGGTTTCGACGAGCATTGAAAACTTATACTTACTGTTTGAACGCTAGAGAGATAAGTGGTTGCTATGTGAAACGTAAAGATTTTGTAGTCGTAAATTTGTTCTTTTTGTAAAATTTATAATTTTAGTTCTGCATACGTTCCTGAAAATAAAGTATTAGAACGACAGGGAAAGTGTTTGTCTGTTAATTTATTCAGTGTCAAAAACCCCCAATAGAAAGCTGCCCAGTGAAACGAAAGTTAAACCCTGTAACCAGATGCAGCGAAGGACCGACGGCTGGGAAATTTCGTTGCTGGGCTGAGGAGGGCAAGAAAGGAGAAGACTCAATTGAATGATAACATAACTCAAATTACTTTATGTTTGCAAGGCGCGCGTGTGTGCACGCGTGTTTTTTTTTGGGGGGGGGGGGGGGGGGGGGGGGGGGGGGGGGGGGGGGGAAAAGAGAAGTAAAGGCCCCCCAAGGTGTGTTAGCACATTTTTGTAAAATTTATAATTTTAGTTCTGCATACGTTCCTGAAAATAAAGTATTAGAACGACAGGGAAAGTGTTTGTCTGTTA
>Ga0126339_10001469_pt1 | contig 16005 bp, 13 predicted proteins | sample OrbTmetagenome_2_FD_92532 | JGI IMG/M metagenome (GOLD analysis project Ga0126339, IMG submission 92532) | Coral microbial communities from Petempiche,Puerto Morelos, Mexico - Orbicella T R C metagenome | ecosystem: Host-associated > Invertebrates > Cnidaria > Coral | place: Petempiche,Puerto... | reverse complement strand
TAAACAAGAATTAATCTAATTATCAAATAGTCACGTCGAATCACGGAATAGTGCGTTCTAATTCTGTTGCCAGCCGAGTTGGTGTAAACAATAAAACCACATCAAACTAATACACAATGCTATTGAGCAATACAACTGAGGAGCGTTTCAACGAGAAGTATTGAAGGTCGAGATCTTTACTTGACCAAAATTATATCCCACATCGGTGAGCGAGTCACTTCATCGACTGATGAAATTAATTGGAGGTTTCAGTAAGTGCCACGGAGTCTGTGGCAATAATAACGAAGTTTCTTTTGTCACAAATTTACTAGTTTTCCTTGCAATTAACGCGGGAAAGTTTCGGCTGAATATAATCTTTGGGTTCTCTTTCATAGAAGAGGAAATAAACAAGCTGCTATGGAGAAGCAATATGTTCCGATTCTCTATTTTAACCCTGGCAAACACACAATAGTTATAAAACAGCAGACGACATTTCTTGAATAGAGCTAGGGAAGATTCCAGAAGATACGCAGTCACAGCAACGTTCTTTGGACTAAAAAAGGAGAACTGACGTTACCTGAAATATAACTGCTATCCCCAGCCAAAACGAGAGTGTGATATCACTCATTACAAAAAATAAAAAAAATTAAAAAAAAAAAACCGTGCATCTGAACTCGAGAACGGAGTTTATCACACTAGCAATGCTAGAACGCGTGCATCTTATATGCTATGAAATGTATCTTTCACCTAACATATAGTCGACTTTGACGCTAACTAATCTGTGCATGCGTTTGGAGCAAATTGCTTCTGTTCTTGAGAGAATGGCACCACAAGGATAGCATGAGATTTGCAAAACCATATATATATTTTTGCCATATTATCGAAGAAGGCAACGTAAATATGACACATTTTGCGTAGTGCACTCGGGTACCTACTGCACCCAGCCCCCCTTCCCGCAAGGCTAATTGATTAATTGAAACTAATTAATTAAACAAACATTAAAGTTTACACCTTATGGCGTTAGCGAGTTAGTGTCTTAGCGAACAGCAGCCCCCTAAACCATCCCAATAGTGCACTCTGCACTAAAAGTGGAGCTTTTCGAGAACGATGACGTCATGATAATCACGTGACTGTTCCTGCCAGTATTTTCCTCAAACACAAATCCAAAATGACCCGTAGTGTGGACCGATAACATTTGATGAGTTTCCAGATCAGAGTTAAATCTTCGTTTTCAAACTTCTCCGGAGTAGTGTGTGGACGGGGCCTTAATGTCATCGTGTAGTTTTGTTGATTGCGAAAACCTGGAAAAACGTGGTAAAAATCCGCTCCTCGATCGACAGCATCAAGTCCTGCCAGGGTCTTCTAAGCATCGAAAGTGAACTGAGAATTTTGTAATTACATATTCAATCTTGCTATTGTTTGATGATCCATTTCTTAATTTCTAAGGTGACGTTCTTGCAAAAATGTCAACCGGAATTTCTGCACCACCTCGTCTTGCAAATGAAGCTGAGAATATTCACCCCAGGCGACCTCGTTTGCAGAAAAGGGGAGGTTGCGCGAGAGATGTACGTCATAATAGACGGAAAAATCGAGGTTATAGGGTAGGAATGATCAAAAAATGCTCCTAAAATTTTTTTTTTTTTCGTGAAGCATTGAACAATTGTTATTGATTTATAAATATAACGATATTTACAGAGATCAAGGCCAAGTACTCAAAGTTCTCTCAGGTGGAGATTTCTTCGGTGAGATTGGAATTCTCAGTTTGAGTGAAGGTCAAAACAGGTGAGAGCAGAATGCATTAATTGCAAAAAAGTTTGGACGACTTAACATGATTTCGGCCCAAAAAAAGTGTCCGATAAAGAAACCGTGGGAAATTTTAAGCGTCCGAAATATTTACATTACAGTATAAAACTTTGAAGTAGCTTCAAAGTTCCTAGTTTCCTTTATGCCGGGCTTTAAGGAACGAACTCTAGTTGAGACACTGCTTGACATACGTAACGACTTCATATAATCTGTGTTACGTTCTCGTCGGTGCATCTCTAAAGCCTTGAGGCTGCAGTAAAACTGTCATTTCACAAATGTTGTTTCAGTCAAACTCTTGTTTTGTAGGCCTAAAGTTACTTTAGTTATATTTCAACAAAGTGTCCGAAATTTTTGTCCGAAATTTTTCTGAAATGCCGGAGATAAAAAGTGTCCAAAATAAAACGTCCGAAACTTTCTTCAAGTAATGTAAAACATTTTGAAGAATGAAGTGCAGAAAAAAGCGCTACAGCCTTCTGAACCACACGGCTGGGCTTCTCTTCGAATTCTTTCGTATAAAGCAAACAGATCTTTGTCCATTGAGAAATTCCCTCTAGGATTACTTTTATTTTTATCTCAGTTGCCTAAACAGTCTGTCAGTATCCATTTTTACCTCTGGATGGAGCGCGGCACTTTGGTTGTAAAAAACTCTGACGTCTATGGGTAAGACGGGTTAATATTATGGCGACGATGATTTCCCGGTTGCCAATAATTTAAAGCACTGAGGCACCATCGAGGCCAAGCATCCCATCTAAACAGAGTACGAATAGTCCTGAAGGCGCTTAACCTGGTTTAACCGAGTTATAATTTACCGAGGCACGTTAAATTTTATACTGTGTTTTCTCCGCAGACGAACAGCCGACGTGCGGACTATAGGATATGTGGAGTGTTTCGTTCTTGCAAAGGGAGATGTTCTGTCCGCCATCAGAGACTACCCCGAGGCGCAGGTAAAAAAAAAAAAAAAACGCCGAAACATTATTGGGGACGAGAAAATATACAAGCTTCATTTTCTAGTTCTAAAAAATAACTCTTTATATCTTTCCAGAACAGCGACATAACTTGCGCGTTTGTTCATTTAGCGTATAAGAACGTGGTAAGAAAGAATCTTAAATGTTGCGCGCACTATTGTTACACAGCTAGCTATTATTTGCTGTCTTTTGGTTAGCTAGTGTCTAATACAAAAAAAAATGCACTATTATTTTGTTAACTTAATTGTCACCTGTAACACCCTAAAGAGCTGTGGCATTCTTATCGGTGACTTGATTTAGTACTGTTGCCATTTTGTTCACGTATTCGTTAAATTATGTACGTTTGTGAAGCTTTGCAGCGTTTGGACTCGTCGGCTTAAGTTTAACTACTTTTGTACCAGTACAGTGTTAGTGTGCTTTCAAACCTTGTAATGTTACTCCTTACAACAATTACATTACTCCCACTTTGTCACAACTGCTCCAAGGTTGACTACACTAGGTCGACTTTTGTGGCTTTGGCCATGCCACAGTGCCATGTCATGTCATGGGATGTGAACCTCCAGTCCTGCAAGGAGCCATATAACAATGGCCTCTCCTGTGAGGGTCATGTAACTATGGACCCCCATTTAAATAGGGTGCCTGTAACCGTAACCCCTTAGGTGTCTCCATCTGGGAAATTCAAAAGCAGTTTGTTTTCCATCTTAATATTTTTCACCGTAGGCCGTCCTTGCCGAATATGGTAAGAAACGTCTGGAGCGACAAAACAGCTGTCAAGATCCACGCCTTGTGGATATGGACGACAGTGGGAGAGAAAATCAAAGCATGAATGTTGACGCTAATGATAACACGGACAGTGACTTACTCGCTCAGAAGACACATCACCTCCTGAGTTTATCACCAGCTAACTGTGTTCCAAACGGACATTACAAGAGACCACGCTTGTCATTCGGTCACGCTTCTCAGCAGCCGTCAGGTCGAGCAGTCTTAGAGCCGATTCCTCTGGCTAAATTGAGCAGATCAAGAAGACTTTCTAGCGAGGCGGTAATACAGCTTGCGGAGACTTGCAGTAAAGATAATTCCGAGGAAACGCCAAGCAGCAGCGACGAGCTTCTAACAAAGATGTTTAATAATTCGTGTATGGAGGCGTTGAACCTTCTCAAGAAAGCTTATGACCAGAAGCTGGTAAGTGTTGTTATTATCCCGATCAGGTTCCGACTTATTTTTCACACAATGACCATTATAAAATAAAAGAAACCGGTCAGTACAAACGGGAAGTTATCTTCATGGGTCCCGGTTCACTTTGCCGCTCAGCCTTCGTTTTTTGTTGTTGTTAAAAAAGTGTCCTTTACTCTGAAAGACCTGCAAGTAATCTGAAAGCTTTCCCTACTTGTGTTCTTTCCCGAAGATGTTTCTTTGAGCACCGCGTGAAATTCAGTCAATACGGCAAGAGTAACTTTAATATTCAAGTCAGTTAATTTTTAAGTCATGTTTGTGTTAAGGGAACATTCAGTAATTTAAAACGAGAAGTGAACCTCTGTGGGAAATGCATAGCTTGGTATGCAGCCAAGCTTTCTCCTAGGGCTTTTCCCTTAGATATTGGAAAAGACTTGAGAAGTAGGTTGGTCATGGAAATCTGTATATGGCCGCCTACTTAGCAGGAGCAAAACGGGGCAGGGGGGCAGGGGGAGAACAGGGATGGAAGAACTGGGAACTGGGAGAGAGGAAAGAACACGTTCCTTCTCCTTCTTTCTCGCGACTTTTGACTCCCCCAGTCCTCTCCCACTCCTTCCCTGTTTACGCAGGCTAGGTTGTGGTTTTGTGTGTGTGTGTGTGGATCATTTAAACTTTGCTAATTCTTTCCATTTAAGGTAAAAGAAGTAAGTAATGTCAATAGCACACTAAAGAACATTGAAGAAGATTCAAGACAAAAAGACCAGCAAATCTCTCACCTAAAAAGCCGGTTAATAAATACGGTAAGTGGCCAGAGACACGAAGGAAGATCGAAGCCGGATGGAAATCGTTATTCTAAGATCAACCCGCAAGATTAGGACCTTAGCATTATTTAACATTCATTCTCAATCTACTGGTCAAATTAGAAACCCAGCTGATTCTTCAAGACACATTCACACGACACGCAGCCTGTTCGCAGGGCACTGGTGTCGATTGCGATGATCTAAAAATAAAATCACACAGCAGTTTTCCTGGAGCTCTCTCTTGGGGTCGTTTATACTCTCTTGAAGTAATATATCAAACACGAAAGACCGTGTTTTACCACATTTCCAAACACCGAGAAGAGAGTTGAAAATACGACACGTAGCGGAGTATTCTTGACGAACTTCGAGGTGTTTAGAAATGTTGTCAAATACTGTCTTGAGTGATCGGATATATCTTCTCAATCAGAACTAAAACCAAGGAGAAAACGGACAAATAAAATTACAATCATTAGTTTCACCCCATTAGATTAATTTCTAAAGAATCATATCAAGGCCCAAGATCATGAATTGCTTTCGGACGTGCTAATTTTGTCACAATTTTCTTTTGCTCAGGAGAAAGAACTTGAAAAATGGAAATGTCGAGTAAAAGATTTGGAGTCAGAAAATTTCATCAAAGAGCAGACTATAAGACAACTTCAGGAGCAAACCGAGGTAAGCCGGAGAGTTATTTCAGCCCCGGCCGTCCCCTCCCCGCGATGCCTGCGTATTTAGAAATTTCATCCAATAGTTTGTAAACACATTAAATATCTAGCCCGACTTCTACCACAGCTCTCATTAGCGGTGAAGAACTCATCTTAAGGGAACACCGTCATGAGTATGTATTTGCCGTAAAGTTTCTAAAAGCCAATGAACATATAATTTACATCGACGGAAACCTAAAAATAAGCTACAAAGAAGTTGTTCATTTATTACTGAGTTGGACACATGAAGGTTGTAACGTGAAAAAGACGGGCTCACATTTCAAAGTCCGCGCTTGTGTCTTGAAAAAACTAAAAACAGTGGTTTTCTCTACCTTCAATAGTTCACTTAAAATCTGATCTAGCTTGGTGTTCTATACGCGTTTAGTGTCAGTCACATCTAATCATAATTTTGACAACATTTTGACTAAAAAGCCAGCAAAATCGCCGTAACAGTGCCCCTTCTAAGGGGCCTTCTTGTAGGATAGGAAGAAGATACTGAAACGCGCAGCCTTTCCTCGTTTTTGTTAGTTGAATATCAATGTTCACGTTCCTTTTTTCAGCTACCAGGCTGTCTCTTCAACGTACACAGAAGTGCCAGACATGTTTTCAATCTGTAAGTTATCAGAGCGATGTGTTTCGGTGTCAAGCACTTGCACTTGCCCAAAAATTCACCGCACTGAGATTAACGCGGAAATAACGATGTTAACGTACTTAGTACAAAATAAATCACTCCCCCCCCCCTCCCCCGGCAAGTTGCAATAAAGCTATAAGCTAGCTTACAATTAAAACAAACACACTTTTCATTTCAGGGAGGGGATAAGTCATCGAGATCAAGAACTATAAGCAGCACCGTGAGTTCATCGTCTCTAATAGAAGGCGAGATGACCACATACTGCTGACAGTAAATTCGTCAATACAGCTACTATTTGACTTAGAGGTTTTGCCAAGGATTTGTTTTCAAGAGTAAGCTTCCAGTTGGAGAGAGGTGGTATAAAATGTACAACCTTGTCTCTCGAAGATGGTCGGCAAAGTTTACGTGACATGTACTCATTCCGAAAAGCAGAAATAGTTCTAGCGTTGCGTGACAAAGAGAGGGCCAGGACTGGACTAATGAGCCCCCCTCTACAAGCTCCTGTATTTAAGTTCCCGAGATGCTACCATATTCCTAAATTCTGGGATTATTGGTCACGAAAATGTTTGGCTTCAAATTTGCGTGACGAAAAAACATAGTGGCAGAGCCGGGGGGAAGTAGGGAGAATGGGGGGGGGGGGGTGCAGTAGACAGCCTCGTCTTAATTTAACCCCGCTGATACTGGGATGAACTTGTTGTCAGACTACAGAGCATAACCTTAAGGTTTTGTAAGAAGATAGTTCCTTATTGCTAAAGATTACTTGATTTTCAGTGCAGCCCCTCACAAAATTGCTAAGGAAATTGCAAGTTGCCATTGAAAAACAATGCTTAACCTTTTCATATGTAATATGAAAGATTATTTAAATAAAAGTTTTATTTATTTTAAAGAGCATTTATCTCCATAGATTATTGCCCAATATACTTTAGTAGTACAAAATTAATATCATTAAAAAGGTGAGCAAAGCCTGGGCCATCTATATGGTTAGCAGCACAATTTAGGTTTTTAAACAATGACAAAAAAACTTTCTTCAAAATAATACAGTCTACAATTAGTTTGTCTGTGTGGCCTAATGCTCCGTGGCTTGGAATCCCGATCGAGCAGTTCAGTTTCAGCCCCTTCCACAGCCACCATATGTTCTTGGATAAGATTATTTTTCATATTATTTCAATGCTTCTCACCATCCAAGAGTACAAATATGTGTAGATAATAAGGAGTCAGGGCAACTAAGATGTACATGTAATGCTGAGGAACTGGTTGTTACGCTTTACAGTATGTCAAAGAACCAGAATAAGGTGCTGAGAGTTTATCTTCTTTCGAATATGGCTGTGGCATACTCTGGAGATGAGCTATGCATAGCTGGAGCACTTATGTCCCTAATGTTGTGTTCCCAATGCAATCACCGTCCCTTCTCAAATGCAATTGTTTTTTGCTTTTTCATGCTATATTCTAAACGAAATAGAAGATAGTGTTCCTGTTTTCTAAGAAAATCATGCACTTTTGAAGCCTAGAAAAACTGCTGAATGCACTTGTACATGTATTGTATCTTACTTGTGTTCACAGTGATTTTTCTATACAGTACCTCAAGCATACATTTTTTTTTAGGACATGGAACACAACCTTCTGTTTGGTAAAATAATATTGTTTCTCTGTACTCTAGCAAACACAGATTAATAGCGTTTCTGGTTCAGCTCTTTGCGAAATTCTTTCCAACCAACATTTGCCCACTATGTGATTTTTATAGACAACTAGGTGCACACACATTGCAAGAAGCAAGCCTTTCAAGTCTTCTGGAAATGAATGAAAAATCTTTAATTTGATCTGAACAAATCACATTACAACTAAGGAAAGTGAGATAAAAACAAAACTGTTAAATTTTCATTCAGATATAGGGATTTACAAATCAATGCTTTCAGCAAGTATTCTAAAAACAACAGACAGTGCAACAACCCTTAAAACTAGAAGGACATACTATCAAGGCAAAGCCAAAATGTATTGTGATTGTATATAAATAGAATGATTGCAAGAAACTAATGTCTCACAAGAGAATCTCTAGATAGAGTTCTATCAAAGGTTCGCAAGCTTGGGAGGACTGTTCAGCTTACTGCGGCTCAGCGTCAACATCTGCCGAATTGTGATTCTGATTCTCGTCTGCTTCACGTTCTGGAGAGCCAGCTTTTTCATTTCTTGGTGATCGAGAAGGAGAGCGAGAGCGTGATCGAGACCTGGACTTCTGTGGGGATTTTGATCGAGATCGCGACTTTGAACGGGACCTGGACCTTGAATGCCTGGGTGACTTGGAGTGCGATCTGTTGTGTCGTGGTGATCTAGATCGTGATTTGGAGCGTGATGCTGACTTAGAGCGGCGGTGGTGTGATCGTGAACGAGACCTGGAATGTGAGCGGTTTTTCGATCTCGATCGGCTCCTTGATCGTGAACGAGAGCGAGATCTTGGGCTTTCCTGTGGAGAGGATAAATTAAATTTATTAGACCTGGTTAAGTTTCTACAGTTCTTTTTGAAACACAAAGATGTGAAATAATCCTCTTATTTTAACCATCTTGCACAGTACCATACTGGGAAAATATCATAGAGAAGTGTGTGAATTTGAGGTGATAGATTGCATGCTTCTCACTACATGTACACTGAGAAAGGAAATTGTTTCATGTGCTAAAAAAGCTCTAATAGTGACTTTGAAATAAAGGCACCAAGTTCTAACAGAAATGCTATGGATACACTTACGTCAACAAGCCTGATGCGCTTTCCATTCAACTCAGTGCCGTCCAGTTTCCTTATTGCATTTTTTAGGTCTCTCTTGGTTGCAAACTCTAAGGTGCTAAAAAGTCAAAAGCAGACCCTTGTTAGAATGAAAAACTGACAAACATTATCCACTGACTCTGAAGATGACTTCCACTCAGGTTGTCGAAACGTCAGTCAGCAATAACAACTCTTTTCAGAACTACCCTCACCAGGATGATCACACCATACAAACTTCCCTAACTCGGTGTTACAACATCAAAGAACTTACCCCTCTCCCTGTCTCTGTTTGTGGGCGTCTCCATAAGTCACCTCTCCAGCTTGGCGTGCATAATCTTTTAAGTCCTATTAATAAGGTACAGTTTGTAAACCAACACAGTCCATTTCTAAAGGCTTATTTACTATAACCACAAGATTTACTACCTTAATATTAAGTTACCTTGACATATTTAATGGTAGACTTTAGAAGTAGCTGAGCTCTGTCAAAGGAACTTTCATATCATTTGCAACTTGGCTTAACTTAAACATTTTCATTTGAACAGAAGCTCTTTATGGAGTAACCAAAAATTAGCCAGGAAGATTGAATTCTGGTTTGCCCAGTCAGTTATCAAGAAATAACAGGGTCACCATATCACTGTGAGAAATTGAAATACTACAGCTAATAATCTCAGAGGGGTCCAGCATCTTTGATTTACAATGCACAGGGTGCACGCATCAATCGTCATTGGCCAAGAAGTGTTTTTGCCTCATGCCTTTGTGAAAACTCGTCTCGTCATGACTGTATGTATTGACTTCTGATGGCATCTGAGCATCAAAACCACTCATCCATCAGAGGTGAACGCTTCTAGTTTCAATCATCTAAGCATCTGTGACTACCCTCACATCAACCCTCATGACAAGTGCGTCTTGCAACTGAAAATATTTGAAGGCAATCTATGAATACTTATCAAGACTAGAATTTAACCAGCTTGCTTTCAGTGTGCTAGATACTAATGTTTTATGTCCAAAGACTCTTTCCAAACACATTAAAATTGTTTCAAATACAAAATTCTCCTGTAAATACATGTAGTTTAGACTACATGTATTTCAAACAGAGCAATGTGGAACTGAAAACAAAAATATGACAGAAGCCTGACTACACAATTTTGTCAGTTAGTTTTACTAAAAGAAATAATGGACAAAAGGTACAATAATCTAAGTTAAACTAATGAAAGCTAAAACTAAAATCTTAATATGGGCCAAGAGGTCCAGCAGGCCAACCTTATCTCCGGTTTCCGTTAATGAAAACCAATGAAATACTGTACATGATTTTCTACCTTCACATATAATGCCATCACTCATGACCCAGTTTTATCTTTTAGTGCTTGGTGATACAAGTAACAAAACATTCTGTTTAAAAACTTACTTCCCTACCCTGAACTTACCTGCCAACTGATGCGTGTTGATAAATTTTCCACAGTGATGCGCCAGGGTGTTCTTACAGGCGGGCCGTACCTAACATTGGCACAAACAAAACCAATTCTTACTTGCTTTTCAGTTATTTGATAGAACAGCTTGAAGGGTTGAACCAGGAGATAGAGAGGACAGGGGTGGATGAAGGGATATCTCATCTTATGAATTCCATGTTCAAATCTTGATTTTCTGGGCATTTCAATTAACTGCCTCTCTTTCTGTGTGGTTCTCAGTTCTGGTTCACTTATATTCATTACTTGATTACCACTTTTGCATGTTCCAATGACCCATTATTATCAAGATTTGACTGTATCAGTGAAAATTACTCTATAAATAATAATGACAAAGTAATTAGGAAGTTTGAATGCAGGAGCCTAGTGAAGGTTTTCAGCAAGAAGGTGAATGGTTTGTACAAGTGGGAAAAACTTTTTGAACTAACTTCTCCACCAGAAAAACTTCCCCCTAGATTTTCAAACCAGACAGGCAAAATCATCCAGACAGCCGGTCACTTTGTGGTGCCAGCCCATAAATTAATCCCCTGAGAATGCGTCTCTTTTTTTTTCACTGCACTCACTTATCTCTGGCCCTTGACTTGCGACCACCACTGAAGCCTCTTGCTGTTCCTCGAGAATGTTCCACAAGAATTCTGAAACAAATAGAAACTAAAATCAAATGTCTGTAAATAAAACTAACAGACAGTAATTCTTATACGGTTAGGTTCCTAGTGAATAACAAACATATTAATTACATGAGTGACACAGTAATGCTACTTTTCAAGAAGCTCAAACTCCTGGCTTATAAAGTGAGTTGAAAGCAACTAAACTGAATGGGATAAGAACATTTCTTGTAAAGTTCCAACCACTCAGAGTATCCTGTTTCAGAAATTCTTTGCTCTGCTTACCTTTCTCCCATCATTTCTTTTCCATTGCATTCATAAACAGCATCATCAGCATCTCTGGAGTCCTCAAATTCCTGGAAAATGCAGAAAACGTAACATTTTCACTAGTTCACTAAATACAGACACCTGCTTAATATGTGGGCACTTTTGGTCATCATAGTGGTATGCATATCAATGAACAAAAAAACCAACAATGAACTTGCTAAAACTGAACTAGCCGTGCTCACGAAATGGCGTAACGTTCTCAAGAACTTTTACAAATAAGCTACATGGTTCTGAACGAAATCTAGGTCTACCGCTATGCGTAAACTTTCACGATATGCACAAATTTAACGACACTGCTAACCGCAAAGTTTTCATTCTCCATAATTCTTTTAATAAAAGATGTGGGGCGTTCAATGACCAAAATCAACATGACTAATTTATTCAAGATTCCCATTTTCGACCATGTGCTCTGAGAAACAATCAACATATTCCTATCACAAAACTGCATTCACTATTAAATTAGGAACATGTAAAAAAAGTAAACTAGGTAGATTCTAACACCTTACCACAAATCCGTATCCGTTCTTCAAGTTGATCTCTCGCAGTTTTCCGAAACCGCGGAAGAATTTGTCTACATCGCGTTCCCTCGTACCGTAGGGCAGTCTTCCTAAATAAACACGGCAGCTCATGATTTAAAACGGCAAAACTTTACACTCAAACAATCTTGAACGCCAACTAAAAGACTAAGAAACGTTTCTCAACGACGTTCAAGTTATTCCGATTAAATCGAAGAGCACGATTGTAGTAAAAACAGGAACACCTCAGAGCGAAACCGACTGCTCAAAATGGCGGCTTCAAACGAAGTTGCGTGCAAGCGAGTCCGATCACGTGACGTATTTCTACGCAACAGAGAATGAACGCTGGCCATCAGTACCGATGGTTCATTTAAGTAATGGCGGCTTCACCTCCACAGATACCAAATAGGTTATTGTATAGTACGATACAACAGAGGAAAAGAAACGGGGAAATACTCTATTACGAAATATTTAAATGGAAAATGAAACATGCTCCAAGTGAAGTTCATCGCTTTTGCGACGTTTCAGAAGACGAGCAAGTGAGGAGAGTTTTAAATTCCTGGATAAGGTATAACGCTCGAACCCTTTGCTGTATGACCGTCACCAGCCCTGTGGAAAGAACCAATAGGAATCTGTTTTCAAAGAATTCAATGGGAATCATGGTGGGAGAGAATGGGATCTAGGGAAGTATTTTGAATTCAAAGGGTTCCAACGATAAAGGGGATTCTGATGGTAAGGGGTACAGGGCAGGGTTCATAAAATTTATGAACCCCTTCTCCTGCAAAATGCCCCATACTCTGATGAAGGGATCATAAATTTACCACGGTGAAAAAAATGAGCCAGCAATTTTGTTCCTGTGAAAGAGCAAGGTAAAACTTTACTCCCTTTACGACTCGGCAGCCACAACCTTGGGAGGTTTCTTGTGGTGTCCAATCTTTTCTCTTTTCTTGCTTGCAGCAGAAAGATGAGTCAATTTTATTATGCTTGCTTTATTACTTTAGAGATGTGGATGACAGGAGTTCATGCCAGGCACTGCAGATCCTGTTTTCTTTTTCTGTTCCTTACCAGCAAGCACTTGACCATATCTTGAGCTTAAAAGTTCCCATTATCTCTGCAGGTGCAGTGAGTATTACTGTTCAATGGGTAACACAACTTCAACATTTACTAATATTTTTATCATATAAGATACCTAACCTTCCTCTATTTTGCAAGTTAGTGTATGCATTGCCAAGTTCTGGTGACTTGTCGCAACTGTGAGTTGGGTTAGTCATTTCAGGAAGCCACCAAAAAATTCTGGAAATTGTAAGGTGTTTCTAGAAAAGGCCATTTATTTCCACTTTCAATGTCACAGGTTCCCGGAGGAAGGGGGTCAAATGAGGCTAAATCATCAGATCCAAAATGGTCCTAACAGGTTAAAAAAAAACCTTCCTTTTTTTCTCTGTAATGCTACCCAGAACATGACTCCTTATGAATAAGCCATTGTCATCTGCATGTACAGTAGTTTACGTCTTACCAGGAAATCTGTAAATAAAACTGCTACAATATGAGAGAACCCTCAAGAAAGTCCTTACCAATATCATTCACCCCTAAAATGTCACCACTGGCTCAAATTTGTATCCCAAGAAAACCTCTCAGATCCCAAATTTCAAACCCAAATTTTTGGAAAGTCTTTGCACCTCCTTGTCACTATGATACCTGAGTACCCCCTCCCCCTTCCCTTTCCCCCCCTTGAGCCGACAGGCCTGCCAAATTTTCAGAATAATCATACACTGTAGCTGGCCCTTTCTGTGAAGACAACCATTTATGAAAATACTTGTGGCAGGCCATTTTAAGACATAAATTAAATTTACACAAAATGAATGAAGTGGCTGGCCAGTTTTTTAAAAACCATTAAAGGAGGGAGGACAAATTTGCAGGCTACAATTTTCTCATCTTAGTTGCTTCTTGGGTTTTGTAGGGAAATGGATACTGGGAGTTTCTTCTCAGGGAGCGAGGTGCAGACATCATAGCATTTGATCAGAACACAGTGTATCCAAAAGCCATGAGATACATAGACATAACGGTAACTTTTAATTGTGTTTATCATTGTTTACACGTATTTGATAATGAATTATGAAAGTTGCCTTACATTCATGTATGTGCAATTGTATCCTTATTTTTTGTTTAGCTTGTGTTGATCTTCATGTTGTTTTCGTTTTTGTAATCAGGAAGGTAGCCCAAGCATTTTACATGATCATGAAGACAGGGCTTTATTACTTAGCTGGCCCGATCATGAAGGTAATACGTCCTTTAACTATATTACAGTTTCACACTGATCAAAGTCCAACCTGAAAACAGTAGACTAGCCCTTAAATACATTTCTCTAAGACGGTAGATAATCGTGGTGGCCTGGAGTCTTGGTACATTTAGCTGTTTGCAAGCGTTCAGTTAGCTGGGGCACAGCGCGAAGAACATTGCACTCTTTTCTCTGGAAATGTGGTGAAAAGTGACTGTACTCGCAAGCTAGCATTCCATATTCAGCCTGCAAAACTGGCGGTTGCTAGGGCGGCAGAACGCGTAACGAGTCGGAAACTTTCTTTCTCGAAACATTCCGTGACCTCCGTGCTTGTGTATAGCCAGCCTCTTCCTGAGGCGTGACGCAGCGCCAAAAAACGGGGCAGCGAGAAAAAGGAGAGGCTTGGCGTGAAGAGTGAACGTTTGCTCACCGCTTCTCTCCTATTTTTTCGCGCTACGCCGAACTAAATAAACGCCTGAAAGAGCGAGTTCTGCCTCGCCAAACCACCTGTTCTGTGGGCTATCGTAATTTTACCAATTGAACTGTTTATGGATACCATTAGTTACCACACAAAAATTTCGCGGCAACTACGAGCCACAATGCGGACACAATTTTTGTAAAATTTGATGCCGCAAAAATATCAAGTGAAAAGAAAATTTTTTTTCTCCTTTTTGGTTGTCAGAGGACTGTTCTTTTTCTCTGGATTGCCTGAAGAATTATAAAGGAGGTACTATCATTCACATCGGTGAACTGTTCGGCGAGACTCTCTCGGCCAATCCCTGGGGACAAACTACATCGCGTGCCTTTCAGCTAGAACTTGGAGAACATTTCCGCTGCGTGTCACGTGTCCAGCTACCAAACTGGCCTGGTCATATGGACTCACTGACCGTTTGGTCACGTGCTTCACAGCCCGTAGAGTGCGATGGGGTTGAAATGGTGTTTGTCCGTTTGGAGAACCCAAGATATCTTGGATGGAATGTCACGTAATTCAATAGGACTGCGTACGCTTAGAATATTGTGCTTTACCTCTCTTAATTTATTATCTGAGAAAGACATTCCAATGGGCAAAACCTTCCGGCTCGAAATGCAGAAGATTTTATGCCTACAGTATTTCACAAATCGATCGCGTGGTATAAAATTAACAAGAATGAGGACATGTAAGAAAGAAAAGTCAACTTCACTGATTGAAGTAACTTTGCTTTGAATCTTTGGAGGCTGAACACTCTTTGGGCAGTACTAAATCTTTCATGATAGTAATCAAGATACAATTATAGAAACATCACAAAGCAAAACTCCTTCATGATCTGTTATTTTATTTTCTGTATTAAAGACTACGGAATAAACCATCATACTACAGGTGAAAGTCTCTGGCTTGTCCTTAGGTAAATAGCTTAGGAATTCTTAGCGCTGAACCACCCAAAACGCAAGCACAACGACTTGCTTTGCAGCGCGCGTTCGATTGTAAATTTACCCTCGATTCTCGACCTTTCTCTGCCTCTCTCCTTCTCCCTTAGGAAGCCCCTCAGGCTAAATGGAAAAGAAAGCACCGTTCCCACACTGGTAGGCTATACAAAAACTACACTAAATAAAATTAAGTCTAAAATCACTTGCTCTATTTCAGCGACCGCCGCGGAAACGAAATTACCATGTCTAACGTTACGTCTATGTTACTCACTCGAGTGGTACCTTTCCCATATAACGTGTTTTATTCCATGCTTCGAAAGTTTACGGATAACTTTCCTGTTAACAGTGATTTGCTATATACATTTCATGGTAAGTTACACCGAGACTAATATTTTTAGTTCGAAAATACGTTATTTTAGTCACTGATCTGGGGCCCATTTCTCGAAAGCCCCGGAAACTTTTCGGGCCCGCAAAGCCAGTTTTAATTAATCTGCACCTAGAAACCGAGAGGTGAACGCCTGAAACTCCTTGTCCTGAAAACCTCTGTTCATATTAAGAATATGTGAATGAAACAGCTCTGTAATCATAAGGTTTGAGATTTTGCTCTGGCTT
>Ga0126339_10001467_pt1 | contig 16013 bp, 8 predicted proteins | sample OrbTmetagenome_2_FD_92532 | JGI IMG/M metagenome (GOLD analysis project Ga0126339, IMG submission 92532) | Coral microbial communities from Petempiche,Puerto Morelos, Mexico - Orbicella T R C metagenome | ecosystem: Host-associated > Invertebrates > Cnidaria > Coral | place: Petempiche,Puerto... | reverse complement strand
AAAGTATATTGGTAGATATCATCGCGTTGATCTGTACGAGCGAAAAGAAAATGCACAATTTTCGGCCATTTTCGGCGGCGTCAGGCAGCTAAAATGGCGATTTTCAAACTTTCCTCGATTTCGGGACCTTTGAATGGTATTTTCGAAAACAACTCACTATAGAGGTTATTTGGGCAAAATATGAAGAAATCGAAAATTTCGCGACTGTCATCTCATTCTCGGTATTTACAGGAACTGGTTCTTACGTACGTTTTTCAAAACTTTGCTGTCGCATCCATAAAAAGAAAAGTTCTTGAGTGGCCATTCCGGTGTTGGTGACAAGATTCCGGTCTTCGATCCGAATGATCCAGCTGCACTCAAGTTATCTCCGGTCACCATACAAACTTTAACGCCTGCTTTTCGTAAGTGCCATATTGCATCCGGCACCTAGATTTAAAACAAATATCACTTTATGAAGGCCTCAGATGTACATGTAAACTAGCTGTTCTTACGGCGCATATGTTTTTTTTGAAATGACTGACTAAAATTTGAAGCAACTATTTTGAATTGAAATAGGTAATATTTTCAATCCAATTTATGACACGTTATATAAATAGCTCGTCTCAAAAACTATTTACATTAAACCTTGCAAATAATTGAGAGAAAACAATGGACGTGTCGACTTACCTGCTTTCGAACAGTTTCATCGACGCCAACAAAACCAAGAAATGTAAGACCTGACATGGTTTCTTCTTGATCCCAATCATTATTTTCTGTAAAGAAAAAACAAAATGATACCAGAAGCCAAAATAATCTGTTCTGGGAATTCCTAGAACGGTCCACTGAGTCATCCCGTGCCTGTCCCATCGCAAAAAACGACGGAAAAGGCCAAGTCCAAAGAGTACTTTTATGCGTTTATCTCGTGACGTCAACACACAAAAAGTTTTTGCCTCAGTTCAACGAAGCTGAAATGTCTCAAAATACAATCCCACCTACCGTAGACTGCTGGAAAATATTTAGACGCCAAACAAAGTACTTCAAGCTGCTTTCTTTTTTCCAGGTCATCAGTTTCCCTCCTCGTGTTGTGATCGTCAAAGGGCACATTATCAAGTGAAGGAAGCGCCATTCGAGTACATCGAGGCAACACGTAGCCAGGAGCTCCCTTGCAGTAAAGCTTGTAACCCCCGCCATCCTTAAGATGAATGACAACAGCGGTATACTCCTGATTCAAAGGCGCTCCTTTATGATTCGCCTTCTTGTAAACCAGTGTATCTTCGGGATATTCGTCTCTCCAAATCTGATACGTCTCACCCATTTCAAGAAGAAGCTGCAGAAGAGCGCCATCGGTGCTTTCACCAGTGTGTCTTGGGAGATTGTCTACATCTTCATCCTGACAGTAGAGCGTTGATATTAATGTTACTTGTGCTCAACGTGCACACAGCATACGAAAAGTAAAGGTAACCTGACTAGGCTTGAGATGTTGGCTTCAAAAAATAAAGAAACACGAGCCTCCGAGAAGAACAAATTCAGTAAATAGCCAGGAAAAATCAAACGAATTATAATTAAAGAAGAAACTCGCGCAAATGTTAATAAATTTGAATCGAAACTGATAATTAAGGCAATGGCTACTAAACGCCTGCTTATACTATAAACTATTCACAGTGTACCTGAATATTTGATGAATACTTTGTGTTAACAGCGATTCCTCTGCAAATTTCCTCAACAAAAGCCGGCTCTTTGAAGTTGTCTGCTTTATACGTCTTCAATTCTTGAAAGCTCTTAAATGTTTTACCCCCTAATGTTCCTTCCACTGCGCGTTTCCTAGTTTCAACTTCAGCCTAAAGAAAAAAATGGCATCGATGCAGAATCAAAACATTCAAAATGCCACGGTATCGTTTCGCTCTTAATAACTTTCCTTCAAGCTTATTATTTCTGAACTTATTTGTAAACGATTAACACCTAATCTTCATACTGCTGCATTTCACTTAATTGCTGTCACACCGGTTGGGAGTAAGATTAAAGAAAGTCAACAATAATTACACGTTATTGTTTACCATGATTTACTGCTAATTCTCATAATAACGTTAACTACGTCAACCCGTTTTTCTATGCTCGCCTTGCAGACCTATCTGCTAGAATCAGCTACTTACATACTCATCTACTGTGTCAATGCCCACAAGTCCAAGCAATGTTAACTGTGAAGTCACCTCTTCCTCGTTGTCCCACTGAGGTTTACTTGTTTCCGCTAAAAAAATTGGAAACGCGTTTAGCGTCTGCTCTACATGTTACATTTATGATCTCAGCATCCTCCCTTTGCAAACTCAGGAAGTTTGTATCAGAACCAGGTGCGACCTCCTTATATGGCTGCAAGAGCGGAGCCTCTCTTGATGGACGTAAAGACTACCTAACTAGTTCAAAATGTGAAGATATGGAGTTATATCAAGCAAGAAACCAGATTGCATTTCACGATTTACTTTTGTCGTGTGCAAAAAGTAAATAATTTGATCTAACATAAAAAGTGCTTTAGAACTAATTCACTCAAAGGGATTAGAAAGGATTATACGGCGGTAAAATCATTTTCTCTTGGTCATGATATGCTTTCACAGTCACTTACTATCGGCTACAATATCTCTAACCCCGCAAACTCGGGTAAACTATTTTTCGTTTTCCTAACAATTTGAGATAGCGAGGTTTGTCTGTATGAAGAGAACAGACTCCCGAGGGGGACTCCCAAATAAAAAGGACGGGAGTGCTCGTCGTACCTTTTAGGGTTAAAAACGTAGTTTTGTTATCTCTTAGTGTGTTCAGCCTCAAAGGGTCCACAGCGGCAGCTTTGGCGGTACCTTTTAGGATATTGAGCCCAAAAAATATGACAGGAGATAATGTGCTGTTTTAGAGTTGGTAGGTGTGGAAAATATTTCAAGCCACGCCCACAAAACAGGATCTCGGAACCTCTTTGGGGTTCTTTTCAAAATTTCCGATCAACAGCCCCGTCCTTTTTATATGGGAGTCCCCCCCTCCGGCAGCAGAATGTCTCGTTCAGTATCGTTAGTTGGAAGAGTGCGACCGACATTCAACTTAAAAGTCACGAAGTCGCCCACCTGAAGGGTAGATCTGATGCCTGTACGCTATACACATCACTTTCAAATGGTAGGTATCCTGCATGTTCTTAATGACTTGGTCAATTCTGACTCTATCCTCGGGAAGATACTTGCCCACGCTTCCGTCATGTCGAACAATCTCTGTGCACCGTGCAAGAATGGCCTGAGGAGCTCCTTTCGAGTAAATCTTGAAGTCATCACCTTCACGAATGACTGTAGTCATGGATTTACGCTCAGGAGAAAAACCAAATACCTTAACGAATGTGTCCTCTGGATGATCGTTCCTTATAAACGGGTAGTACTGACCTAGGTCAAGCACGAACTGAAGAAGAGCACATTCTGTTCTGTCACCGGCTTGCTTAGGAAGGCACTGAGGGCCTGTAGGCTAAACGGATCGCAACTCAATCAGTCGCCGCACTCAGCTAAAATCGTTTTATTAAGTACAAGGGCTAGAATGTCAGTGTTGTTTAAATTTCAAGTTGTAGAAGAACGGACAGCTTCGATGTGTAAAAGGAAAGCTCGAGTAAGATAGAGAATCAATCTTCGGGACTGAAAGTTTTTCAGGGGGAGCTTGACATTTTTAATTTCAGGAACTTAAACTCTAATAAAGAAAATATATCAACTGGAAACATGTAAACATGTAACAACCGTCTTTCTAAAGGATTTTAAATGGATCGAATTTGACGCATGGCCAGTGCTGGCGGATTGCTCAAGGCCTGATACGGATTTGATTTGTACTTCCAAAAGCCACTTATCTGTAGGGGACAATTATAGATGTTCTAATGCTACACAAAAGTGATACATAATGTACATGCCATTGGTAAAACGAAACGACAAAATACTTATTTACGCGATCGGCAATTCCCGAACCAATAGTGAATAGATGAGTTTTCAACCAAAAGGAGAAGTGTAATGTTAGAGGTTTCTTATCCTGCGTTACTATTGCGCTGTGAAACACTGACATACCGAATAGTAATGCAGTAACGTGTTGTTATTTGAGGGCTAAGCTGGTCTGAATTTTGCAATACGGACCGCTAAGACGGACCGCTTACGAATTAATTTCGGCAAATTTCGTTTTCAGTTCATTCCACAAAATAAACAGTTTTTTGTCAGGTAGAAATCTTTTTACCCAGGCTTTTTACCTGTTTGGAGAACAATATAATTTCAGTTAAATGTTCACAAAAGCGACGTGAGAAACATAAATAAATGCTACTACCTTTCACGCGCGAGTTTACCGAGAATGGTTCGCGGAGACACACCAATTTATCAGCAGATTAAAAAGAAACATTCTAATAAATGCTTCATTGAACTGTCTGTCCGGAGAATACTAATTTTTGAGGGCTTATGGACCAAGCCGAAGGCAAGATCCTGCAAATAAGAACTTCACCAATATTTCTCCAATACCGATTGAACAAACTAGTTCAGTAACATATATAATTATCTATCAACCGAATCTCTTTCCCGACATAGCAAATTACCAAGAAAAGCGAACCAAAGTTGCCGCAATGTTGTTTTGACGAGGGAAACAAAAACATAGGCTGCCCCTTGGACTAGACTTGAATTTTGATACAGGCGAAAAAGTATTTCAACATTGCAAAGTTTTCTCGGAATGAATAATATAGTCACGTTTCGGTGGACGTGTTGTTTTGAAATGCCATATTTACGTCAAGGCATGGAGCGTGTCTAAACGTAATTGTGTTGAATAAGTCAAAGTTAGTTCGGATTTTTCATTGAACATTTTGCTGTCGCCGAGGAACTCTTTTATGGTTGGAGTAGAATTCCGCTTATGATGCGTTTTAGGTTTGGCCGTTTGTAATCAAGTCTCTTTCAAATGTGTACCTTGTCCATATTCAACGAGTTTCGATCGAGTTCTTTGAGACACTACTAAGATTTCACTAACATTGTCGTATGAGTAAGTGAAATGGTGTTCACAGAAATGACGGAAGTCGTGAATGACGATGTTTACTCTGTAGTGTTTATTGCAACTTATCGTGCACTTGACTGAATAAACATTAAAGCCTACAAAATGTGAATATAGATTATGGTAATTTGGGTTTCTACATTCATTAATTTATAAGCAGCTTACCGTTATAGTGGAGGAGTAACTTGTATTGACAGATATGGCATCACACAGGACTTTAACTAAGTTTGGGGGCAGCTTGTCCCTGTAATAGCGTGGATTTCCGCTATACCTTCCGTCTGCCATGTAACACTCCACCACTTGTTCCGTGACAGTCATTTTACTGAGTTCAGTCAGAACCCCTGTCTTCCCACAACATATGGTTGTTAGGTTTCCCATTTTCTCCACCACATCAACATTCCTGACCAATATTTGGCTGGCGTACATCTTGTCAACGCAATAAGACAGTGTTATCGTGACAGCTAAAGACAGTCCTTCGGGTTCAGCAATAATAACGATGACTATGCCAATTATTATTGCCTGTACAAACTCAATCCAGTGACTCTCATCGTAACTCTCGTCGTCAACAGAATATGTTTGAATGCTGAATCTCAGAATGATAATAAATGCCACCAGTAGACCCAGCATTATGCCAATAAGCCCTAAAATAGCTGAGGCCTTGTTCAGCTTCCCTTGCAAGGTCGTGCGTTCGTCATCAGGTCCATCAGACTCGGCCGGCATGCTTGCGTTGCCTCTGTACCTGAAAGCCTGTGTGTTGCGACCGACAGCAGTGACTAGAAACCTCCCGCTACCCTCTCTAACATAGCTCCCAGCGAAAACCAAAGGATCTTCCTCTCCCTTAACGACGCGTGGACCAGCATTGACGATGCTATCATTAGTAACTAACGCATTGGTTTGAGCGAGGACGCCATCTGCTGGGACAATTGTACCGACTTTCAGGAGACAGAGATCACCAACTCTTACGTCTTTGCAACACAAGTTGAGCTCGTTTCCACTTCTTATGACAGTGCATGTGCGGCTCTTCTCAATCCTGTTTTGCATCTTATAAAATTCCTGGTCCCGGTAGAAGTCACTTAGCGCTGAGGACAGGATAATGACGACCACAGTGCCAATGATACCGCATCCTTCCATCCATGCCGTCTTGGTCTGCTCGATTCCATCACATATCTCTGGATGATACCATCCTAGCAAAAGAGCGGCAATTGCTCCCAACACCAAAATAATCAGAACGGAGTCAGTGAGCGAGAAAACAAGTGATCGCCAAAAACTTTGAGGTGGTTTCAGTGGTATAAAGTTTTCACCAAAAACTAGCCTACTTGCGAGTCCATCTTTAATGCCCAGTAGACCTTTTCTTGTTGACGAATGCAAGCGCTTTGCGATTCCTTTCACACCGCCAAGCTCTCGCTCGAGGCGATCCGCCGCTGTTTTTCCTCGAGTTTCCATTAGGGCAATCAGACTCCGATTAAGTTCTTGATGATTTAAGAAGTCCGGAGCACAATTGGCGCTTTTGCTAGCCATTTTTTCCGCCAGCGGAAATGCTGTTAGATTCCAGCAAAGCAGTGTTTACAACGTAAACATGTAACAGTCACGAACCTTGAGAAACACTACAGCAGTTGGCGAATCATGCAATATTAAAGAATACTGCGCAAACCCGATGTTTCACGCAATACTACCCAGACCTATCTGTAATTATTTCAAAGAGGAAACTTTCACGTCGAGAACGACACAGATTGATCCGTCCCTTCAGTGTTTTGCGACGAGGAACGCAGAAAATGTATTCGTGATCACCTCGAGCCTTAATTTACGATGGAACGCGAAAACAAAAGAAACTGGGAACTGTCACCATAGCAGCTTAAACAATGAAGGGCAAACAAACAAGGAATATGTTTTAACATATCACTTGCAGCCACTAAAAAGTGGCTATCATCGATACGTGACATGCTACAGTGAATCACTTCTGATCGCCTCTGAGAAGACTGAACAATTTTGTTCTTTGAACTAAAATAAGGGACGGTTTATTTATCTCTGTTTTCTCCCTTTCCAAGTACCGTTACAACTCAACTAACGTTTATTTACTCACTTTTATTCCTCATACGAACTTTCTCGATTGCTTGTTGTTGTTTCCAGTACCGAGCAACGAGTTTGTAAACAACTGAACTAGACCTGGAAATATGGAATAGCGAATCTAATTTTAAGCATTGGAGAATAAATACAAATACCACGTCAAAGGAATTATTTGGGAGCGCACTGTAACTTTATACGCAAGTATACGCTATCATTCACTGGGTGGCTACTCAGTCAGTTCTTTGACTTCAGAATTTTTCTAGTCTTCATAGCCCCTTGGGTTTCGAAGAAGTTCGTTTTCAATCCACATCCTGTGGGCGATTTAACTTGCTTTGCAGCTGTACTAACTTTTACGTCGGTTTCAGTTGTTTTTATATCTATGCCACACGGCGCTCTAACAAGGCCTTGAAAAAGGCACGCAAGTTTACGACGTAATATCGCTACAAACTCAACCGCCTTAACCCAGGTAAAACCGGGGGTTTGCAAGTTTCCGTTATATCTAAGCAACTAGGAGTATTTGTATTTCCAACCTGTTTAGGATGCTAGTCCCTCGCAGGGTAACCCCTAGCATTGAATTAAAACACCAGGGTGGGGAGGCCGCAGACCACCGAGTGAATGAGAAGGAATGCTGTATTTGGATTTTTCTGGCCGTAATGTTTGCAATATACGCAATACAGACCAATTCTTAGCTGTGGCGTTAAGGGGTCTGGAGAATGAACACTTCAAAATTCTTCCCCTTCAAAATTTCCTTGAAGCACAATGGTCACATTATAGTGTTTCCTTAGCATAATTATTTATTTTTAGCTTCGCAATGCAGTCATCAGAAAGATTTCACAAACCTCGAATCTCTTCTTTATTAACGGTATGGTAAAGAACAATGAATAATGCATGTTCAAAGAAAATTGTGCATCCAAACTATTTTGATATTTGATACCTGCATGAACACAAATCATAATTTTTGAAAAAACAATACACTCTGGAGCGTGTGCTCTTTATAGAGCGTTTACACATGACTTCACGGCACCCATAATAAGAAACGACGGCCATGTCGATCTACAGGACCAATCCTGTGAGTTGAACTCTTTTCTTATGTAAACACTTTCTTTCTTTTTGTTGGGTTTTTTAAAACACTTGTGCCAATAAATCTGCATGGCTGCTTGCCGCGTGAGTGAAAACGCTCTATTGCTCCTTGTATTAGCATTTAATAATTCTAATTAACATATAAGAATTGAGGTTGTGAAATCGTAAACGAAAACAATTCTTATCTTCAAAGCCCCACAGGATATCTGTGTATCACGGCTATCAGCGTTGCAAGAAAGGTAAACAAAACTCCCTAATATGGAAGTTTCGCACGAAAGCCAGTTCGCCATGATTAGCCGGACTGTTAGCTCTGTGATGAACCCAATGCCCACAATGAGCTGTAGAGTGAATTCGTATAACCCGTTCCTTATATGTTAATGAGGCGCATAATACTCTAATGACCAGGTTGGGTACGCAAGAGATCGTTTTGCCGTTGGAATGTACTGGACTGTTTAAAATCTGAACCAAAATATTCTTTGCCAGGGAAAAAACAGTGAAGGTGCGCGAAATACGCGTAGTACTTTTGAATATTCTTACCATTTTTTTGATGTTACATAACATTATATCGCTGGCTTTCTGACGCCTGTGCCTGAGAAACACTCGCACCGGTACTTGCACGCCGGCATGCAGGCATCAGAAGCGTGTTATTTTGAATAAATGTCCACAATTAGGAATTTGAAGCGCTAGGAGTTTTATTTTCTATTCAACCTTAAATTCCCAAAATTTGGAAATGGGGACAAATGGTACGGAAATTTCCCGGGAAATTAAATTTTCCAGAAAACGCGGAAATTATTGAATTTCCGCAAAGCAAACCATTCAACCGAAATTACCGGAAGGAAAATCAAATTTAGGGCAAAATTCCCGGTAAGAATTTTTGCTCAAGTTTGGATACACCTCGCGAGGTTGTTAGTGTTGTGTTCCTAAATTCCATTTAGGGATTCTTATTAGCATATAAAAAACGGGTTACACTAATTCAGTCTACAGTGTTGTCTTTTCCGCTCGTTTAGTCAAAAGATAGAATTCAACACATCCTTCTTTGAACTTTCAGTCTGGGACATCGGGCGAACTGGTTATCGGGCGAAACGACTGGTTACCATATAGAATTCTACCAACAAGGTTTGGCCCGAACCTCAAAGTTTGCGTGTTGGATGTACTTTCGAGTCGCGCTCTTCGGAAAGAAAGATTTCTTCTATTTCAAGGGTTTGTGGCATCCTAAGCGACAAACGATTGAATTGGACTTGGTGGCAGTGACAGTAAAAACGTTTTACATGCTCCTCGATTTTTACAAGTCAATAACAACACCTTGAGCATCTATTCATTCACTCCGAAATTACCTCCTGGTCTTGACTTTCGATAACCGAATGGCTTTACTGATTATTTTAGTAGTTAACCTTCATAATTAAACTCAACTCATGTAACTCTTATCAGAAAAGATTTTGTACTAAATCATATTATTACCCTTAGCGAGCAAGTTATCTTCCAGTGTCGAATAAAAACAACTTTAAACCAAATTAGGGCTTTCTACTGATTGCCAAACAAAATAACAAAATAACATGACAAAAAATGGAAAGAACTGCTCTATGTTGTTCAAAATTAGTTTCCTAAACAGACACATTACAAATCTAATTAATATAATAAGAAACTCCCTTGTATTGTATGGCTGGTTTGCAATGTCACGCCATCAAAGATAAAAATCGTAACCATTCAATAAACTTAGTCAAGAAGCTGGGATATGAAAGATGATTGATATATAAATAACCTCGCCAAGATTTAGGTCTGTGCGGTTATTCATTCGCGCGTTATTCGGAAAAGTGTTTCACCCAAATTTATAGAGCTTTGTATGGAGACGCCATGTTGGTGCCCTTCGGAGGGGCACCAACATGGCGGCCGTACAGTAACATAAACATCTGCCATTGAGTTTTGCCATCTAAAAGAAACGTTATCACTCTAGAGAATTAATGCTCCTTCTGAAGCAAGAACTGTTTAGTTAGCAAAAACTTGAGCAATAACTCATCTTTTGACGTACTCGAGGGGCTTATCGAGCCGCCATTTCCATGTCACGCAACGCATAAACTTGCAAGGATTATTATGGAAAATAATGACGTCACATGAATTTCGGCAATTGTATCGTTGCGTGTGTTATCTTTCGCAAGCAGTATTGATGTAAGTAGCTTTTTTTGCCCGTGAAATATAACTTTTTACTCTGCATTATGTGTTAAAATGAACTGTAACTATGTTTTGTAGTTTATGAATAACAAATGTATTTAAAAAATACGCAGTGGCTATTCGTACGGCACCCGTACGGCGACTTGTATTTCCTATTCGTACGGGAGTCAGAAGATTTCATTGAATTTCTCGGTAATTGCTGATTCTTCCTTATCCAAATTATTATATTTACCTTTAGGAAAAATAAGCGATTCCAATGAGTGTCGTTTCTTTGAGCCAGATTAATTTGCGTACTCTCTGCATACTAAGCGAACGACCCACTCGCGACACTTCAAATTTTTTCCGAACTAATTAATACTCACTCACATGTCACGCGATAAGGGACCGTACAGCGACTGGTATCTGCTATTCATACGGGATTCCTCGAGTGTAACTAAAAGTTACCACTAAATTTAAGAATCGCTAACCTGTTTTTAAATGTCATAGTTGCACACTTTCCTCAGACAATACCTGTCCAGCCGTATTTTCGTGGAACAGTTTGCGTTACAAGATTCAATGTGCATGTATTCCTCACCTGATTTGGAAGGAGAAAACGTTCGAAGCATCCATCCTTCGGTAAACTAACCGCAAGTAGCCGCACTAAATACGAAAAGAACTATCTAACGCTGACTGAAACTGCGTCTGCTATGGAAGCAGGAAAAACTTCCGTATGAATAACAAAAATTCGAATAATTCGTACGGGACTACCGACAAGAGTCCAAATTCATAGAAGTTCCAAGTTGTCACTTACCACCCGATCCAAGTCAATGTATTGTACGTTTTTAAAAGGCTAAAAGAAATTATTTTCGCACTTTTTCAGCCTACTGTGTACTTTGTAACCAGCAAATCTGTGAACCAGAGGTAGCGTGACATGTGCGTAAGTACTAACTACGCGAGTGGGTCGTTCGCTTTAGTATGTAGAGATTACGCAAATTAATCTGACTCAAAGAAACGGCACTCATTGGAATCGCTTATTTGTTCTTAAGGTAAATATGATAATTTGGATAAGGAAGAATCAGCAATTACAGAGAAATTCAATGAAATCTTCTGACTTCCGTACGAATAGGAAATACAAGTCGCCGTACGGGTGCCGTACGAATAGCCACTGCGTAAAAAATAACAATCGTGACGGTGTAACTCGCTTCACAAACTGACGTATACATTAGGTTATACATCAGATTATAACGTACAAATAGTAGAAGAGTGCCGCCATCTTATCATTTAAGATGCCAAAAACAAAGAAATCCGTTAAATCTTTCATGTTAAAAAGCACGTCTCAAAAATGTGCCCAAAGCGCGATTTAAAGGTTCGGGACCTTAAATTACATTACATAATAAATTGTAATCTTTCAAACTTTTTAAGCTTCAGATCTAAATTAGAGAAATTCAAGTTCCATAACAACAGGATAATATCTTAAGTAAATTCTTCTAAACTCTAGTAACAAAAAGCAAGCGAATCAAACGGACGGACGAAACGAACAGCTAAAATAGAATCTATTAAATTTCACGTTTGCACGGCTTGATCAGGAGATTCCGTAAAGAATATGCTGTAGACGCTCCTGTAAATACTAACCATATTGGGTGCCTACCATTTGTCAGAATAAACCGGTTGGGATGACCGTTTTATAATGGTAAGGGTTTTTCCAAAATCAGCAAACCAACCGAACGAGATGGCGCTTACCATTTGCAATCCGATTTCCCGTAATTGTTTTCGGCTGATGAGAGACTGGAAACTGGACAATTTGCCAAATGGTAAGGAAATTTCCGTCGTTCTGTTCCGAACGGGAAAAGAGGCCTACCTCTGGAGGTAGTTTACAATTTCCGAACGGATTTTCCAGAAAATTACTGTTCCATTTGACTTTCAACCGAAATTTCCGGATTTTGTTATTAAATGGTAACCCCCATCATCACCAATCATACCCGGAAAATGGAAGTGATGGATTTCATCCTAGTAGAAACTATGATCATTCTAGATAATGGTTAATCTTTTAAAAGCGTTACTGCTTGAAATAATCTTTTAGAAGCGTTACTACTTGAAATAAGCATTTTAAGTTTTACATTACATTTTATGCCGCTGTAAGTTAAGTTACTTAACTTATAAAAGCACTTCTCTCATAGTTAAATGCTACCATTCTAATTCAGTTGATGGTACAATGATGGAATCAAGAAAATGACTTACGAGCTACAACAAAGCACAGCTACCCAGGCAACAGGTTGCAAAATAACTAGCAAAAGAACTGACTGGCAGACTGACTCTACATTGCTACTCTCATCATTAATGTGTCGTCAAGTTCTGTAGATCCAAACAAGAGTGGTAAACAACACTCGTCCAACTTCAGCACACAGAGCTGTTATTCCACTGGTAGACGCTCATCTGGAATGCCAAGCTGTGGTGTCACTTCATCTGCTGGACTCAATAGTGACGCCACTATTCCACTGTCCTGTTGAACAAAAACATCTTTAAATTAATGACTCATTTTGTATTACATACAGACAAGTAGGTCCCTGAGCGACCACCTTCAATGACCCACCATGCTTGACAATTAAAAGTCTATACCACTAATGGTGTGTTAAACGAAAATACCCTCCAAAGTGATTATTATAAGGAATTTTAAATGTAAAAATAACAACTTGGAAAGGAATCCGAGTTCCAGATGGGATTTGAACCCACGACCCTCCATGATCTAGCCGGACGCTCTAGCCACTGAGATACTGGAGACTCTATGGTGAGCAAGGGTGAAATGTGACTGGAACCGCATGACGCGGTCACACAGCCAAATGATGACTTAACACATTATGAACTCACTAACTGCATCGCGCAGTCACATTGGGGCGTATCAAAGATGCAACCAGGAGCGGTTGGTTGCATCATTGATATCTATATATTGACGTCTCTTTCAAGACAGCGCAGTCGCACTCCCAGAACTAAACTGGCGTGATTTTGCTGTACATTTCATTCAGCTCGCTACGTTCGCAAATACCTTATAAACCCAGATAAATTTTAAAAGCACAAAATTGTCGCAGTAAGACTAACGATCGTACATCGCCGGTTGGAACCAGCGCTCTTTATTTACATGATAGCTTTGTCAAGGCTGTTTCTTCTTCGCTGTAGGTTTTGAAATAAAGAAATATGGCGTTCAGTGAGAAACGTGCACAAATGTAAGACAACTGATAACAGCCATCGTTCCTGGCGCCATGTTCCCGACGCACAATTCCAGCCCGTACTGTACACTCTCGAGAGTTTGTCTGCGTTTGTTTTGTTTTATGCAAGACATCACAAACTGTAAACATCTTGCAACTACTTACATGAAGTAAATTCAAAGTTTTAAAACAACCGCCATTATGGATGCGAAGCGGTCGAAACTTTTAATATGCTTCGTTCTTTCTCATATCCTTTGATGAAACAACTTCGCAGCTGTACAAATCAATGAAGCTGTTGGAGAAAGAATTTGAAAGGCCTCAAAGATAAGGTATGTGGTTCGTAACGAATAATATCGATTCGCATTTCATCGAGCGAGATTTATAATGTTTATAAACATTAGGGTGCTGAGACTGCGCAATATGGACTGGAAATCATTTTTAAAACTATCGTCACTTGTTTACTCGTTTACGAGTGTCGATAAACCACTGAAAACAATTATTGTGTTCACGAATTTCTAATTTCTAGTCTGCTACTGTTGCGCCATGCGTCGTAATTCTAGGTCAGCTCTTCGAAGGTTTCGACATGAATTAACAGGCCCTTATATAAATCGAAAAGGCGGGGAATTTACATGTCTAATGTTCATAATGGGTACATTTGCATCTGAAGGTTGTTGAGCGGAAAAACTCTAATGGATGAATCAATAAACGAATCAATGAATGAATCAACGACTCAATGAATTAATGAGTCAAGCACGCACGCACGCACGCACGCACGCAAGGGAGCAGTTGGTTTGTGGATTGGTCAGTTGGTTGTTCAGTCGATGCGAGGGGAAATGATTCAGGAGGGAGGGAGCGCTTCTGTGATGCTTGCCAGAGTATCAGTTAAGTTAGTTACACCTCTAAACTCTGGCAGAAAAACAAAAACGTAAGTTTGTTTCGCTGGAATCAAACAAAATTAATAGGTGTTTGTACCTGCTGTTCAACACGGGAGCAGCTTCTAATATAAGCAATGCCTCGTCCTTGCGGCGTACCAACAGCAACACAGCGTAATGATTCAGGAATAACGCTTTTAGGGACTGTAAAGACGAATTGAGCCCAGATGAGCTCTGAGAAGCCAAGAAACAAGCACCACATCCACTGATCCACATCCATGCCTTTCACGTGGAATGCTGTGTGGAAGAATTGCACTATTATGATCTAAACAAAAGAAAAAAATTAACAGGCAAACCTTGTTAACAAATTTTGTGGGTGCAGCCAACATAACTGCTAAACCATACTATTCACACAAAAATCTGGCCTTAACAAAAGTTAACCTGCATCACAGCTTGACCAAACCAGATAATAAGGAAAACACAGTTTCTGTGGATTCCATTGAAGACATTCCTTTCCTGCATCATTCTTGCATTGACCTCATTAAACAGCTGCATGAACACAAATGTTGTGAACACTATAGAGCTGTGTTGAGTTGGCATACAGAAGGTTTCGGGATCAAAGCCATCTACAATGTCAAACAAGTCGCTTCCCATGAAGATCAACACAAACATGACAATAAGCTGGTAGATACTGTGACCAATCACATTGCGGAGTAAAGTGCGTGAGATCAAAGGCTTGTGACGACCATATGGCTTGTACTTCATGAGGTCGTCAATAGGAATATCTCTTGTTAGGGCAAAGCAGGCCAAAGTGTCCATTATCAGGTTGATCCACAACAGCTGTGTAGCAACAAGTGGACTCCTCTACAAAGCAAGTAAAGGCAAGGTGAGTTGATGACATCAAAAGACAAACTGGCACAAAGACCATGGCACATTTTGAACAATTTAGGCCAAAAATTTTCAAGTTTGTTAGTTGCAATTGGTGTCAATTTGCCCAAATCTTTATAATTGCCATTCTTTTCATTTTAATATGACAAATATCATTTAGACTAAGTTAGACTCAATCCAGTGCAGCCGCAGTGAGCGGTCTGCCCCTTAATGGTAAGTGACCTGTGGGGCAGCCTTTAGAAGATTCGCTGAGCCCTTGTTTTTAACTACACTACATGTGCAGTTCAGTTAGCTGATTGTTGAGGTTCATTTCACAGCTCATGCTAGGGGAATCTTTGCTGATTCTTGCTCCCTCTCCTCCCTCCCTTTTGGTATGTTGGTTTCTTGGTAAGTAATGGGTCAGGTAAGTTGTTTTCACTGATATCTTGCAGTGTGAAGGTGCCAGTTGGTGACCGCTTCTTGAGGGGGTTTCCGCTTCTGGGATTGCCATTGCTACCTCCCTTCTGCACATTGCATTTGGCACCCCGCTAACCTTCTAGACACCAGTTCCCAACATCTACATCTACATTTAATAATTGATAACGCCTTCATCCAATCAATATAAAGTAAAATAAATAAATAAATAAATAACTAAATAAATAAATAACATTGAAAATGAATAAATTAATTGTAAAACGCTATAAATACTAATTACATATTATAAATAGAGCGGTTTTCAATTGAGTGTTGAAAGTAATTAGACAATTACTTTGGTTTTGGTTTT
>Ga0126339_10001465_pt1 | contig 16024 bp, 12 predicted proteins | sample OrbTmetagenome_2_FD_92532 | JGI IMG/M metagenome (GOLD analysis project Ga0126339, IMG submission 92532) | Coral microbial communities from Petempiche,Puerto Morelos, Mexico - Orbicella T R C metagenome | ecosystem: Host-associated > Invertebrates > Cnidaria > Coral | place: Petempiche,Puerto... | reverse complement strand
GACGGATTAGTGTGGACGGACCAGTGTGGACGTTAGGCCAAACCGTAGAAATAAAGCTGCGTTTTCAAAGTCCTCTGGCGCAGTGTGGACGGGGCCTTCGAAAGGTGACCCATGCATAATTACACTGGTTGACAGACTTGTCTTGTTTATTTATCAGCGTCTCAGAGTATGAGCAAACCTTGGCTTGGCCTGGACCACCTTAACAAGGCTCCCAAACGATCACGGTATAGCTTCCTTGAGCGACCAATCAAAATTCACAACTAGGGGACGCGAAGTCGTCTTTTAAAATGCAACAAGTATTTTTAGTATGAGGAGGAGTTTTTGTAAAGAAAACTCGAAGAATTAAGTTAACTATCTGGGCTGCAGGCAGCAGCTGCTGAGTTTTTGCTGATCTGATAATTTGTACAGTTGTAAAGACCTTTTTTTTGTGCGGCAGTTTTTAGATTAATTACGGGATGACTTGTGACCTCCTCATTCATATGGAATTTGCTTTAAAAGCTCTAGTAATTCACCTGTAACGCGGTTGCAATGTTCTCTGTCACGCAGTTTTTCTGTTTTGAAAAATCCTAAATTAAAATAATCGATGATCTACAACTGCTGGAGTACATTTCTGAGTACAAATAAAGAACACATTTAAAACATCCTTCTGCAGTCATCACTTTCGGCGTGTTGTAGGAAAATAGAAGTTTAATCCTCTAATTTTCCCAAAATTCCAATAACTATTATTCACAAAAGTAGTGTTGTAAGATTTCCTCAAGTCTACCAAGATTTTCATGCTATATTGAACAATTATTCCACGAGCGCGAGCTGGATATTAGAAGGTAGATAGCCAACGAGGGGTGTCTGCACAGGGAGGAACACACACAACGCATGTTGTAGCGGACCAGCAAACGCACTTCTCGTAAAGAGCCAGAAGAATATCTAGTTTTGTTTTGCTTGCCCTGCCGTCTTTTCTTCCTTCTGTGAAGTGTTCTGTTGTTTCTCAAAATATTTAATTCGACGACAAACAAAACGTCTGTCGCAGTATTTCTACAACCGCTCGTCTCACCTCCCCTATCTTCCAACAGTATAGGATCGGGTTCAGAGTTGAGTTTAAATGTACAACAGTAACAAGAAACGCCAAAGCAATACCAAGAGTCGGAGTTATTCCTTTGATGGCCATTAATGCTACAACTGTGCCTGCTGGAAGGTAGCACGTTACTAGCGTCAACTGTACCCACAATGTACTGGACACTGTTTTTCTGTATCGTGCTATGTTCAACGGCGCATGTCCGTTGGGTTGTCCTTGGTGAACGTGAATCTGATGATGGTAAAGTTTCTGGAAGATCTTTGTATAACAACATGTTGAGATTACTGAACAGAATAAGACTGCTATGGAGTTCTAGTGCAAAGAAAACTGGTAGTCCCAGACCACCACCAATGCAAGAGAAGTGATTAAAGTCCAAAAACAGATCACAAACATTAAAACTCGTTTAAAAGTAACCACTTGTCTGTATCTTATGCCCAGTAACAAGGCGAGAAGTCTGTCCACGCTGATTGCTGTCAGTGTGAGCAAAGATAAGTTACAGAACACTTGAGCTGCAACGAGAATCGTCAAAGCAATCTGGGTACAAAGATTCCAGTTTTTGTATTCCAGCGTAATTAACCCTTTGACGCCCAAGTGGCCATATACGGCCACTTAATGGTCGTGCTCTTTGCACCACTTGTGACGTCATCAATTTAAATGTCATCAGATATTCTTGATAAGCAGATAGTAGCACTAGGTTAGGCCTTTCCGCACAATGGTCAGGTTTAGATATCGACGACATTCCGACGTCGCAAATCGAAAAACAACGTTATCAGTTTTGGTGCAAAAACGGTAGTAAAATGGTCCACTACGCCTATAATTGATCAAGGTCCATTTCTAGGCTTCGCCCGTAATTAACATCCAACTTTTCACGGCAGCCAGAAAGAACATACAACGCAAAAGGTAGCCAGTGTAAAAGGGCCGAGAAAAACAGAAAGGACAGGGAGCAACAAACAAAATTGAGAACGGTTAATGGCAAAAAAAAAAGAAAAAGTCCAAAGTTTGGCTTATGCGCATGCCCCGAATTGAAATTTTGCTCAATTTTGTGCCTAATCCTCGAAAAATCTCTCCTTTTAGTAAAAAGAAGCTTTCTGAACAAAACTTAGGCTTATTTAGCGTCATGGCAGCTAAAAAAACCTGACTAAACGGTTAAAAACGGTATTTTTTAGCTTCAGTTTGGTATTCAAAGGGTTAAAAACATAACAAATAGTGGCTCCAAGAGAATCCCAACAGACAAATCAGTGAGCGCCAGTGAACGTAACAAGATCTTGGAAGGAAGATGAAGGGACGACTCCTTGCAAAGAGCAGCTAAGATCACAGTATTACCTAACGTTGAAGTGATAGCAAGAATAACATTAGAAACTACAAGAAACCACAATGAATGGGTTCCTTGTAAAGGCGCCATACAAAGGAACGCTTGTGCAGTTTGGGTTCAAGCTTCCTTAGCAATGCTCATATTGCTGTTTTAATGTTTGCTGTGCCGCAAAGAGGTCTTCCTTAATATATTTACTTGGAAATGCAGCATTTCAGTACAGTATGGAAGTCATTTAAGGTGAAGTATACCGGAGGATGCGGCTTGAAATGCTTTCCAACTATCTTTGAAAGATCGAAGGTGCTTTGTTAACAGGCTGCATGGCTTAACTGAAACTGCGTATCTGCATATCTGCTTGGAGTTGAGTTAATCCGTCCTAGGGTTACTGCCAAACATACTTGTCGTTACCATGGAGTCTGTATTATGTTTTTCTGAAACGATTTCACGGTAGATGTTATCGTTTTGATTGCTATGAAGTTATTATCATGTCTTTCCCACTGATTATCTCAGCAACCATGATTTTTAGTTGATGAAATTCGTACAAAAGGTAAGATCATTGCAATTTATTTGGTGGACAAGAGAAAGCAGGTTTATTTGGATTCTATGATTAAGTTTTAATTAAGCGTTGTCAGTTTGATTTTCATTCTTATTTCCAATTGTCTCGTTTCCTCTCCCATGGAAACTTCATCCTTTCATGGGTCGGTTTATCAAGCGTCTAAATATGATTCGGTCTTCATTGAAATGGTGTTTGGAATTGCAAGAAAAGGCAAGCCGTCAGTGTGAACAAAGATTGAAAAACAGATCACAACGCGCGGAAATTGGGTAGATGCACTTCGTGTAGAATATATTAATGACATACTGAATGGAGGAAACAGTAAAGCAAAACAAACAAACAAATTCTAGACTCCATTGCAATCAGTTCCCGATATGAGCGAAACAGAGAACAAAAATAAACAGAGACTTTATTACTTCCTCGTGAAAAATCTTTCTGACAGATGTTATTTGCCTTATTAAATATGTCACCTTTCACGTTATATCGTTCGTGAATGTTATATTTATTTAACAGAGTCGGTAAATGTAACTGTCGTGCCTTTTTAACGAGAGCAATAAGTAATAGGATTTCTATACTTTTGAATTTCACGTCACTGTATTTCGCGTGTTTTCTTCAGTTTCCTACCGAGTAATGTACCTGTAAAAATGTCAGCATGGTGACTGGCTGAGAGCGCGTCAATTGATCCCAAACAATCCAGAAAGTTGAAATTAAATTGCATGTATATTATAAACAAGTAATCAAATGATTTTTCTCGTTCAATTTGGAATAAATAAGCACTCGTGAATTTCTCAAAGACTACAAATTGCACTGGCCTTATGAGCTCGAGCAATTTTTTTCAGTCTTTGAAAATTTTAGTTGTGTTTATTTATTCCAACTTGCACTCAAAATCATTTGATTACTTTTCATATAATATATGACTAGAAACATTACTTCTTTGTGATTGGCCGAGAGCATTAATATTTAATTTGCACAACAGTTTAATTAATGAAGGCGCGTTCGTAATTTGTTTCTGTCATAATAAGTGAGTAAACGCGTGAAAGTTCGAGTAATTGTACAGGATTTACTTACATTTCAGTTGTGGAATATAAGGGCTTAAAGCTAACTTAAGGGGTTTTTAACGAGATGTGCTGTTGCTATGGTAACCTTTAACGTCGGAAAAATGGGCATAACTTGTTAACCAATGATTGGCTATTTGTGTAGCAGCATTGATTCATCAAAGAAGAAGTACTCAAAAATCCTCAAAAGTCTTCGATTAAACTTTGCCAATATATTTGGACGTGTTGAGATGATTCCAGTAACAATTAGTGTCAGCGGTGATGTTCAATAATCTTCGGAAGAGTTCAGGTAATCCTCATACAAAATTATTTAATTTAAGGTTAAAGTTAGTCACAGTAATGGTATGTCAGGTTTTTAGATTTTGCACCAAATTGCAGAGCATGTACAGTAGGGTAACTAACAACATGTATTCTTGGCCTCGATGTTTATTGCATTTGCTCGGTTGGCTAGACATCTAGCAATGTAATGCTCAATTGCCTAGAAAACAATATCAAATTAAAAAACTAGAACTGAGAAGAAATACGAAGAACTGAATAAGTTTTAACTCTAGTATCATTCACATAGTTCCAAGAAAATGTGTATCAACGTCCATTCTCTGTAAGCGGTGATACGTTATTCAATTAGCGATGAAACACGCATGCGCTGGTTAAAGCCGATATCAGCATTGAGTACCGTTACAGGTTCCTACAACCGTTATTTTTCATGTTTAGAAGCTTTTGAGTCAAGAAGACATCTATGAGATGATATTTAGCAGATCTAAACTAAGTTGGCAGCTCAAATCATGGTTCTTGGTGCGCGGTCAGGGAGTTGGTACCTTCCCCATTCATAGCACCATTTACTCGTTCTCGTTGATGTCGCTCTAGCATTTGTGAACGCCTTTCTTGCCAACTCTGGCGAAAATTGTTGAGTTCTTCATCCATGCTCATGATCTCCATGCTGTGTTTGGAAACCAGTTGTTCTGAAGGTTCTTGGCCAAACGATAGCCGAGGGGTAGGGTGGGTCTCTATGTCTTCCAGAACAATAGTAGCAGTCGTAACGCTGGTCTCTGATAATAAAAAGTTGATTTAAAGTGAGTGTATGTATATCCTTCTGCAGTACATTATTTCATGCTCCGTTGTGCAATGGTCTTTAAAACATTCGCTTTTTTCAAATCAGGCAAAAAATTGTTAGGATTTGAGATAACTGGTCACAGCTGGGACATATTCAGGAAAACTTGACTGTGTCAACAGAATTCTAATGCGTCTTAATCTTGCCGTATTCATCAGAAAGTGACTTTGAGTAAGATATGTTTTTTTGCTGTTATTGTCTTTAAGCATTGAGCTGGTCCTCACCTTCACCACCTCCTTGCTTTTTCTTTCTAGTTTTCCTATACATTTCCCAGCCGATCCCGGCGGCCATCAGTACCACAAACAACGAGAGTCCAGCGTACACTGTGATGCTGAATATTCCTCCACTTCCAAAATAATCCTCTGCAACGCTCATTTTTTCCTGCGGGATCAGAAAATAAAAAGTCCGCTGCTCTACATAAACCAAACTTTAACTACGTTAGCTTACGTTCGACATGAATCAGGAGATATATACAAAAGAATGAAAGGTCCCTGTACCTCTCTGATAGTCATGAAAAAGTCTATGTATTAGAAGTTTGAGTTTTTTGCCAAACCCATCATAGTATTCTGCTCTTACGAGTACTCTGTTTTGCTGTATAGCAACTTTAATTGCCTCTAGGGTTTTAACACGATTATGATCAACTCGATACAGAATATGACAAGATTGTTTGCCTCGGTTCACCTATCTTACTGTTTTGAAATAAAAGCCCTGGGGACTGTGCTGAATTTCTTGGCCTAATTTTAAAATCAGGGTATTTATCAGTGAGACTAAGTCAATGACTCCATTTTTGTCTTACTTTCTGACAAAAGTAATTCATTATTTAACTGCAGTGAAAGTTTGAAGAAAAAAATATATGTAATACAAAATTCTCTTGCTTACGTTCTTAATTAAGACAGTCCCTTTCCCCGGAGTCCTCTCATAAAATCCCGACATGTTTTGCCGTAAAGACATCTTGTACTGACCTGAGTGGTTCCCGTATTTTCTGCCAGGATGTGAAAAATCCATTGCTCTTCGGTTTGTACGTATTCTTTGAAGCATCGCAGGAAGTGAGTGGAATTGAGAGGGAGAATTGCTCCATACGTCACGTGACTGTTGAGAATATTCCCTACCTGTCGAGAAATGAAGAAAACAGTGTTTACCTTGGAAATTATGACAATCGAAAAGTTGATAGAGCAACAAGAATGAACGCTGCATACCTGTATGTTATGTTGAGTAAGTGCGTTGATATGATGTTTAAGCCCGTGTACATCCACTAAAGCACCTTCTACATGGCGGTCTAGTAGATGTTGGAACACTCCATCACTGCTGGCGAGAGCTGGTTAACATAACAAATGATGAAAATTTTGGGATTTTTAAATTAAATCATTCTTTATTATGAGGATCTACAACATATTCATTACTTTTTTCAATGTTAGTATGCTTTTAAAAATTAGATAGATCATAAGGTGTTAAAAAAACGACATCGAGAAAGCCCAGCTGTTCAGTGTGGTATTCCGCATTCGAAGTTGATGCATTTCTTCCTCTGCTCCTCAGCTCTTGTCAAACTCCTAAAGCAAGAAATTTGAATTGTGAACTGGCATGAGACTAACCTTTCACATTTGCAATTTCACGAATCCCGAGCTTGTGTTCCTCGCTATGATTGACAGCTGACACCTGCCATGAATTCATTTATGAAAATGACAAGTTTAAGGGATTCTAAAAAGTTAGGACTTCACTCCGAGATGTTCATTGGTTTCTCGCCTAGCTCCCAACCCCCTTTCAAGACCGATTGACTCTACCCAACTCTGCTACGTTGCTATTCGAATTCGGGCATTGCGTTCTGTATTTCTTCTCTTCATCTCCTCATATTCCCATTAATCCTGTTTTCTGGTATCATTGTTCCGTGCGTAATTTGTTATGTCTTGAGTCATTTGGAAAAAGCGCCCAAACGAATCAGTGAAAAGGACACAACATTAATGGTTTATTCCAACCAGCGTTTTCAAAACTAATTTACAATATTTGTATTCTACACTATACTGATGATCTAATATTCGAGGAGAGTTTTAAACGTATCTGGTTTACGTAAACCTCCTGAAACGAATTGCTCTTTTTGATTGTCCGTTCTGAACCCCCACCTACCGTGACCCCTCGAAGGTTGGTTCGTCCTTCAAGACTGACTGACGTCATTGATGTAGTGATGATACTGATGAACATGGTGGTGATGATAAGTCCTGCTAACATCCACACAAGACCCAGCAGTTTACCAGCAATTGTTTTGGGTGCTAGGTCTCCATATCTGAAAACACGACAAACTTCATCTTATGTTTCCAGCCGATAAAATGCATCCTGAAGTACAATGTTTGCGTGTCCCAAAATTCAGGAAACTAAAATAAAATAAAAGTTAAAACGCCCCCAAAAATTACTCGTACCATATTGGAAGAGGGTGGTGTAAATGCTGTAATGCTGTGATGGCTAAGCCAGTTAACACTCGAATTGCGTTATCCAATGATTCATATTTGAATAATCATAATTACAACATGGATGGCTTTTTAATCGTTGCTTAATCAGTTTACTCGCAAAAAGTTTGTGTTCTGGAAATTGTTATTTACATATATAATGTTTTTGTAGTTAACGGTTGTAGTTTTGAACTCAATGCTAAAATTCCAGAGGAGACGTTTGTATTAATTTTTAATTTGTCTTTATACTCATTTTTATCACACGGCTTGGGTTTGTAGCCGATATAACACACGCTCTGATTGGCTAATTCTAGGGCATTGCTCTCCCTAATACCCATGGGCCGATTACGGGCCTGCAAAAGCAAAGCAAAAAGCTATATAATAAACAAATAATTAACCTCGAACGTTCGGACCTAACGGGAAAATCTCAAACCTCGGCCTTGGCATATTGACCTTAGTATCACTCGGTCAATACGACAAGGTCTCTCTCGGTTAATTAAATCACTAGATACATTGTATCTGGAAAGTTTACCTCGGAAATAAAGAGTAGTTAAGACGAGATCCGAGCAATTTCAGTCACTGTTATTAGTGGTCAAAAATCTTCTACCAGAAGATGTTAAGTTTATTAAAATCCTTTTTGCATATTCTAAAAGCTAAAGCGATAAATAATTGCCTGAAATAATCCCCAAAACAATTTTTCATGGGAACTCGTGAAAATAAATTTCAAAGTTCAGAGAAATTGTACAAACACAGGTAAAATGTCATCATCAGTGTCATTTCACCAGTACTTTCAAGTGTTTTATAGTAACTTCAAAATTTGTTTTCGACATTTGGTGTTGTTAGAAATAATTTCTTTTGAGAAGATATTTAAAACAGTCGTACAGATGTTTGCAATACAATGTAAATAATCTTGGTACAAAGTTTTTGTCCATTTGTTAGTCAGTCGAACTTTTGGTGGATTCCTTCTTGATAGTTTTCACTCAAGTGACCAAAGTAAGTCTCCGCATTTGCTTAATTTGATCAAGAAAAATTGACTCGAGCAACTTTCTCAACCGATCAGAAGTGAAACAATTTCTCGCACTTGTTTTCCCGCGCTCGACGTCGGCTACAGGTATTTGCTGGACGTTTGATTGATTCACTGGATTGCCCGTGTCCGTTGTGATTGACCAGAGAGAATACTTTGTTTTGGTTTTCGGACACTCAATTGAAGACGGCTATAAATAAGTAAATGTTAGTTATTGGCTCTAGTAACAAGATTTAATTTGCTAAAAACACGATATCTGCCTAATAGTTTCTATGACCGCTCGTCTCACATCTCTCATTTTCCAACAGCATAAGATCGGGTTCAGAGTTGAGGTAAATAACATCAGTGTTGATGAAAACGTCCAAGCGACAGTAAGAGATAAAGTTACTCCTTTCACAGCCGCTAATGTTATAACAATACACAAAGGAAGGTAACATGCGAGAACTGAAAACTGTACCCACAATGCACTGGATACTGTTTTTCTGTATCGTGCTATGTTCAACTGCGCATGTGTGATCGGCTGTCCTTGGTTAACGTATATTTGAGTCTGATGACGAAGAAGTTTATGGTAGATCTTTATATAACAACAAACAGATGTGACTAAGCACGATGGCACAGCTATGGAGCTATAATATGTAACAATCCTGTCCTTCAAAATTCCTGCTGAACAAAGTCCGATTGTCAGAATCCAAAACGAGATCACAACCCGTAGAACTCGTTTAGAAGTAACCACTTGTCTGTATCTTATGCCCAGTAACAAGGCGAGAAGTCTGTCCACGCTGATTGCTGTCAGTGTGAACAAAGATACAAAAAATAACAATAGTCCGGTAAAGAAACCAATCCTAAAAATGGAATTGCAAATGCCAAAGTTTTCGTATTCTACGGTAATTAAGAACGCAATAAAAAGTGGCTCCACGAGAATCCCAGAGAAGAAATCAGTGAGCGCTAGTGAACGTAACAAGATCTTGGAAGGTGGATGAAGGCACGACTCCTTCGAAAGAGCAGCCAAGATTACAGTGTTACCTAACGTTGAGGTGATGGCAAGCCAAATATTAGAGGCTGCAAGGAACCACAATACACTGGTTTGTCTTAAAGCTGCCGAACAGAACGGGTCCTGAGAGTCCTGAGAGCTTCGGTTTCCATCTTGCTGAGTAACTCCCATGTTCAACTTTGTAAACTTTGTTACACGACTACAAGAACAGTCGTGCTGAATGATACACAACACGGCAATTTGCGGAAGCACTGTTTCAATCAGGATTGAATGATGCGATGCGGCTTTACTTTCCTGCGCCTTTCAATAACATGCGGACTCTAAAATTCAAAGCTCAACTGACAAATGCGTTTTTCGCTGCCGTCAATCAAATGTTCGGTGGCTTCTCCCAGCTTCCGATTACTGCCGAGCGCGCAGTAATCAAATCGTTGAGCACAGTTTAGACAACGAAACAGTGCTCGGCAGTAGTCGGAAGCTGGGAGGAGCCGCCGAACATTTGATTGAATGTAGCGAAAAACTCATTTGTCGGTTGAGCTTTGAATTTTAGAGTCCACATATTATTGAAAGGTACAGTAATGGAGGAAATTATCCCGCCAGGCGAAACTGCTTTGCTAGCAGGGTAACTCAGACTGTCCATGTGAAATCTCCTGCCATGTTGCATTGTCAAATTCATTTGATCACATCCGTGTATTTGATTCCAACTGAGTATGATTTAAAACTGAAAAGTGTGCTTTCATTTCCGTGGCAGTCTGTTCCATGACTTATGTATGACTTTGGAAGATTTGCACAATAGTTCGACAGCTGTTATCAAAATTCAAATATCACTTCTAGTTGAGATTCAAGTTTATAACTCCTAGTATAATTGAAATTTAGAAGAGTGCTTTTAGTTCCGATGCGTTCTTTATAAGAATTACCCTATGGCTGTTACCATATTGATGCCAAGGAAGTTACTAGCATGGGTACGACAAAAAAGTCGCCGGACTCTTATTAGTGGAAAGCACATGCAATATACATTTGTGACCATTTGTCGGCTGTACAACAGATTCTATGGGATTTTAGAGAGTCGTATTTACCTCTGTCAGCTTCACATTGTCATTGACTAAAAGGTGGATGTTTACAACTTGTTTGACGAGAAAAAACAGGTTTATTGGGTTCTTTTTTATCATTGAGTGGTGTCAGCTTGATTTGCAATCGTATTTCCTGCTTTTATGTCGGATGAAATCCGTTTTGTCGTCAAAAAGTCAAAACGCATTGTAAGTTCTAAATTAATAATGAAACTGCTTTGTTTGGCACTACAGAAAAAAAACTTATTACAAGTACTATTACAAACTAGTTTATCCAGCAGCTATTATAATATTTTCCTTTATAAAAGAATCACACAAAATCTCATCATATTATATTTAAGATAAAGGGGAATGGTTATGAAGCCTGGCAAACCTTTTTGTTATTTGTTTTAGCTCGCATTTTGGTGTTGAGCGCGGGAAACACAATAACTGTTTCTTCTGTCTGAGCAAGTAACAGATTTATAGAAGCGTTTCCTTTATGTGAATAATTCATGTGTAACCAAAATTGTACAGGTTGGTTGGACCTTCCAACATAAATTTTGGCATCTTTGTTTGTACCATCAGTGTAGTTTTTCGGGCTTCGTAACCTCTCCCCTCTATGAAGCATGATTACATGATTTTTAATTAAATGTCAGTTTTTTTCGCTCTAACTTCATGCATTGTTTATAGTTCTTCCTTGTAGGGCTTGTTTTTCTCTTTAATTTTTTACCTTGTAGGACTCAGTTGAAGTTCAGTCAAAATGAATTGTCCTCTGTATAAATCAGTGTCTGTTCCGTTGCAGTTGTTTGCAGATAAAACATCGTTCTACATTTAAACTAACTGAGTAGCGAAACGAAACTATCATTATATTCATGTATTTTTAAGGAAAACAACCGAAAACAGGAAACGACGTTTCGGCGACATCATGGCACCATTTTCAAGTAACGGGCGACCAAAAAGTTGAATTCATGCTGAAGTTAAGTGCGTAAAACAAATACGACGACGTCATGACGAAAAACTGAAAGCATAACGTCATTTTATTGCGAAGCATTTACTGTTATTCAGCAGTCTGTGCACGTGTCCAAGGTGCAGCTAAAGGACATGCTATCTGTCACATGCGGCCCTACCTACGATCATCACTATCCTGTGAACTACCCATCACCTCCGATCCCCACTTACGACTTGGGGAATGACTATTTATTATTTACTTTTTAGTGTGGCAGAAATTTCAACCCCACCTTTCCTGAAGGGATTTTAAAAAGATTAGAAGTCCTCATATTTGGAGCCATTAATCCCAAACAGTTGGCTATCATTCTTTGCCCTACTTTTCTCTTCAGCAAACTAGTGCGAAACCTCGTGGAGCTGGCTATACATAATTCCGAAGAATGTCTTGCAATAAAAATAAAACATATGGATAACATAAGTTTGTTTAGCGTCCATTGTATACTAAAACTATATAGATTTAGACAAGCCTAAAAGGGGAGCTCTTGATTGCAGTAAGTTAACCATAAAGCCGAAAATAAGGATCTGTTTTCTTGAATCAGATACTCAAAAAATGATCAACTGTCGGCATTTAATTGTTCGGTGTGTAGTTTCATATTTTTTTCCAGTTAAAAACTTGACCAAAAGCCGGGAGACAAATAAAGCGTGCACAATTTTTCCAAGATTGAAGAAATTAACTAACCGCTAACTATCCCCTTCGTGCCACGTGGCACATAGGGCCGCATTGTAGAAATTACGTACGCAGTATAACAGGGAATAACCAACAGAAGGTTTGGTGCAAGGAATATCGCGAAAGAAAAGTCAACAACGCGCCAGGGATTAATTCATGCCGAAATGATGCCTTTGTACGAACCCCTCCCACTCCCCCAAAGTAATAACCTGGCTTGAGCTTGCGATCCAATCTTACCTGGAAAGAAAAAAACACGCCACCGTCCACGCCATCTCGATCAGCTTTAAACCTGAGCCCGCGATTTGGGCACGTGATACTGGTCAGAGGATGTCTTGTTTTGACAGCTGTAAATTGACCTTAACATAGACGTCCAATAGAAAAGATGTACCTATGGTTATGGTGCTACTCTCTTATTTTTTCAAGGCATGGGGCTCCGCTCGCGCAGGCGCAGTGTAAGTGGTGTACGTAGGACAGATGGAAGTATGGCCATCACGTGACAACCAAACTCTTTTAGATCAGAGTCTTTTGAATAAATAAATACAATAAAACACAAGCTTTTTTTTGAGGGTATATCCATTATATTTTTTTTGCACGCAGAGCTTCAAAATTTGTACGATAGAGTGTGTATAGAGCCAAAAGTGTATTTTTAAATACCTGGTTGTAATTCGCTGGTCTGCTGTTGCCTCTATACCTTTTCAAGTGAAAGATCTTAAGTAATTTAAGTTTTTTTAAAATGTGAATTAAAACTTAAAAGTCTCACGACTTAAAAGTCTTCATAGATGTATGTGTGAAGTTATTTACGTCTTTGGTTGCAAACAAAATGGGTAAGGAAAAATGATAGCTATATATCAATCTATCCCACTATATCAGTCAATCTATCCCATATCTTATATATCGAGTTATCCTGGTTGTTAAATAACTGAGCTTGTGAAGTGTGATGAGAAAATGAGGTGGAAAACAGCAGATATGGACAAGTGACAAACATTTCTCTCCATTAATTAAGTTTACTGCTTACACGTATTAGAGTGTTTTTACAATTATATCGTAAATATGAACTGTATCGTTTTTCACCCTTATGATAAATTGGCACACTAAAGCTGTTTTAAAACACATTCTATGGAAAATTTACGTTACATTAGTTTCATACTATGTTTACATAGGTACCTAAACTCTCCAATAATGCCAAGACCAACGTTAGTTTTTGCCATCATGTCGTGGTTCTGTTAATTAGCATGTTTGAACCGATCATGATTAAATTTCTTTAATGTTTTGTTTTTGACATACAGTATTTTCAGGCTAGCAAAGACGTATCAAAATGACGAGAGAGTTTGTCAGACAGCTAAAGGAAAACACCAAAGACCAAATAAAATGTTGATTGAAAAAGATAAAAGCCAAATGTAAAAACGAACTGCGAGGTGGATGTTAATCCTTAAAAAGACATACACAAGTAGATTTTATGATTATGTTCCTTCGTCTGCGACATATAAAGTCACTTATTTTTTTAATATATGGGGTGCGCTATATATTACCACGAAGACAGCTACATGCAGTTGTTTATTTTCTTGCTGTTTAGAATGTTCAAAATTCAATTTTTGAACTAACAGTTTGCTATCTGAAAAAACCATGAAATTTGCTTCAAATGGGAATCCAGAAGGGATAAATTTTTATCTATAATAAGTTACCGGAAAAAATGGTTACTAAATTTTCTTCTCTCAAATTGTCCCCACCCCTTTTTGAGAAGTGCTTTCTACATTAAACCCCCTACAAACCGACAGAGCGGCCCAAAAACATCTCTTAGAAGAGCTAAGTCGCAAATTGTTAAGTCATATCCTAAACGATTTCTCTCTAATTCCAAATTGGAGACAGTCACCATGAACCTGAAGACTGGTATTTCATTGATATGCAGTTTCGTTATTGCTTTCATTTTAAAGGACTTTTGGTAACAGCAATCTATACCTATGAAGACATCAATGATCATCCCAGTTATATACACAACTTAAGCAACTGTGACATTAAAGACCGAAAAAAATTCAGGCCTGAACGGGGACCTTTGAGATACCGGTACAGTGCTCTATTAAAGCTTGAAAAACATTGAGTTCGAATCCCGTCCAGGCCTTAATTTTTCTTAGGCTTTAATTCCAAAGCTGCTTAAGTTGTGTCAATAACTGCGAAGATCACTGATGTCTTCATATCTTTCTCCGCGGTTCAAATATATGCCCTTTCATATATTCACTTGCAGCAGTCTATACTGTTGCGTAGTAAAGTTTTTTTCATTTCGAGGTGAAGGCCAATTGAATTGTTGACTTCATTCGTATGTATCATGAAGTAGAAATATATTTGAATTTATCTATTTACACCTGTTAAAGAAACTTTATGCAGATTGACAGACAACGAAAATAATGTTTCACAACAAATTTTTAAAATTTTCCTTTCTAGCTTAATTCGCAGCTCGGCATTCCTTTAGTGTCTGTCACTTCTCGCAGCGGTAGACTGAGAACTGAAACATTGGTGATAAATATGTACAAGCATCGTGTCCGCATTTGAACAATATGATCGAATCTTCAGCAACGGTTTGTTTTTAAAAGGTTCTGTAATCTGACGATATTTTCACTATTGATAGACTCATTCCATCTAACGCCAGAAGGTGGTATCTTATTTGCACATTTGCACACATTGTATTTCATTAATTTTAAAAATTGACTTTGGTTTTCCGTAAGAGCATATGTAAGCCGAACTAGGCCAGTCATGGATTTCTATATATTTTCTCTATCATCTATTCATGCAGTTAACCTCAATTAGAATGCCAGTGTTCAATAAATGAATAATAATATACATTTTCTCCCACCTAAAGAGGGTGGTTTGCGGTGAGGGTTTTTGCTAGCTTTAGAAAAGCAAATTTCATCAGCAGGCATTGTGATGTGCAATAAAGCATCCCCGGGAAAGTCTGATGTCAAAGAGTTGCTCAAGACAGTGAGGTTCTTGGCGCATGAATATTTTTCAATTCTCAGGACTTTGTACGCGACCGTTTTGAGTAGCCTCTGTACTCCAACGAGATAAATACGTCGAAGAAAGTGCTGAACATACATGTCTAGCAAAATAGCTTAAACGACTGTTTTGGTTTAATTTACTTTCACATTTTAAGCGTTGTTATGCAGAAAGAGTCGATCAATATAGTGAGAGTACTGGGGTTTTGTACATAATTCGTACTTCATGAAACACGAGATAAAGAATGAGGAAAAGAACGAGGCCAATATCCAGCCATCTTGACCGAACAAGCTTGGTCAATAAAGGATTTATTATATGGCTTTCGCGGAAATTTTTCTTAAGGGACACGGCGGGTAGTCCCGAGCGGCCAAGACAGCTCCATCTTGCCCGCTCGGGTAGCCAATCACAGCGCAGGATTTGATTCATCTTGCCCGCTCACGGAGCTAACCATATAATAAAAGTCTATTTGTCCATTAACGAAATCTATCAGGGCAGGAGCCATAATCGGGGACGGAGACCGTAAGCGCGCGCCATTTCTAGTATTGGGGTTGGCCCCATGTTATGGGACAATAATTATATTTTTAGAACAAATTGCGCCATCGCCTGCGACTCACGCGCGTACATGCTGCGAGGATTTTTGCGAATGTCGCGCGGGGGAAATGGCGTTGGGGGAAATTTTTCATGTTTTTGGCCCGCAACTCAACGCGTTTACGTCTGTTGGAATTTTGCTTAAGTATTTTCGTCGTAAGCTGCTCCAGTTTGAGTGAAGTATAAGAAAAT
>Ga0126339_10001464_pt1 | contig 16025 bp, 10 predicted proteins | sample OrbTmetagenome_2_FD_92532 | JGI IMG/M metagenome (GOLD analysis project Ga0126339, IMG submission 92532) | Coral microbial communities from Petempiche,Puerto Morelos, Mexico - Orbicella T R C metagenome | ecosystem: Host-associated > Invertebrates > Cnidaria > Coral | place: Petempiche,Puerto... | reverse complement strand
TTTATTTTGTCAAACATGTATACCTGTCTTCAAAACCGACTTAAAGCACAGCCTGGTAAACCAAAGAATTTCATTACCTCTTCAACGCCATTGTGTTGTGAACTAAAACAAATTTGGGATATTTTTATCCATCGAATTTATCAGGTAGCTCATTATGCTGCGTTGCCGGGCAGGTACTCAACAACCAATTAGCAATTAACTGATAACTAAAATGTAACTGATAATTAATAATAATAATAGTAATAATAATAATATTAAACTACAATATACTTTCCATGAAATGATCAGGTGCTTTTTACACAATAACGATGTAAATTTACAATGGTTGCTAAAAATACAAAACATGTTAAAACATATAGCATTTCAGTAAAAAGCTAACCTAAAATAATGTCCTTAAAAGCAACTTAAACCGATTAATTGAAGGTTTGGGTGTCTTTACTTACCAGATTAACAATATCAATCGCTAAGCCCAAATCCTCGTCCATTCCGTGATATTGTATAGACATGAACAGAGTGTTAATCAGAATAATCATGATAATACCAACTTCAAACACTTTGCTCTCTACGACTCGCTTCACTCGTTTTCTAAATGATCTCCAAAATCCGCACTTCACAGATAGCCCAGCGCAGCAAGAACAACACTTTTTGACGGATTTCTCTGGATTCCCGCTTTGATTATTGTTTGTGAGGGTTTTTCTTGTAATTGTGTTGTCCTTAATGTCTTGAGGGCTTTGTTTTATACGAAAAACAGAAATTGACTCGGCTTGTGAGGGTGTTAAAGGGTTTTCAGTGTTTGCTGCTTGATCGAACATGGCTTTGTGAATCGTCTCGTCCAAAACCACATCTTGTTCACCGTATACGAGGCTCAAGATACTTCTGCGGCTGCGCAGAGAGAAGGTGGAGCCCTGTTGTTTCTGTTTGAAGCGTAAGTTGTCATTTTCCTGAAAAGAAAACACAGAGTCTTGAATATGTTCTCGTACACTGTATATACTCGAGTTTTAAATAAAAGCTTAAAGATCTCACAGTGGTACCAGCATCACTTTTGTAGGGATTTCTCTACGTGAGTTATTTCACTTGATGGTTATTTGTTTTTCGTAGCTACATGTTTACCTGCTTAGCATTTTGCACTTCATTTTCATACGATGCTGCTACTACAGCGAGAACGAGATTGATCAGGTAAAATCGGCCAAACAACACGATGCACAGGAAATAGATCACTGTCCACGGACCCAGGGCGTAAAGGATCTTAAGAAAAAAATAAAATAATCATGGATAAGTAATCATATTAAAAACTGAATCTTTGGATAATGCAATTCGAGTGTTTGATACGATTATAGCCTATTATAGTCATATCCAACGCGCGCTCGTGGAATAATTGTTAATTGAGAGGCCAGTTCAACAGCTGATGGTTTCACCATTTTCTCTGCAGTGGAAAACAGTTCAGGGAATGATGTTAAGTTATAGAAATTGTATAAGTTATATTCGTCTAGTTCCAAAAAGATGACTATGTTACAAAGCGATTAAAATTGTTTCTCACTTGGAGGCAAATAACAAATGAAATAACAGGCGTACATCCAGGCCAGTGCTCCTATCGCGATCTGTTATCTCTTTAAAGTCGAAGGAAAAAATCGAACTCGATTTGCTCTTCTTGCCAGGTGATCACCAATATACTAACTATGTACCGTTCGAGCAAGAATACAGTCGTTTTTTTTTTTTTTTTAAAGTTGCCTTTCGGTAGGAGTCGCTGGCGAGCAATAGAGGGGGACAAAAACGCCTCCTTTCGCAAGCAAATAACAATTTAAATAACTCACATTATTGTACACATTCTCCCAAAAGTCCAAGGTAACAAGCTGGAATGACGTCATAATGGCCCAGCCGAAATGATCAAAACTCGTATATCCATAATTAGGATTAGCCCCTGCGTCTGGAAGACAGCTGTGATTGGCTGAACAGTGCCTGTAGAGTAAAAATACGAGTACTAATCAGATGCAACTCAAAAAAAGATGTTATGGTGGGCGTGATTTGCTTTGCTCTTTAGCTTTGTAGGAAGATCATCTGATGCACTTAAAGCTTTTAATACTTGTTTCTACGCATACACTACACCTTAATATTTCCCAAAGGTATCCTAAAGTACATCCAGAGAGAATTATCTTAAAGGTTCACGATATTGTACAAGTGACTCTACTTCCCACCTTCTCGTCTGTACAGTTTTCAGTCTAATATCCTACTGTAGCTCAAATCTAATATGGTGATTCTGACAACATCTACTCACACAGCTCCAGAATTATTTCCACAGACGATGGGTCTGTCCTCAGAGTCAAGTATCCAAACATCTAAAATAAACAGGTTGAAAAGAATCAAGAACACGGAAGATCGATCATCGATTAAATCGATCCAGGTATGTATGCAAGTCAATATCAGGAATATTTGTAAGAGCTATTAAGGATCATTAAGTAAACTAAAAGATATTATGACAAGGTAAACTGTATTTTTCTTTTCTCAATGCGAAGACAATGTAAAGGGAACATAGCGGGTCAGTTTTAAAATTATTTAAAATGTGCTCTAAACTAGAACTAAACTTTAAAGGGAATCATCATATCGTAAACATGAAGTACTCACTTGGATTGGATGCGTAATCCTTGTAAGAAATTTGAAGATTCTCGGGCCCAGGCTCCGTGCATTTATTTCTCAATACACCCACAAATACTTGCATGCCGACAAGTGCGAAGATACAAATAAAGAACATTGTGAGAATGAGTACATCCCATAACATCTTCATGGATGCAAGGAGAGTGTTCACCATCATCTTTAGACCTATAAAACAGCAAACTTAACTTTACTGTACCTCCGGAACATAATGACTTTAATTGATGAGCGGTTAATCCCAACATCTGTTTCGATCTGTTTTCATATCGTAACTGAATCTTCCTAGATCACACAACGAGGAAGCTTAGTAATCGTTTATAATACTTGATAAATTATAAGAGTCCTTTAGAATGAGTGTACGAGAAACGATGGTGGGGACGAAAGTAGAGCTAAGAGTAGACACACATGATATATTCAGGCTCGCGTTTTTAAATGTATCTCGGATGTTCTGGTGATGCATTCTTTTACAAACGATCCTTCTACTATTAAGTTGAGGTTCATATAGTTGAAATTGATATTAATTTGGGAAATAAAAGAGAAAGGTTTGATGAGCGCTAAAAAGCCAAAAAGAGTAGAGCCAATAGCGACCAAACGGCATAATGAAAATGCATTATAGTTTCATTTTGCTTTCTGTTTCTAAACTGACAATCACAAACCTTTTACGGCTGATATGGTTCTGAGAGCTCGAAACACTCGGAATGTCCTGATTCCAGAGAGATTTGCCACCCCAGGAGCAAAAGTTATATAGCTTGAGAAAGAAAAGAAATATAACAACGCTGTTTATATCGGCTGTTTACGCGTGATCTGTGATTTGCAATAAAAAGTAAGACTGTATGCTTCAATTCAAAAGAGATTGGAAACGCCCAGTTTCTTCCATTACCGTAAATACTCTTTCCTTTGGCCATCCTAGCTTAATAAGAAATAACACACAAACTGCTGTGACAAACATGACACTGAAACGCATTTTGGAAAACAAAATTCATTAACTTGACGTTTCGTATGTTTCGACATACATCTTCAGAAGTGACCGTTTGGAATAGAAGAAACAACTAAATTTAAATTAAAGATAAGTAACTAATTAACAATAACAATGACAGAAGCTGAGAAAAATTTGCATATTAAAAGATGCAAACTAATAAAGATAAAGCTTTTTGCTGCTAACATTATCGTTTAGGGTAGGTTTCAATTCCCTAATTAGTAGAGTCTCCTTTATCTTGCCATGAGTATCTGACCGACCTTTTGCCAATATATCAAAGTGGTCCCATTTTAAGTTGTGACCAGTTGACGTGACGTGGCCTGCGATAGCAGACGCATGACAGCTACTCGTGATCGCTTTAACAGGCAGCAAAACAGACCGAAGAATCCAACCACCACAGTCCTCAAAAAGGAAATAATCTTACTTCTACCTTATTTAGAGTTACAAAGCAAAATTGTTACCAAACAGCTGAGGACCTGCATTAATAAATTTTATCATAGTAAATGGTTTGAACCCAGGAGTATCAGTAGTTCGTATAGTGCGATCGTCCGGGTGAGGGTAGTTCTGAAAAGAACTGTTGTGGGTGACTGACGTTTCGACAACCTGAGCCGAAGTCATCTTCAGAGTCAAGTGAATAGTGTTTGTCAGTCGATGATGTTATAAGTCTGGTCCGTTGAACGTTATTGGTCAGTTTAGCCAAGATGGTATTGGCTGAAAGACTCGTGTAGAGTTTGTCATCAGTCATTGGTCGGTTTCGATCCGTCTATTGTTAGTCAAAGTGGTCTGTTTTTGGTCCATGTATTGTTAAGTCGGTCTCTTAGAAGTCCGTTTGTCGGTTTCGTTTCCTCGTGGATAAGTCGTTTGTAAGGCGCCGGTAGTTGTTGACGTCTGTTAAGAGGCGTTTGTTCTAGGTCAGTGTACCAGCTTTTAATATGCAACTTTTTCTTAGCTTCAGCACATGGTCCACCCCTTAGTTGTTTGGGTTTGATTTTCTTTAGTAAAGAGACCTTGTTAACCTCCAAAGGTTCATGAGAATGTTTAAAGAAAAAAAAAAGAAAGAAATTTATCGAATATCGTAAAAAGAAGCACTTGTCTTGTGCCGGATATCCGGCGATACTTGACTCGATATAGGGATTAACAGTAAAATTCAACAAAATAAGAGATCCTACCCAAATATTACTACCACGAAATCCAGCCAATTCCACGGGTCTCGTAAATACGCATATTTGTGAAGAGCAAATCCTTTGGCAATTATTTTGAGAATCATTTCAACAGTATAAATAGCTGCAAACACATATCTGTTAAATGAGAAGAGTTAAACAGGAAACCTGTTAACACCAGCAACTAGGGTACTATTTCCTTATCTCGGGATATTATCAGTTTTATCAGACGTCAATTAACACCAGATAGGATGTATGTCATAGACTTCTGGTTCTGTTGGTCTCCTTTTGCTGTATTTGACAACGTTTCCCCTGGTCATTCATGGGTTCGGTCCAATAAACAAAAATAATAGACATTTTGCAGTTCGCGTTTTACTGACATTTGTAAAAAGTACGAACGCGACGTGACTGTTCTGCATGTTTGCCCCCGCCCCCGTCCCGTTTTTTGACTGGCGAAAAGATTCGCCTCACGTTTGCCCTTCTCGAAAGATGGCGGGAACTGCTTGTCTATCCTTTTCACTTATTAAATGAAGCTAAAGAAATAACCAAGGGAAATCGTTTGGATGTTTGTAATGTTCACTAGTAAACGGAAGAAAATTATCACTTCTTTGATTAGTAATCATTACATAGTGAAATCAGTTGGAAATACTCACTCAGGCTCCTCTGGAGGATTTGTCAATGCAAGAAAAACACAGTTTACTAAAATAGTTAGGATAACAAAAATTTCAAAATATCTGAACAGCGTTAAAGAATTTAGCATCAAGAATGAATCAACACGGCATAGAAGTGACCAAACATGAAGTTCTCAAAATAAATAGCCTAGAATTTCCTTCTGAGCTCAAAGCTATTGGATGAAAATTGAGGAAAAGAAAGGATATTTAGCCCTCGGGGGTACTGAAACCTATCATGACCTTCGATTTCAATATGGAATCAGATCGCTGTTACTCTTCTGACGGCACTGGCCAACAAGGTAAAAGGGGGGAGGTTATTAATCATTAAGGAGATATTAAAGTTGAGGAACGGTGGATGTCAAGTTCAAGTCTGTGACATGTTGTTATTTAAAGAGTTGAAAATTTGACACGACTTCTGAGCGTTAGTCCCAAATCAGGGTTCGAACTCAGGTCTCTCGCGCCAAAGTTTAACGAGCTTACTGAAAGGCAACTGAACCTACATATCACAATGAAATTTTAATAATAATTTGCCCAAAGGATACTGATTTGTAGTTATATACAATGAAAACTTCCTAAAAGGGTGATTTTGACCAAATATATAAACAGATTTGGCTTTATTTAGTCTGTGCACGTGTGACGTTCCAAAGCGGCTGGTGATGACAATAAAGGTCTGCAACAGAAAACAGATCAACTGAACATCACTCTACTTGACAAATAGATTCCATGTTGTCGTGCGTCTGTTCAGTAATAGATCACAGATGACGTTGAAAAGTGACACATGAGCCGTTAGGCGAATGTGTCACTGATGTTCTTACCACCTTTTGACGCCATCTATGATCTATTACTGAACAGACGCACGGCAACATGGAATCTATTTGTTTTACATGATAAAGAAACAAAAAAAATAGCTGTATATTTTATCCAACTATTTTCATAAGAGGACAATAAAAAACCTACATGTGCTACTACAGCGAGCTAATCGTGTTTCTCGCGTTGTAAAAATAACTGTAAAAAATAAAAATCTTATTTGTAGTGGTCAGGCACTTAGCCATACAAGCACTAAGCTTAGCTAGTTTACAGGCATGCCACTGAAACAAAGGAAACAAGTATTTCAAATGAACGTAACTTAGTTAAAAATCCCAACTGGCACGAGGCAGACCAGTTGGCTATTTACAAAGCGTGACCGAGGATTTGAACTCCTCGGGACTACCGAGAAACAATTCCCGCTAGTGGAAAAAAAAAATCCAAACAAACAAATCCCGCTAGTGGCAGGGTGAAGGCCTTGAAGCCGGATTACAACACCAGCGCCCTAAGCCACTCGGCCACGCTGCCTCCGTAAGAGTTGAAAAATAAAGACCAACTCCACCATGAGTAGAGTTGAATAATAAAGACAAAGACAAGGCATGATCGCATTCGCACATCAAATTTATGAGCGCTGGATTATGTTTGCAAAACCTGTGTAAAATTCTTCCGTTCTTCGCATGCTAAATTGTGTTTCCAGTAAAAGGATGCCTGGTGCTCAAGACGCTGAATTCGAAATATTCAATTATCTGCTGACTGATACACCACTACAGAAATATGTGTATATATGTTGTCCACTAATTTTCACCTGTGTGTGAAAATTCAAAACAGAAGACCACAGAGCATTGAAACCAATCCACGACACGGAGCCGCGACTGAGGAGAGAGTTCTGTTTATTTAGGCTACATAACGTGAAATGCTTGATAGTGTTGATAACCAAGGGCATCTTATTACGTCTAGTACTACCTAACCACAAGCCACTTAGCCCACCGGGTTTGATTATTTAGATCTTATCAGTGCTAAACGCACAAGCGGGCTCAATGCCATGGGCACACGCGGTGCTATTTACTCAGATCACTCCACTGGACTTGGTAAGTTTTCTTTTTCAGTTAGTCATGGAAAAACAAACAGAAGAATATTCTGGACGTTTTTAGTACAAGCTATGTTATTCAACTAAATACAACTACGATAGTAATTACAAAGGAAACGCAAAATTTAACGCAGGTGTTTTTGTTTGGAATATCATTCTCCCGGGGAGAATTCTACTTGCTCGCTTGCTAAAAAGCAGAAAATTGATGGCAAAATAAAATGATAATCGTGGACGAAAAATGTTTTGATTTTTTAGATAAATATTAGGCTTAAGTCAGCTATTGATCTGTCTACCCTAATTTCCATTTTTTATTCCCTTTTAAACAAAGCTTTAAAACTTCTAAGGAAGGTATAGAAATAAGATGAAATTATTCCCTGATACTTAGTAGATAAATATCCAAATTCTCCTAACAAAATCATCACATTTTCAAGCAGTCAGCTAATGGGAATAACCGAACAGATCATCAAAGAGTGGCTTTATTTCTGTATATTGTCTTGATATACAACCAAGTTTTCAGAATTGAGTTAGCTGGCTCTACAATGACCAACTCTTGTCCAAAATCGGCAAAAAAGTTTCCTTCCTTACCTTGATCTCCATTTAGAGTCATGATCAGAAAAATCAACAAATTATTTTACGAGATTGCTGGCCGTGTTCGAAGATAACACTTAGAATTTTTATGTACGCCATTAAAACTCGCAAACAATGATTCTGTGAGAGAGCGATAATTTATTTAACAAGATAAATCAAGGGAAACTCAATTCAGTAGAGAAAAAAATTGCAAGTTGTTCCTATCTATTAAAGTACAGTATGGCAAGCTTTTTATGATGGAGAAAACAATTTTCCTTGTTCGAAGACATGTCGTTTACTACACATTTCTCGGTTTTAATTGCGTCGTTGAAAGCCAGCACAGTCGCGTCTTTCGTTATCTTTTAAGACAACAAACAAACTTAACGCCAAATACAGCCACTACAGCGATATTAACATGGTAAAATTAGTAGTTAACAGGGTTGCTATGCTTACAGGAATCGTTCACGAATTACATCGTTTTTCAATGAGGTTTGTGCCGTTGGATCGCAGAGAAGATCTCGGTAACCGCTTTTAAAGTATTTAATAGTTAATTTGTTTACCTTTCGTCGCTGAAATTTTAGTGCTTCCGTAAAATATATTTTGTCAATTATACCACAGCCCAGAAGCTTATCTAATGTTCTCATCATAGCTTCAGTTTTAATTTACTGTTGATAAACGCTACTTTGTAACGATCGACAGATTGTGCATTGATAGTTAACCGACTACATTTCGCGACCATAATTTCCCATTTTTTTTAAATTAGGCGTCTGAAATTCGACGAAATCCGGTTTTAAATATTTTGTTTACGACCAATTTTCAACGGTTTAAATTGTCTAAACTTACATCGAGGTAAAAAGGTTTGAAAGTCGTCATTGAAATCAATCTCGTCCAACGTGCGAAAACAAACTAAAATATCATTACCGATTCTGTATCGCTGTCCAGAATTATTTATGTTCAAGGAAATTGACACAAACTTGAAGTCTTTCCTAATCATAAACTTACCTCAGAAGAGTTCAGTTTCTCTAAGAAGCCTGATAAGGTACTATTAAGGGCATCCATATGAGGAACGATTACATGTATGAAGCGACAGCAGTAGATAAATACATTTCCGCAATTCTCAACTCGAAGCAGAACGTCTGCAAATCCAGAAAGATCAAAGGTTTCATGTCGCGACCAGCTGTCCAGTCGTTTTATAGTTTATACCAAGACAAAGCTCGAGGTTTTTACGTGTGAGAGCTGAATAATTAAATATTCTTCAATTCAGCCAATTAGAAAGGTGCACAAGACCTGGTAGAAGACATAATGTCTCTCAGAAATCGCCGTGTTGATATTGATCATGAGTGTTGAACAGAACAGGGCTGTTGAGATATCGACACTTTCCTGAAGCACCGTACGTATCAACTTCTATATCGTACTCTTAATCTACAAACATTGATTTCATTCATCCGACTACGACGACTACGTCTTCGAGCTGGTGTTGCCATGGAAACGCGGTTCTCCTCAAGCGACAATGAAATCGTTATTTTCAATTCACAAATTTTATCCTCATTAAAATGCATTAACGTGGATAAACCTAGTTTTGTTTGAAGAATGGGCAGTTGTTTGGTGGTTTCTGCTGACCGCAGACTAAAATCATTTTAGTCATAACAAAAAATCATACAGAATAACCGAGAACTACAATTTATTTTGTTGATGTGGTAACAAAATGGTGTGGATAGGCCCTTCAGATGGAGCCATTTTCCTTTATCCCGTGAAAGGATATTATGAACATGTTTTATGCAGATGGATTAATTTGCGACACAAGTGAGGGGAAAACGGAACTTATTGACGTACATTCCCATTGTGAATTTCCATGGTATATTATCATAAAAAGGACAAGACAGTGTTTCAAAGATCTCTCAAATACTTTTCGCTGCGGTCTGGATCGTTAACCTGTCGCCGTTCGAGGACAAGACTGTGCATGGTCTCGTTAACTTAGCGACACATGTTAGTGACTTCAGAGACGTAAAACCAGTCCAGCCGAATTGTGGCACGAACTATATTTGAGACACACTAAGTCCTAGATTCGTCGTTCCTCGTGACGTTTCATCTACCTTACTTTGTTTTAGCTATTTATTTGATCTTGTTCCCGTATTTTTTGTTTTGTGTGATGCCCATGTTTAGACAAGGATTATCCTAACTCGCAGCCGAGTCCGTCTCTTAATCCCTGGCGAAATGGCGCATGATATTTGTAGCACCAACCATGATGTACTATCATTCACTATCATTCATTCATTATCATTCACTTTGAGCTTGGTCAAATGTTTCACAATAGCCGATGATAGTTTTTCCCGTTTGACCACGCTTATGATAGTCGATTATATTTGAGGAGATTCAACTATCATGTACTCTCTTTTTCAGCTAAAGGTGAAATGCTTCGTCTTGACGTATATTCTGTCTTGTGCCCGTCTTCAAAGAGAGAAACATAACCGTAATTCTAAACATCTATGATCTAGTATTTCTAATCTGCCTCGGACAGGTTGTTCAAAGAGTTGATAAATCGCTCAATTTTCATGTATCGTGTGAAAATTAGAAGTCAAAATTAAGCACTCCGAGGACCTGTGTGGCGTAGAGCATTACAAATGAAACTTTCTGTGACCAAGAATATTTAGTATTCGCTCTGATAACGTCACCTTATGATTCAATACAACTGAGGCAGTGTAGAGAGACAGACAATTTTTGAGGTTTCTGCTGTTCTCTTTTCATTTCTTGTCGTGGGAATTTTACTGAGTAAACTTTTGATTAAGGCGGAAAAATATTAATTTCGTCAGCAAAAGGCTGAATCACTTTGCAACACAAAAAGTTATCTTAGTAATCGAAATGCAGTGTAGTTGAGACTTAAGATGAACACAGTATTCCACCCTTGTTTAAAATAAGAAACAAGATGGAAGAAAACCTTGAATCATGGCTGTGCTCAGCCAGACGAGTGCTTTTGGTGCCTTTGACCGCAAAAATACTGCAAACAGTTGAAAAGTACCATAGAACAGTGCTTGCTGACGAAGTGAAACAATTAACAGAGTTTTCACATTCACTCAGCCTTGTACTAATTATGCTAATTGTTAATTATAAATGATTTCATGTCGTTTACATGTAGCTACATGTATGTATCTGTTTTTCAAGAATGTCTAAGTTTTTTGGGGGGGGCTGCTTGTGAATCAATAAGCATAAATCTGATAGAAGTTCAATCTCATGTACTATCTGTGCACGAAACAAATATTAGTAACGGAATTTGATTTTCTTATTTGCTTTTCTCATTGACATACAAGAGACAATATTGGGCGTCAGCAATTATATTCTGAACTATTGTTTGTACATTCCATTAACTAACATTATTTAGTGAACTGAACCATCAGTACAAAATATATAATTTTATGTCTCACATATATGACATTAAACCTCATTTTATTATTTGTCTAATTTGCTTCTGTTTGGTCTGTTTGGGTCTGTTTTGCCACCATAAGCTTAATCAGTCATGATGAATGATGTAAACAAATGTTTCTCTGTGTAAACAAAGATAATTGCTAGAGTGATAATGCTTTTCTCTTAGGCCAAAGAAAACACTTTTTGCGCTCTGAACAACCGAACTCAAAGTGTCCTTGTCATTTTTTCCAGTGAAGAAATCCATAAAGACAGAGCCACTAATTTGTCGGAGAATAGTGACTAGCGGTTACTTGCTGAATCAGGACATCACTTAGTTTGCTTGTTAATCTTGATGTACAGACTGTTAACTAGGTATTCATAATTTGGCTATATGAACTTACAGGTCGCCTCCAGCTAAAACGAACTTGTAACCATTTGGAATTCATCATTCAGGAAACTGTTAGCCGTGAAATTTGTCGCATGATCCGAGTGAGTTCGTTAAATTTTGACGAAGCAACACGCGCGGAAGCGGAATACAACTGATTTGCGCGTAAAAGGCAATCGGTTATATCGTGGGTTATAACTTAATTATTATCTTCAGCCGCTTCATAACTCATTGCTTTTGATACAAGATGACTAGATGCAAAGAATATTACACTGAACTGAACTCACCTCATCATTACAGCCATGTTTGTCCTCCAACGGTCGATTGAAATACCTTGGTCGATCAGGGCAAAATTTCCGCATCATATTTTTAAAGAAGTCTTTGATTGTTTTACCATCGACACTGCTAGTCTCGCTGTTCCTACGGGTTGCCGACCGGCTAAAGTGGCTGGCATAACTAATTACGCTAGCTTGGGATAATCTTGTGGTTGCCCTTGTTGGGTTGGGCGAGAAGTTTTCGTTCTGTTCCTGAAATAAGAGAAAAAAACTCGATTTACTTGAAGTGATATGGCTCCTAGATGTGCCGCTCTGTTTACACGCTTACATGCTGATGTGTTAATATGTTTGCACAGTGAGATGGTTATGCTATACAGTCAGTTTGACCTCAGTCTACACAGAGTGAAAACGGGAAAAATTTGACGTTTTGCCAACCTGTTTAGAGTCTGTGTTACACATGACGGAAGAACTGCCGCAATGCGCTTGAGAATGAACAAATTTATTCAATTTTTATAATTGCCGTTTCGAGTAACTAGAATGAAGTTGATACTTTCCCCAAGGCCAGATTCTTTGTATTGTAAATCAACATAAAGGTCATACGTCACTTTGAAACAAAGAACTATTTATTAGGAGCAATAATGGATGTGTTGTTAACTAAATAATATTTGCAGAGAAGGTTAAAGGCGTTCCGGTTGGTTAAAAAACATTTCAAATCTCAACCCTGCGGTTACCAGTTTAAAAGTTTCAAAAACGACTTAAAAATAGTACAAATACAGGCTGATACATACAAAAATGAACAATAATAACATTTGATCTTTTAAGGAGTAAAATTACCAATTGAAGAGATATTTTGTGATTGCATTGTTTAATCCATTTTAACAATATCTATTTTTTCCTAGTTATGTTGTGAAAATTTTTATTTAAACGTTTCATAGAGTATATTTCCAATATAGACTGGCAGAGGAAAGCTTATTTTAACCAAAGAACGCTTAAATTTTTTCAGCAAATGCAAAAATATTTTAACGCGCTAGAAATTCTTCCCTCTAAGGCAATGACGCGCTCGGTTTCTGGTGAATGTTACAAACTGGTCTTTTTATTGAATCGGAACATACAAATGCCAAGTTGAAAGACAGGAAAAAACACTAAAGAAATACAAGAAAGAAGGTGCGAGAAATGGGTTGTGAAACGGTGCATGGGAAATCAAATTGCAACTGAAATTATGGTTTGACTCGATTTTCATCATCGGGAAGACACAATGGGACCAGATTGAAGTCAATAGCTGAGAAACCTACAGACTTTGTCATTGAAAGGAGTTTTATTTGAGCCTTCATCTTTTCATAACCTTAGTTAATCGATTTGTTAATTAACCTGTTATTAAAAGAGGGTCTAGGCTGATTTTAAGTGATGGTATGTGATAGCTCAGAGAATTGGTCAAAATTTTAACAGTCAGCTTACAAACGACGCGTGTTCAAACTGATTGTTGAGATTTGAGATCTGCAAAATTTACTGGCAGCTGAGGAATGGGCAGAAATTTAAACTGATAGCTGAGAAATCACCGAAAAGTCCACTGATTACTGAGATAACAACAAAATGAACCTCATTCAGACCTTCCGATAACAGTCGTTATCTTTCACTATTACGTTATATGACATTTTGTCTCTTTCGATTTGTTTCAATTAAGTGCTGAATTATTATCATTCGCGACCAAAAACAAGGACAAAAAAGAGTAACATAGTTTACAATGTACGTTGATTTGTATTTACACATCAGGGGCAATATTATACGGCCAACACAACTTTGCGGCCCGCGATAAGTTCTAATAAGTCCACGACACGAATTCTTCTGGTCTAAACTTACTGGCGATTGTCCCGTTCGACATGAACAGGCGATGCTGTCTGATGAAAGCTGTTGGTGAGTTTTTGCAGTACACGAGTGGTCTACACTACTAAAGCACGTACGACAACGCTGTACCGTGCAAATTGGTCCTGAGAGTTGCTAACAGCCCCTCACAGCTTACGATATTGGCTTGTTTCGCGCTTTTCGATCATATATGGCTGGAAACCTAGAACTACAAATATAACAATTCAAAACAAGCCAATAGTAATCACCGAACCGGCAATCAGATTGGCAGATGTACAGTAGAGTACTGTACAATGACTTATAGCCCCAGTCGAAATTTTTCTTGCCATGTGATTACAGATTACAGGACGGCGCAAACATCCCGTTACTAGTTAATAAACGAGAACAACAGTCGAGGAAAAACACTAACCATTTGTCACCTTTTTCGAGAAAGAACGGTTAGGAGGCGAGTTTTCGTTTGGATGAATGAGAAAAGAAACCCACTCAGACTGCTCAATTAGACAAACGAAGTTTGATCATTAGCAACCAAATGAGGCCTGCTAATGACCAATCACCTTCGAGAATTTTGCCATAGTTTTGATTAATACCATAATCATATTCCCGAATAATCCTACCAGTAATTACGCCCATCCCTGCTAAACCTACCGGATCACGAACCTTTAAGGCTGATTGCTGTTCAGTTGAAAAGTTCGTTTGAGCAATGAACTGTTATTTTTTAATTGGTCAAAGAGTGTATAATTACGCAGCACTTAAATGATGCACCACTCCCTCATACAGCAGTTGCGCTAATTAGTATACATTGAGGATCCATATTCTGCAAGCGGCGGATACTTCTAGATACTTCGTCATCTGTAGAGTGCGGCCATAGCTACAGGGGTTATTTGCCACCTGTTCAGCGCGGTCCTGTACAAAGACTTATGTCATCTCGATCACATTTCAAATTACGAACTGACACAGAAAAAAGTGAATAATCTTGAGACAAAAATAGGAAAAATCCATGGAAGTAGACAAGGAAGAACTGAAAAATATTTGAAGACGAAACTGATTGAAAAAAGTGATGGGAAATTCAAGTCTCCTTTCAGTGTTCAGACTCAATAGGTTTCACGCCAAAGTAGATGTGAATTAAGTTCTTTGCTGCAATGTATTCGAGTTTTATGGTATTCAGAATTGTCAAGGTCTTGGTAAATGCTACCAGCCTCAACCTGTCAACCTTCGGCCATGGTTACTCTGGTTATAAAGAACTTAACATGCAATAATTGTTTATTATTGACTGGATCAATAGATATTTAAAGAGTAACTTGTGCATGAATTTTCTAGGTTTCTTTATTCAAACATATATACACACTGCGTGGAGGGCTCTCATTGAACGCATATTACTTTCAGGGTATTGTTTGATATTTGTTCGTACTAAAGTGAGGGCAATTGGAAACAAAAAAATAAAAAAACCAGAAGCCATGCATTATACTGTCAAACAACACGGAAATCTGAGAACAAGAGAGAACTAACACGAGCTGCAGGCGAGTGTTTGCTAAGTTTCTGAAATTTTCTCAAAAAACCGAGTTAGCGTTTCAAGAGCAGTTTAAGACAACATTATAGCATCATGTCTGTTTAACTTCAGACTGAGGATATGAATTTTAAAAATGAACAACATTTTTTTTTGTTACATACAATTATAACGCCGAGCTTCCTATCGAATCAGAGAGAACTGTATTATTTAAGTGGCCTTGTATTTGTTATTCTATCTTAAAATTGTCTGCTTTCTTTTTAATTTTCCAGGACACGAAGCTTCCGCAGACAAGAAAACGACGCTCAACTGTCTACTTTGGTCTAGTTGTTATGGTTATGGAGATTTTGACATTAACATGGTAAACGAAAATGTGAAATTTATTTTCACTGATTACATTTCAGTGTAAGCATGTGAAATAAGCGTGCATTTATAGTCAGGCTTCGCTAAACTAGCAACATTGTTGCGTAGGCAAATATTTTGAATGCTTTTTTTTTTGCTTGCACTGCCGGCTTTTCTTCCTTCTGCGATTTGTTTTTCCACCCAAAATAATGGGGGGTGGGGGGGAGGGGGGGCTGCTCCCCTAGATCCACCACTGCAGTGGTTAACCGCGAAGTTGAAGTAGAACCGAACTTTAAGTAGGTCATAGAAAAGAAAAGAGAAGGGAAATAAGGAAAGGATTTGGAAGGAC
>Ga0126339_10001463_pt1:2500-16025 | contig 16025 bp, 10 predicted proteins | sample OrbTmetagenome_2_FD_92532 | JGI IMG/M metagenome (GOLD analysis project Ga0126339, IMG submission 92532) | Coral microbial communities from Petempiche,Puerto Morelos, Mexico - Orbicella T R C metagenome | ecosystem: Host-associated > Invertebrates > Cnidaria > Coral | place... | reverse complement strand
TTTACTATGTATGGTTCGTGTTAACTGTAGAAGTATTTTAGGCGTGAATCCCTAAGGGGCTAGTAGGCTATTTAAGAATTTGTAAGTTATGCAAGAGCCACTCGAAGGCATCTCTTTCAACTTAGTATAAATAGCTTTTTCATACCTAAATTCTTGTCCTTTTTTCTCTAGACCTACGTTATCGTTCTTTGGGCAAACAATTCTCTCCTGCACCATTTCTGAATAGCTTGTATGTTTATCGGAAATCCAGTCTTCTGTGCACCCCTCAAATGAAAAAAAGAAACATTTATAGTGTATTTAAAATGTCTACAGAATCAATCATTTTTATTGTCCAAAAATGAAGACAATCGAAAAAACAAAGAAAGCAAAAAGGCAACGCGGGAAAATAATTAACCATTGATAAAATGGAACGAAAATTTAACTTCATTTCGATTTGATATTTTCGCAAAAGCATGTTGTTTTCGTCATAGATGTTTTCGTTTCACTCCGTGGAGTCATTTGGATATATTTACCAGACACGCAAGGGCAGTCCGTTATTTTCTAAAGCTTCTATTTTCGTTACATTTCGTATTCACGGCCGCCCTTCCCACAAACGCTTTATTGAGTCAGTAGACTGTTCCTCAACAACCACAGTAACCCGTTAACAGGCTAATTTCTCGCGTTGAATTTACCCTCTCTATGTGGGTCACCCACCAAGAGTATAGAGAGTGAAAAATTGGCTCAATCGGTTCTTGAAGTCAATCAGTGTTTACTAGCGTCCAGTAACCACTAATATTTCCTGAGTTTCCTGCGCTATAGGACTCGTGTCTTTGTTGACATAGACCTTCCTTCTCTTAATAAGTTTATCAATACATCAAGCAAAGTAAATAACTTCATAACAATCTGACGTGGTTAAGTTTTATTTCCTTTTGATGAAAGCCAATATTAGGCCATAGGCCATATTCGTAATCTCGGTATTAGACTGGAACTAACTTGCAATGGAGGCTCATGCGGGGAAATATCTTTAAAAACAGATCAAAGGCATTTGCATTTGAAAAGACTCGCCGCTTAAGTCTCAGTAGCAAGCTAGTTCCAGTCTAATATCAAGAATACGAAAATGGTCTATTTACAGACATTTGAAGGTTTCAGTTAGTTTCATTCAAACTTGTAACGATCATTACATGTTGCATGCCTTTCTAGTTACAACGACATCAAAAAGACCCCCCCCCCAAAAAAAACAAAACAAAACAAAACAAACATCTAAATGTGAAAACGCAATAACATTCTGAAATAATTCAGAAACTCTGGAACTAATGGCCGGCCGACTATTTCAAAGAATTATCGCCACTGGAATTTTTGCGTTTCCTCAAACGTAACCTTTCGAAGGGCAAATAACAAAATCTAACTCTCAATTGACTTCTGTTTCAAAATATCCCTTACGACATAATTACATAAATAATACAAACATTCGGGTTTTTGATTAAATTGTTCTAACCTTCTATCAACTAGCTTTTTAATAGAGATAATTACTTGGTGACTTGGGTGCTGTACACCCAAAGATTACTACTTTTTTTTTTTGAAAATCTTGGAAGTGCAAATTGGGCCGAGTTTCGATGACAAAATTCCCGAGACAATATCCCGTATTTAACGAGTTATTTTCAGAGACCAACCGTAGAAGAGAAAGCAAGAATGAGTGACCAAGCAAAGGAACAGAAACCAAACTATAATGAATTTCTCTCTGCTTGTTTTAAGGTCATTCCACTGAAATAGAACCTGCACTAAGATTTTTGTGAAACTTTGCCTATTGATTGTTTATATTATAGGAACTTAAATTTTTAAATAAAAATGAGGGGTCCCCATGTTCGTTTAGGAGCAACAGCACCTTGTTTAAACCCATATAAATCCTTATAATAGCACCATGATTGTAGTCACGATTGCTTGCTAAATTCACGTTTCCGACGATTGCTTTTTGTTCTACACTGGGAATTGGTCCATATTTATTTTACACAGAGAAATTTATTACTCAATTCAAAACAAGAGAAAAAATGATAGGTCACCATATTCGTTGGACGATTTACCTCTATGGCGAGGTCCAGCTGTAAAGAAAAAGCTGCCATTTTTTAATGCGCGCGCGCTAATCACGCATGAAATTATGCGCAGTAGGGATGCGCAATGCAATACTGGGGAATAACCTTAAATATAGCGAGCCCCGACTACCACTCAATTCTACATGATACACAAGTATCTTCAAATTTAGGTCGGCATAACCTTAAATTGCTAAATTAAATATTTTATAATTTTTTGTAAAAGAGTAATTTTATAAAAAAAATTCTCTCCGTACAAGTCGTGAACGGCGCGAGCACCGACTCGATATTTTAAACTTTTTCTAAAATTTTCTGCCTATGTTTTTTCTTCCATAATACAGCAGAGATCATCACATACACTGTACAAAGTACTGCGTTTCCGCAGAACAATAATATGTTACATTAACATAGACCTAACGTTTTACAACAACAACTGGACATAATTACATTAATGCAACAAGTAATTAAACTTACTACAGTATTTAAAAATGAAACAACCCACTACACGACAACATAGGAAGATATCGCACAATTTTGTTCTGCAATAAGGCACTTGCCTAAACTTAAAAGGCTATTCCTTCACGATTTAACTTGCATACAAGAAACACAAAGTAGGTCAGTGATTAACTGAAGGAACATTTGCTTAAAATGTTCTGCCGAAGATGACAGTGTCCGGAGGCGCTGGTTCCTTGAGTGGAATATTATAGAATCCTAATTTGGTGTAGAAGTCCAGAGCGTTGTTGTTTGTGGTCGCAATCTCACAGTGCACCCCTGTGCAATCTTCAGCCTTCAGCGCCGACAGAACACAGGCTAACAGGCGCTTGCCAAGACCAAGGTTCTGTCAGGAGGGAACAAAAGATGGTGAGAAAAAAAATAAATTAAAAAAAAAACAAAAACTGCCAAACAACAACTGGGGGAATACACATCAACATCAGATTAAGCACTTCTGATAAATTGTATTGTCTCTATGTGGATGAATGGCTCTTTAGTTTCCAAATGTTTTCTTTAATCTTGACTCTCAAAAGATTCATTGTGATGAGCATACTTTATCTAGGCTGCCCACTCCCTTCAAGAAAGATTGGAAACAGACTTCCATTGAGAATGAACAGACTCCATGTGATGGTTAAGAGAAGATAAGGTGCAGTTGGCAGACAAGGTGCAAAGGAAAATCTATAAACAGATTATCCATGTCAATTATAATTCGATTACCATAACACAAGGCTTCCATGATTTTTTTTCTTATTACTAGCAATAAAGGAACATAAAACCCTGGGGTTTTCTTGAGAAGCAGCTACAACATACCTGTGCACGAGGAAGAAGGTATAACTGTACGTGGGCGCTGAACTTTAAAGCCAAGTCTTCAGGAAGAAATATCTTTGGACTGTGAAAACTATTGGCCAGTTGTTCTGCATATGTCCACTCTGATGAATTTCCGTGTGGCTTTTGGTATTTCTTGCAAACCTAAGAAAACAATCTGAGGTATCAAGACACACTTTCTGGCAAGTCTGTGGAGCTAAGAAAGAATATGTATGTAGACAACTACTGTTAAGTAGCAGGAAAATATATTTGTACATACCTCAGGAAGCCAGTGTTTCTTAAACTGCTCATAAAAGTGTTTTGAATCAGGAGCCGCCACTGCATAGCCACAGATACCATCTCCATCCTCCACCACGAACACATGTTCAGGACAGATCCTCAGGTATGGACCAACAAACCTACACAATGTATTCATAAATTTATTTATAACCATAGAAAACCAGCCACACAGTCACTGCTCCCCCAAAAGGGTAAACTGTGAATGACATTTTCGATACAGCTTCTTTGAGAAAGGTTCTTCAACAAAAATGCAAAAGGATACAAGACATAGCCTGCATCTGAGATAGTCCACTATGCTGGTATAGACTATATTGAGGATTTTGTTGCACCTTCGGCTGCCCGACAGGTCAACGTGACAAGGCTGATTGATATTATGGGTAGAGCTTAGATTATAATTGCTTGGTTGGGGTTCACAGTGTTTCAGCAAGGAAGGAGAAAGCATGAATACACATATCCACACTGTCTCCATCTATCATACTGAAGCACCTTGAGCTTCAATCAATAAATCAACAGTGAACCACATCACCCATGAGAACTTTCAATACTGCTATTTACACAGTTACTCTTCTGTTGGACAGCCTTTCTCAACTTAGCTCTTATTAACCGAGCAGGAGGTCTGTATGCGAGAATATTGACCGAGGTTGTGAGTACAGACCGAATGCAGTGAGGTCTGTACACATGACCGAGGTCAAGATTCTCACATGTAGACCGACTAAGCTCGGCCAATAAGATTTTTATTATATAGCAAACAAGAACAATATAATTTTTTTTTTTAACACTTGTAGAAAAAACTTGTCTGTGGCTCATGATTTATGGCAGTATAATACATAATTCTGGCTTCTTTACCTGTATTATTTTGTTAAAAGAAGTTTATCACGACATTTTTAATTATTAGTGTAAGAAAAATTATTACAGAAGTGTAGTTTTTTTTTAAGGAAATTCAGTTACTAAAGTGCAGCTGCCAAAACAGGTCACCCACCTATCTCCTGCCATGTTGAATTGTTTGTCAGGAAATAAATCATGCCCATCTTCCCAATCATCACACGTTGCAACACAAATTTCATACAAGGATTTCTGCCAAAGAAAACAGGCATGAATGACTTGCAATTCATGTGCTTTGTCAGGTCTGTGATTAAAGGCTGTAACCCATAACACCTGTTATGGCTGAGTACGGTTGATTTTCCCTTGATGCTACGAGTTAACGCCCAAGTTGCTAGTAGAGGGAAGGCGCCTACGAAGCCCAGGGTCTGCAACCGCAGTCACATCCCCGAGGTGCTAGAACACCTGACTGGCCTGCCCAACCCGCAACCAAGTCACGAGCCCCCCACACCAGACCCCCTACAGGCACCCATCACACTCAAGCCAGATGGCTCAGCGGAAAAAAAAATGCTGAAAAGAGGGTGGGATAGGGAGGGAACGCCGAGAACCACTAAACTACTATAATTCAATCCACAACGCCACGCTAACAGAGCAACGAACACACTGCAAGTATATGGGACAACAACGCACTTACTAACCAAGAATACAGCTGGACAATGTCAGCCCCAGGGCTCTCACGACCATATGACTGCTGCAAACACTACAGAACACTTAACAAACGCTAACAGATGGCCAAGACACCATCAAACGCCTACAAAAAATGCTACTGACCAGACTAGCTCCTGGTCATAAACCATGTAAAATTTCATTGAACTATATCAAACGCTACAGAATGCACCAAACACTAAACAAACGCTAACAGACGACCAAGACACTAACAACCGGCTACAAAAACGCTACTGACCAGACTAGCTCCTAGTCATTAACTATGTCAAATTTCATTTAACTATATCAAAATTGCTTGTTGTCGATATAATTCGCCCACAAAGCAACAAGTTTGGTTGTGGAGAACAAGGTTACAGGTGACTCAAAACTTAATGACAGCCTTGCTTTGTTTTTCAAGTGAACAAACCATCTTTGCACAATCTTGCCCTAAGAACTGTAAGACACCACTGTGTGCACATTATGGAGCATTAAAAAGAAGTGCAGTGTTCATAAGAAGTTATACATCCTGTAAAAGTACTTTCTTGCTAATTAATGACATTAATCACACCAGCTAGCTGATTATTACAGTCACATTTTAAGTTACAATGCAATATATAGTGATTGGTTAACAATGCTGTCACAGTACCACATTGCTTATGAGCAAAAGTATTCAAAGATATACTAAAGTTTAAAGAATCTATACCTCATCTTCTGTCTGGTATGGTCTGATTGTGTAGATACGCGTAGTGGGAATTTCAGGGGCTCTCACGTTGAACACTTCATGTCCTCCATCAATAGGTAACAGTCTCTGCAAACACAATACATACTAACATTGAGAACACTAGTTCAAATCAGTCTATTCTTCTGTATGACCTTTATCATCTGCAAAAATGTTTGCAATGTATCTTACTACCAGCCTTGTTAACACATAAAGTATGGGGTAAAATGGAAAATTTCAAGCCCACTATTGAACTTGTTTCAGCCTAGTAGAAGAACTCTCTGGGATAGTTTGTCTTTCTGAATGCCACCATTATTGCAACCTAGGGACTAAATGCAGTATCCCTGGAATACATGTAGCCAACCGTGAAACATACCTGCAGCTCTCCACATAAACCTCCTCTAAACACCCAAGGTTCAGGATCTTCTGGGTAAAAGCTTTGCCCTTTTTGCTTCCTCCTCTTGTTCTTTGTGCTCAGCCAATTTACAAATGTGTCGAGCAACTGCAAGACTTCCTTTACATCCCAGACATATGGATAGAGGTCATACAGTAGTGCTCTATTGGATGTTTCTGTTAGTCTCACAAACATCTCTCCTACTGACCGACAGATTTCGTGGAACTTCTCAGCTCTGTCATTCCATTCTGTTATCTGGAATGTGGCAAATTGAAACCCATGATAAGTGCCTTTGCTAGCATATAACTACAGTACAGTCAAACCTGTACAGTAAGGACACCAAAGGGACAAAGCTGAGTTTCAGTATTATAGAGGTGTTTATATTAGAGAGGTTGAGATTGAAATAATGAATTCTGGTTTCTCTGGGACCGAGTGAACTGTCTGTAATATAGAGGCAATCTATACAAGAGACTTTGAACAGGTCAAGTAACAGCTCAGATTAGCGTATATATTTGTAATCAAATGTAAATATTCCAGACACGATGTCATCATTGCTGTTATAGACTCGTCCCACACAATTAACACCTTCCATTTTCATAAGTCCTTGAAAAAGTATCAAGAAACTGTGCAATAGTGTATTACATCATCCAAGTTTCTTAAATACAACATTAATATATCAGCAGATTGCCAATGAGATGACAGGTGACATAACAGATAAAATGATCAACTCAAAGAGTGTTGCTGTGCAGAATACACATGTACCATTAAATTATTATACAGTACCATCCTTATTACCAGGTTTGGAATAAATGGGTTTATGACCATACCTTAGATTTCTGCTCTTGTTCAGTAAGCTCCATGAAGTCTTGTGAATCTTCCTTAATTGCATTGAACTTGAGCCATTTGAAATCAGTTATGATCTGTTTGGCTTTCTGCCCATGATTGTATGGTAGGTAGAATAAATCTACCAGCAACAGAAGGTCCTCGACACTCAGTGGTGTCAAAGCAGGTTTCTCCTTTGGTTCACTTATTTCCATTGGCATTTCCTGCTCTTTCTTTTCAGTGTCTTCATCTTTCTTTTCTGACATGGAACAAAAACAGTACGTTACCGATCACCAATCAAAACATAGGCATGCAAGGCGTGCAAGAGTTATTTTTTTGTGTGAAGTGTTGGAGATAGGAGCATTCATGGAGCTGTTTACAGACATGACTTGGTTAATTTAACATGTTTTTGGTTGCGATGTACAGCAAGAAAGAAACTGGGAATTTATGATGTACATGCGATGTTACATCAGTCATGGTAAGATAGCTAAATAGTAAGCCATAAAATGTTTGACTAAACAAACTACAGTAATCTGACACGTCTCCAGATTAATGTAGATAATACCATCTTATTTTTTAACAGATAATTTGATTCGTTCTTTGATACAACCCCCACTGTGATTGGTGTGACACGTGCACATGCATAACTCCCTCACTCACCGATCACATAGCTCTTCCAACCCCCAAGAGGAATTTTTGCTCAAAATTAATCAAGTTAATTAAGAGACCTTTTTGTATTTTATATGAGTGGTAAGTTTACCCTTTCTACACAACACAACACTACTTCACCGAAAATAGAAAGAAAGAGAAAAAACCTCTCTGATATGTTCAAAGTCTGATTTAACTGAATTGCACTTTAACTTGGTGCCACACGGTCTTCAAAGAACATTTGAGCAATTTTCATGCTTTTTACCTTTAAAAATATCGGACTGAAATGAATGTCATCAAATAAAACTATTAAACTGCTACTGCAGAGACGTAAAAACTGTCCAGAAATGAAAGCTTCTCTTTTGTTTAATATCCTGGAAAGAATAGCCGATAACTTGTCAGCTCTAATTGAATTTACTCCCATATAAAAAACAAAAGTGTTAAGTTACCATTTGTACCTAAAGATAGCAAACTTCTCGAGGGAAAGAGTGGTGACGATTCGTCAGCTCTAATTGAATTTACTCCCTAATGAAAAACAAGTGCCAAATTACCCTTTGTAACTAAAAAATAAAAATATCTCGTTATATTTGCATGCAACAAGAACAAAGCAATCGTTACCTGCACTTACTATTGTAAACGTTAGAACTGTTTCAAATCTAAATAGTCTCATCTCCTCTAAAACATGTCCTAAGAACTAGAAGCGACGATTCATGACCTCTAATTGAATTTACTCCTTGTCAAAAACAAAAGTATCAAGTTACCTTTGTAACTAAAAATGAAAATATCTCATTCCATTTGCATACTACTAACTCACGAACTGTTTCAAACCTCCAGGCTCATCTCGTTCATAACTAAAATCCTCAGCCTAACCCACAGAAAATGTCGAAGTAAACCCAATATATGAATACTTCCTCCTCTTTTATAGAAGAATAAATATGGCCGTTCTGAACTTTATTGGGATCAAATCTTCTCACATATCATTTACCTTTACAACAAGAAATTTGACTGGCTGTTTATAGTAGATCCAATCTGATTGGTGTGACATACATTCATCTCTCACTCACTCACTCATCCATTGGCCTGTCCATAACATACCCGATGCGACGACTAAGGGGTATTTTTTTTTTACAAAAAAATAACTCAAAAATTGGATCCCCTCTTTCATAGAGTGATTTTCACAAAACTGTCGCAACACCAACACCAGAACAACCACATCTTACCATGTGCAACAAATGCAATAAACCACTCAAATGCACAAAGCTACCATTTTTTCACACACACAAAAAAAAAACAGTGCATCTGTGCCAATTGATTGGTTAGAGCATCTTGTGCAAGTTCACGGAGAGGGGATAGAACTCAACAAAGCAAACCTGGAACAAGTAAAAAGGGGTGAATATTCTTTTGGTTATTTAAGTATCCTCACTGTGTGCTCCCTTCCCCTGGTCAGGGTCACTTTGTTAGCCCGGCATTCCACTCCGACTTTGAATGCGTCCATGGCAGGTCCCAGTAGCATCATCACTCAGTCCGGATGGCTAGCTTTCTTCAATTCAGAGCTTTGTAGTGTGTACTATAGAGATGAATTTGGCTTGGAATTTAACTGAAAGGGAGTGTTTAACCCTGTACTATGATTCTGTAGAGGAATTGGGGCGGCTGGCATGCTTTCAATGTTTTATTTTTTTTTTGTCTAGCCTTTACACTATCTTAGGACAGGAAAACTAAAAAGCAATAACTCGCTTAAAAGGCTTCAGATTGAACTGAGAAGCGAAATAACAATAGAAAAGAAAACAAGGCATTGAGGAAAATCATTTTGATTGCAAAAATATCAAAATTTTGGCTAAAATGTAGATTACAGTTTTTCCCCATACAAACCTTTATAAATTCAAACCGTTGTAATGAAACAGCTCCATATGCTGCAAGGCGAGAGTCACATTTAGTGTAGTCAAACTCGGTCGTTATGTAATTATTATCATAGTAGATGTCAGCCATAGTATGTCACTGAACATTCGCGTAAAGATTGTAATAATAACTCCTTGCATCGTGAGCTTGGGCCGCCCGTGTTTGAGATAGTTTTTGGACGAGAAAGTGACCTACATCTTTAGGCCATTTGGTTTTTTCAATTTTCTTTTTCGCCTTTCCTTTTTCTCCTTTTCTTATCTTTTTGCTGCAGTGATAGACATTCTACTGGGCTTGCTTCCAGTTCAAAAAGTCCTGAAAGACCGGCAATTCCTACTACTGAGTAGCCAAGTGTAGTTGAAGGAAATTTTGCTCTGAGTTTCTCTGTGCATTTTTGAGCATGTTTCAGACCCCACTGACCCCATCACTCTGATCTCAGCATCATTGCCTGATTTCAAGCCGAAAAGGACTAGGTACGAGTCTACAAATTATGGGTTTAGCAGCTATTGATCCGCATAGTCATAAAGTGCACGCCAAGCTTTACAAAATCCCCAAGTTTGGTGCAAATAGACTTAATGGTAAGAAAGATACAACCATTTGAAAACATCAAAATTCACCAAAAATGTATGGCCATTCGGACGCTGTGTCCCGATGACCAAATATTTCTATGTAATTTTGGCGTTTTTAAATGGCTGTATCTCAGTCAAAACTAGCCTGATTAACACTAAACTTGGGGATTTTGTGAATCTTGATGTGCACTTTCTAACTATGTGGATGAATAGTTGCTAATCCCATAATTTACAGACTTGTACCTAGTCCTTCGCAGCTTGAAATCAGGCAATTGGAAAGATATTTTGCTCCAGCAGAACTAGATAATGCCAATTTTGGTGAAAGCTGATGACGTCGGGAGTAGAACAAAATGCAACATCCATCATGGCCAGTCACGGCCAGCACGGGTGTCAATAGGTTAAAAGGGGGTAAAAGAAATCCATGGAACCAGCTCAAGACTTCTAAAGTGAAGAAAATCTTTCAGCTTTCAGCTCATACATGAGTATGTAGCTATGAATAATATTTGTAATTTCTAGCTCTTACCTGAAGCCGAAGAAGTGCTAAGCTTTTTCCTACTGTTTTCCTTTGCCACCTTTATTGGTGAAGGAGTCACTACAGGTGAGCACACAGTGGTAGTAACATTTGTATGTGAAGTTGGACATGTCCCAATAGGTGCTTGCACAGAAATTGGCATAGCCTCAGGTGTCATACTGTAGGCACCACTTTTGGCATAGGTTCTGGATGTAGCATGTTTTACTTTAGAAAATTCTTCCAGCCAAGCAGATACAGCTTCTCGCAGAGCATTCTGTGGGTTGTAACTGGTACGTACAGTAGCGCTCCTAGATTCACTCAATGAGGTAGCACTTTCTGTCTCCATTTCACCTTCTACCTTCACACTTTCACTATCTGTTTCACTAGAACTGATTTCTTGAGAAACTCCTTGATCAGCATCTTTCTCACAATTGCCATCTCTATCACTCTCAGTACTGGCAAGCAAATCTTCTTCCATAGGTTCACTCGAACTACTTGATTTCTCAGCCTTTAAATCAATACTCATCGGTTCTTCAGCAGTGAGCAGGGAGGAATCTCTTAGCCATGAAGATAGAGTGTGGACAGCAATGAAGTTACTCTCAAACTCACAGTTAGGATTGGTCAGTACACCATTTAGCAAGGGGAAAAGTTCAACTGGCCTCCCGTCGTACGGACCTAAAAAGACACGTCTCTGATCATAGTCATTGGCATGAATATTGTCCCAGATGACAGGTTTCCTTTTAAGCACTGTTGTAAGAGCCTCAATAGTTTGTGTGGTAATCACTTTGGAAACCACTTTTGGACCTAAAATGAGTGAAGTACCAACATAAGAATAATGTTGTATCAAGCATAATAACACATAGTACACAGACACATAGGCTGCTATATACAGGCACGTCTAGTCTTTCTTTCCCAAAGCCAGCATTTTTCAAAGAAAACTGATTCCTGCAATAGCCAAGAATATTAGAAACTAACCAACTCAATTCAATCCATGCAATCACAGGGCAGCATATATTTAGATGTAGAGCATAAATCCAATGAAGATTAAGCCCATCACCATAATAACTATTATGTTCTCCAAAATATATTCATTTTCTGTGGTTTGTGGAATTTTTTCAAACAAACAAAACAATGCACTGTGACTTGTGTGCGCTCTCAACCTTCATGGAGTTTGAACCCTACCTAAAAGATGCTTGGGAAAGGTGAAAAGCATTTTTTTATTCAATATATTCAAAGTTAGGTCGGGTACAGAGCAGACAACCTATCTTTAACCTGATCTCGGCCACCTCACTGAAGCCATCAATTAACAATGTAGGTTTTGTACAGGGATAACTGCCAAATGTCATCTTCCAAACAGACACACAGAAAAGAACAGAACCTTCACTCCATTAGTTTTCAATCTTTGATTTTTTTTTTCTTTCACTCGACAAATTTGCTAGTGTTTTTTACATCAACAATATTCAACACACATAAACACAGACTCAATGATCACTCACTACATTAACCACCACACTGAACACAATTTAGAAACACAACAGCAGCTTTATAAGGCCATTATGCACAGCAAACTTCTGGCACAAGTGGGTTCCCTGACTCTTCTCTGAAAGTTTGTTTGTCCAAATAATAACATCATTTCCACAAATAAATTGTACATGCATACATGTGCTAGAACCTGCTATGATGAGAATGACCTATAACATCAAAGCAACAACTGTTTTCACTAGTATTGCTCTTCCTTTCTTAGTTGAAAACTTGAATAAGGTTGCAACAACCCTAAAATTTTTTTTTCAAGGTTACAAAGAAATTCTTGAGTATTTAACTTTTTGCAAAATTTTAATCCATGAATACTTTCTCTGCAGTGTTCCAAACATTTTTTTAAAGATCTTTTGCTGAAGTAGGTACAGTAGATGAACTTGTGTATTTCCAACCTTTTAGAAAGAACAATCTCTGAAAACAGAATTATGCAACAGGTTACTCGCAATATTTAGACAGACCATCCTTTTTCATTAAATATAACCACTCCCCAGAAATCAACTGATAAAAACATTTAAGTATTTCAGCTGATAACCTTAGCAATAGCCTGAAAAATCCAGATTTAACTATGGCTATAGCAGTAGGTTTCAAAATTTAGCCATATTAGTTGGAGGATGGTTTCATTTAATGAACAAAGCAAAGGCCATTTAAATGCTGCAAGACACCTTTTTCAACTGTTGATTGCTGTGTTACTTTGCAGTATGGTGCATCTTCACAAATATCAAAAGGTGGCACCAGTTTTAAGAAACCAATCCAAACTTGGAGGGGGCAGCACAAAAATAATAGTGGGTACACTGCAAAGAACACCATTCAACAGTTACAGGGAGCAAGAAACATTGATGTTTATGTCTCTTCTCTGGGGTAATTCATGGAGTTTATTTCAGCTGTATTAACCTGGTAGAGTTGCAGACTGAGTGAAGGTTCTGTGCAATTTTGAAAACAAAAGATTTTTTCCAAAATGGTCGTAACATGGCATGAATTTTTCATTATGAAATTTGTTCAAAACATGTAAATTATGTTTGACTTGGTACCTTCTTGCAACATAAAGGTCCACAGGTTGCCTGACTGTACATTACAAACCAAACCTGGAATATACAAAATTATTGTTCAGTGCTCATTATTAAGCACATTCACAACATGCTCACAAGAATACACCCCCTGCCATTCAAGAAACTTGTACCTATATTTTCACAAATGAGATAAAGTTGGGGGAAATCTGTCCCTTTATCGACATTTTTTTAGTCTCTGTTCCTC
>Ga0126339_10001462_pt1 | contig 16027 bp, 1 predicted proteins | sample OrbTmetagenome_2_FD_92532 | JGI IMG/M metagenome (GOLD analysis project Ga0126339, IMG submission 92532) | Coral microbial communities from Petempiche,Puerto Morelos, Mexico - Orbicella T R C metagenome | ecosystem: Host-associated > Invertebrates > Cnidaria > Coral | place: Petempiche,Puerto... | reverse complement strand
GTTTTCATGCCATCCCCTTTCCCTTGCTGGATATACTGCTCTACAAGTTTAGGGGAAATCCTCTCCACAGGAACCAAGAACAATGGAGAACCTTTCGTTGTTGGGAGGGGAACTGAAGAAACTCCTTTTTTGCCTGCACCACTGGTGTAGATTGTTGCCTTTGCGGGGATTATAGATGAAGCACAGGTTTTGGATGATGGGTCTTCCACACTAGTTGATGGCTTGCTTGTTGAGCAGGAAGATGTTGGGGTTGCCTTGGCAGAGGTGGTACTACATGGAGATTTTTCAACAGCAACAGAAGATGTTGTACCCGCTAAAATACAACAAATGATAATAATTATTCTGCCGATAATGCCAAAGAACTTAACACTAATATATTTTCTTTACAACTTTCTTGTATCAGGGTGTAAACTCCCCCTCTAGATACATGTACCACTCATCTGAGAAAAGGAGTTTTCCACTTCCCAAAGAACTCATCTAACTGGACGAGATAAATATACCTAATAAGTGATCATATTCTTGATGCATCTACATAATACATGCACTTGCCTTAAAGAACACATACATGTATATAGTACTCTTAGCTTTGTTCACCAAGGTGCAAAAAGTGGCTTTGAACATGTAAGTAGTGCTTCTTTCCTTCACATATCAAACTTTAACTTCAACAAACTTTGCACTGTTCATGTAACACATCACATTCAACACCTCATTTTTCAGCTTAGTAATGAAAATAGCCACAGGTCACATTATTTTTTTATCTCATTGTTTTCTTGTGTTATATTGTGTTAAAAGGCACCTACAAAATCAAAACATAACTTTGTCATTCTTGAGTTAACTCTTTAATTTGTCTGTTGGATACAAAAATGTATTAGCAATAGACCATTACAATAACTGCAGAAATTCATGCACGCTCATTAGGCTAATTTTCATTGTCAATAAGCAGACAGACACATGAATATATAATTTGTGTGATTTGCCAACGTGCGAGAGCAGAAAATTTGACAATTTTTTACTGTAAGAAAGAAATTGATGTTAGTTTTTCATGCATCTGTCCTGTTATTGACGATGAATTTTGACATAACATTGTCAAAGTAGTCTGCAGATCCACTCGGTTATCACATTGTGGATCCACAGCTACCGTACTTTGATAATGTTATGATGAAATTCATGATCAATAACACAAGCCTGCGAATAACAGTCAGTCATTGGACAATAAATTGTCCAGTAAATTTGAGGTTTTGACAGGTAAAAGCTTAGCCTGGTAGGACACTCTGACCAGGCATTTCTGCTGCAATGAAAAATATTTTAACTGGAAATTTGTGGCCGAATATGGAACATGTTATTGTATTATACCGGTACTAGCTGTCAGACAATATTACACAAAAAAGCTTTGTCATCAGTTTCGTTTTTTATTTCATTTCTGAGAAATTATTTTATCATGTGCAATGCATTGTCTCAAATGTCACGTCAAGTTGCATTCTTGTCCCCAGAGGCCACGCCTCTGGGGATGAGAAAATAATAGAAAAGCCATCATTGGGACTTTGATTACTGGCCGCCTAATAGGGGTGACCATTTATAGGTGTCTGCCTACAAGTAATAGGGGTTTGACTGCAGTTAGCATGATAACAGAATAATTTACATTTGAAAAGTAGTTAACAAGGTTTGTATCATGACAAAGTCAACTCTAACCTTGCTTCTTTTCACAGACCTGACCACTAAACAAGGGACTGTAAAATGGCTTTCAGCCCGTGTCTTATTTGATTCAGATATCAGTAGCCTCCTCTGCTTCCGCCCCATATAGCACACACAAAAAGTCTCGCATTGTAAAAAATACCCAAGGTTAGTAAAGAATCCAGTCGGACAAAAAAGACAGCACTTACATGTATCTAGTATGCACATCATCCAGAAAAATAACAAAGCATGGAAATTTTTTTTCTTTCTGTGTGGACTTTTGACAATCATCATTTCTAAAAACTATTGTAACTTAAGGCCCAAGCATTGCTATTTTTGTCATCTGTACATGTATGTATTTATGGGATAGACGCATTAGAAACCACTGCAGTTACTAACAGCCTTTTCAATAACAGCTTCGTTTTCTTTTGTAAAGATAAACAAATTTGAGCAATAACTGTACGATGGATTAGTGAGATGAAAACAGTTTTACACCCGGACAACATTAACGTAAGTGCAGCTGAGTAGAAACCTTTTTAATTAGAAGCGAAACCCTGATACATGTATTTTACAAACAAAGTCTTTGAATTGATTCTCTGGTAGAATGAAGAATTTTCTTCGGTCTAACCAAATTTAGAGTAAAATGTATGGATTTAAGCCAGAGCTGGAAAAAAAAATATTACACACATGTGGCATAACATGAGTTCTTTCAAATCCCTGTTTTGGCCAGACATATTTATTTACCAATAATAATTGGTCCATCATTAATTAGTACATATTAATTTGCACACACAAATAGTCTGATGACTAAATTATTGATAGAAACCAAACCACAAGATAACAAGGATTTTGAAAGTTTCCCAAGAATTTATTTATAATAAACAGGGGTTTTACAGTGTAACCAACAGTGAACCACCATTATAATATTATATTTATAATAAACACATTTTTGCAGTCTCTTGGCTTTTTATTATACTGTGGCTCCACCATATGAATCTCCTGTTGTGTTATGAAATGTTGTGGTTAAATTTTGCCATTGGTACAATTTGGTATTCTAATGGCCAATTCCCCCTTTGAGCCATGCCTGCAAGGATTTTTCATAGCAGCTGTATCCATCATCTCAGACTGGATATTTGTTTTAATGAATACAGCCACCATGACTCCCTGCAGACACATGTCATAGAGGGAATTGGCCATTTGTTCTGGTGTAAGGTAATATATTATAAGGTGTATCAAAAAATAAAACAGAAATACAAATTTGTACCAAGGGTTATATTGAACCACAACATACGCACAAGATGACTTCTAAATTGTAGACTTGCACTGCCCAAGTTGCATCAAACTATGTTACATTGCAGTCTAATACAGAGTCATTCATGTTACAAGTACAATTTTATACACATCAACTCTGCACGCACACTATGAATGTCATACACAGTGACTAAGAGCTGTTGATACATACCTTTAGTGGCCACATCTGAAGATTTAGGATCTTGTTCCTGGTCCACACTCATGAGTACAACACTGTCTGTATCAGGTCCTACAAGTTACAAAAAGGTTCAGTCAAAAAGGAGTAGACTGATCTCATCTCATCATGGCTTAGTCCTGTGAAATGTGAGTCATGTCACAACTGTGATGTTGATAACTTGCTAAGGTGGCTTCATTTAGGTGACAATTATCCTGGAAAAGCTCAACCGTGCTTTGAACATCACAGACCTACCCTGTAGGTGTATAGATTTATGGGTATCATCATGAATTTGTCAAAAGTGTTGAAGGTAACTTGTAATGGATCACAGGGACACCATGCATGCTGTATCAATTTATGGGTATCATGAAGACGAATTTGTCAAGATCCCCTGAAAATGTGTTAGAAGGTAACTGTTGATTGATCACAGGGAGACCATGCAGAATTCCACCCCAAGGAAGTAGTAATATATTACTCTTCAAGTAGCCAACAAGTTATCACAGAAACCACAGTTGAGTTCAGAGAAAAAGAAAAAAAACAACAAACTATTTGTAGCTTAACTTACCATCTGTCTCATCCACAACAGGTTGCGGAGTAGTCTCTTTCTCGGGTACACTCGTTGAACTTGTGGCTCTGTTTTTCTCTTTTTCAGTTTCTACGTTGACAACTAAGGAGTAAAAAAACCTGAATTATAGATTTCTAATATTGCACATTTACTGGCAACAAGTAAAGAATGCTCAAAAATTTTAACGCAGAGTTTTATTTCGCCGTGCATACAGTGGATTAACATGTTGCTGCTTTCATGTGTATGATCTCCTGGAAGAAAGATGATCACGTCATGTTGATGTGGAAGTAAGATTATAAAAGTCAAATTATTCTCACATTTGATTGGTTCTCAGAGCTGCTAATAAGGGCCATAACCCGGCCCGTAGCCAGCTGTAATGCCTGAGCATATGCAATAGCCTCGTCTCCTACTGGAGGCCAGACACATGGAGGAAAACAGTGGAAATGGAGATTAAGGAGAAAGGATTAAAATTTTGCGCAGAGGCAGCATCAGCTGTAGTGAATAGGATAGCCTGGAAGCAGAGAGGCAGCAGCCCAGTTCTTCACTAGGAGAACAGAACAATGATGATAATGAAGATCAAGACCAATGGTAAATCCAAACTTAATGACAGCCCTGGTTCTACTTATAATCTACTGGAGGACAGACATATAGATGACATCATTAAAACATATGTTTTTCTTTCTTCATTATATAAAACAGATAGATTCCATGTTGCCATGCGTCTGTTCAGTAATAGCTTACAGAAGATGTCAAAATGTGGTAAGAACTTTAGTCACACACTTGCCTAGCAGCTTGTGTGCCACCTTTTTGTTCTTGCCACGTGTTGACGTCATCTGTGCTCTATTATCTAAACAGAAACATGACAACATGGCATCACGGCATCTATTAATGGTCAGGAAAACTTTCTGCGATTGGGAGAACAATGTTCATGATCAAGGCTGTATGTGTAAGTGTACATTGTACATGTCTACAGAGTAGATAACCTCTTGCCAGGAGATACCTCTTGCAATGGGATCATGCCCTTGGGACCAAAAATTGTCTTCTTCCACAGGTGTCCATGAATTGCAACTTAAGAATGTACTCTGTTGGTGTGTGGCAGGGAGTGTGACTTAGTGTTTGTTAAGGGAGCTGTCCGTTAGTAAAGGTTCAACTGTATCATTGTAATATACACTCAGAAATTTACAAAAATGTAGTTCAAATTGTCAGATCTTGAAAGCAACTGCATTAATTAAAAACTTTACTTGCCAGCACTTTTTTTTTCAACAAACCCTGCTTTGTGTACATACAAGTATATATTTGTAAGCTCAATATAACCCTTGGTACAATTTGTCATTTTTTTTTTGTTCCTATACAATTATAATGTACTGCCATATGCCAGAACAAAGAAATAAACAGTAATTAAAATTGTACCAATGGTAAAATTGAACCACAGGATATACATATAATTAGATTTGGCAATCCAGAGTGAAGAAAAAACATGCATGTATGTACATGTACAGGTATACATGAAAACTATTAGGGATGAAAAGGTCAGAAGAGTTGACTTGGACTAGAGAAATACATGTATATTACATGATACACTGTTTACATAGCCTGCAAACACCAGGAAAAGTTTGGGAGAATTCCAAAGTTGATATATAAATTCAACTCCTAGGGCTAAGGGTTTACAAAAGCTTATAAATTTGCATCACAACACACATCACAGTCTATCAGACTAGCTTCTTCTTGCATCTTGAACCCTTTAATTTCCAAGTGTTAGTTATGAAAAATTGTGGCTTCTTAAATATAATTTGAAACACTGTTAAGTAGAGAGGTGACGAGAATTTCTTCTCAAATCATTGCTTGGAAATATTTTCAGCCTTGATGTCCCACCAAATTGCCAGAACCAACATCAGTATAGCAATCATTATGAGTGTACAATTAAGGATTAACACTACAAGTGATATTTGAAATTCTCTCAAAATTGCACGAGCCTTCAAGCAAGACAGTGTTATTTGAGGGAATTTCAAAATATCTGCAGTCCTTTTTAATTGCTTGCACTTGCTTACAGTTACTCTGACTATTTATTGCATGGCTGAGAAAATGGCAAATTCACATGTGTTAATTAGGTTACTTTGCACTGCAGTGCATATTAAAAACTGATGATAAATTGGCCAGCTCTCAGCCAAACTCAATAAAGTAATCTTGTCAGTCATATAATAAATGGAGATACAACTTTCTTACATGAAATCCACTAAAAAGAATTGCTCTTTACACTATACACTGTACCTGGTGTCGCTGTTTTATCAGATGTTTGTGCCAAGTTTGATTTTCCTGTTTGGTTCTTATTCCTTTCTTCGGCCTGGATTATATTACCTTGTGTGTCCTTTACTGAGCCGCCTGCTTCAGCAGATTTCCTTGCTTTATTTGCTCCATTTGGCTGACTTCCATCTCTCTGAGAACTCTTTTCAGAGTTTTCTGTCTGTCCTTTGTTACTTTCTTTAGTCTGGCTTGCACCTTTCTGGGAATCTATTCAGGATTAATGAAAAAAAACAAACAAACAAAAAAAAAAAAAACAGTGTGAATGGTAAAATGATGGAGCTGTTAAATATCTCCTTGTAGCGAGTACACTACATCATACAGTCTGCATTAGTGTATTGTTGGCCATTTACCCTGGCAGTTGAACACAAAAATATTTCAATGTTCATTGGTTTTTTGAACAGTTAGCATATAAAGGAATTTACATGTTCATGTAGGACTTTTGAAGACTACCTGAACCTTTCAAGAACTAGCAACAAATCAAATTACACATCAAGATAAAAGGGAAATACATCCTTCAGGATATTAGTAATATGCAGTTACATGTACCAGAGAAAATTAAGCAAAACAATTGTTAGCAATTGACCTGGAAACGACATGTATGCCTGACAATCACTTGTTATAAAAAAGTTGCTCAAGACATAATATCACCATTTTGTCAGTGAGCTTGTTTTTTATAGCTTTTAAATGAGGCTAAATGTAATTTAGGCTAAGTTAAACATGAAACGAGATTGCTGGCAAGCAGTCTTCCACAGAGTGAGTTCAGGGTGGCTGGGGGATTTGTGCAGGGGTGCAGGGATTTTGCAGCTCAGCTTCGGATGTCAAATCATTCTGCATGCTTTTCGCTGCTGGACAGTGCTTTTAATGCTGTAGTGCAAAGCACGTGATGCCTATGTCAGAACCTGACAACGCAGTGTATGAAGAGAACAATGCTTATGGAAACAAGAACACAGCAAAATATTGTGTGCTGACTTATTTGCAGAGGTCTTTCGATAAATCTAGCCTACGAACTCACACATATTTCTGGCTGTAGCTTATCTCCGCCGAAAATAACGTCTGCGAACCTGAGCCAGAAAACAATTTCTGTGACGTAATGACTTTTGTTTCTCCTTGGCCAATCAGATTCCATAATAGAATGCAACTCGAGTGCTCCTCACAGCGAATACCTCGTGCAGTAGTTCTGGGGCTACTTGAGCTAAACTGTGATTGGCTTAAGTAAAATTCCTACATCACAGAAATCGTTTCCTGGCTCAGGTTCGCAGACGTTATTTTCGGCGGAGACAAGTGACAGCTGGAAATATATCTGCGTTCGCAGGCTAGATAAATCAAAAGAGAGGAAAATAATTTCATGATATCAACATTTTTATCACTGTGCAGCCCCCTGACCAATTTTACCACAAAAGCACCAGAAGTTACCACAATCACTTAAATTCTCCACATACTGTTAACCTACAAACAAGCATACAGGAGAGGAGAATTTTGCAAATGATCAGCACATAATTTCTCTTCAGAATATATTTACATCATCAACAATTACCAGGTGGTTATGAGAATTTCACAACTGATCAAAAAGAAAATTTGATAAACATATTAAATAAATCATCACCCAAAAGGATATATAAATTATAAGGAGCATTTAATAATTTTAATGACACAAAGAAAACAAACATTCTCTGGCTCAACAATGAATACAGCAGCCTAATCACAATTTATGCTTTAAATTTGCTTCACTTTGTCTTTTAAAGACCAAAGTTATGGTACTTTTGACCAAGAGATGGCCATATTAATCAATAACACTCATTATAAAAATTTGGGAAAAGCCTTCACATGAGTTTTATGGTGATTTCATGACATTCACAAGAAATTAAGAACTTCTTCAGGGCAGTCAGTAAGGGCCGTAATCTGTAGCACCTACATGTAATATGGCTAAGTATGCTAGATGGAACCTTGATGTTACCGGTGAACATGACTGTAGTCGATACAATTCACTCATAAAGTAACAAGTTTGTTGTGGGGGCTACAGGTGAATCAAAACGTAATGACAGCCCTGTTCTCTAACAAAATCTTATATTCCCTGTCTTTTTCCTGGCAATTATTAGTGATTATTTCCTAACTTTTGGCAATCCTGATTGATCAGATCAGTGCATGAGAAACCTGAAAACTATAATTAAATGTCTAGATTACCTGTGTTATCCACTCGCTGCCTCTTGTTTTTATCATTCTCCATACTGTCAGCTGGACCTGGCCTCTTATAAGAATCTTTTGTTTTGACAGCAGCATTTTGTGAGTTATTTGTTGGTCCAGCTGCCTTTCCTGTAGGCACTGCAGGTTCGTCATCAGGAACTTCAATGTCATCTGCTGCATCGATAGCAATCACTGTTTTTGAGGAAGATGAGCGTGAAGTTGTCCCCAATGGATTCTTTATGCTCATCCAAGTGTCCTGTATCCTTTTGAATGTTGGAAAGATGTTTATTCCAAGTATCTTGGCTAGTTCTGGACCGATACCATTTCGAAGGATTTGAACATATCTTTGCCTTGGAAGGACAAGTCTACTCAGCACTTTCTTACCAAACAGGCCAAAATCATCAATGTGCTTGTCCAACAATGCTGGCATGACATAGGCACGGAAGAAGCTTGGATGGGCATGACAATCAGCAATGATAACGGCATTGGCGGCATCCTTGGGTTTATTGTAAATAAATTGTTTCATATCTTGCTCTGAGTAGTTTTCCTTCCTTGCAATTTTCTTGGCCTCTACTGACCTCACTTTTTTGACAATTCGACCCCATTTGACTGCAAATGGAAGACTGAAATCCAACATGTTAGTTTCGTCAATCCCATCTTCATCATTATCATCATCATCACCAAGGTCTAGATCTTCCAGGGTGATAAACTTCCTTTTCTTCTTAACTGCATCACTTCCTGTTTGTGGCGTGGAGTTTGAGCTCCCAGCTGAGGTGGCATCAGAGTTGCCAAAAGTATTACCTGAAGATGAAGCTACCTCAGAGGAACTTGCTTTTCCAGTTTCTTTGACTTTACTGTCCGCATCTGTGCAACATTCGGCATTGGTTCCCTCACCCTTTTTGCTTGACCTTGCCACCTCTTTGACCTGATTGCTGTCCTTTTCTAAGGATGTTTTCTCCTTGTTTGCATCTTGATGTTTGCTACCACCACTCCCTGGTTTATCTGTTACCATGGGAACATCAAGTGTGTCCTTACTAGTGCTAGCAGTTCTTGTACCACTACCACTGTCAACATCTATAGTTTCTACTTCTCTTCCTTCACATGCGCCATCTGCTTTGTTTTTTGTAGTCTCTTGTTGCTGGCCCTCCTTCACCTGGTTTTCAGGATCCATTTTAGATTTTTCAGTTTGGTCACTGTCTCTGACAGTCCCTTTTTCATCATTGATTAACTTTGCACTATCCACTTTGTTTCCAACTTCATCTCTTTTCTCAACAGTGGCTTCCTTAACTTGGCCTTTCTCACTGCCAGTCTTGGAATTGTTTCCGTCTTCTTCAACATCCATTGCAGCAATTTCTTTTCCTACATCAGAAGGTTTCTCAGTAATTTTATCCTCCTGTGTTGCATTGGCAGATTCCTTGACACTTCTCCCAGCGACCTCGCAATTTTTTTCAGCATTTGCCTCAACTGTTGCATTGTCTTCTTTGCTGACAAGATCAATTATTGGTTTTTCACCTTCTCCTGCCTGCTCTCCTTTCCTTGATTTTAGCTCTTTGACATTGCTGCAAGAGTTGGTTTCACTCTGGTCATCCACCATTATCACATCAGATGACTGCAATTTTGAAGCTTTGCTGCTATCATCAATCTCCATTGGCACTGATGTCATATCTTTGGGGGTAGATTCATCAGATATGTGTCCCACATTTTCAGTCTGCTTGGGCTGCTCAGACGGTTGATCAGCTCCGGATTTACCATCAGAAGATTTTGCACATTCATTTGCTTCAACAGATTGCGGCTCACCATCTTTCTTTTCACCTTCTTTGCCTTTACCATCTTTTCTTGGAAATGATACTAACGAAGTGGGGGTGACATCACCAGACTCTTTACCTGACTCTGCTGACTTCTCTTCTACTGGAGGGGAATCACTGGCGTTCTTGTCTTCTACTGTTATTGTGTCATTATTAGTAGTTCCAATGCTGGAGTCATTATGATTAGCCAAGCCAGCTCCAGTAACTGAAGTTCTTGTGGCTGATTTTTCGGCATCTGAGTCTAAACAAATGGTGTCCACAGTCTTCTTTGCTGTTGCAGAACTTCCTGCATTTGGATTAGTGTCTGTCTTGGGTTGAGCTGTGGAGCTTTCTGGTTTCTGGTCAGTGTTGGCTGCGTCTGACGGCAGTGAATCTTTACTGCCTTGTTTATCAGCTCCTGGAGTGGTTTCATCACCTTGTGAAGAATTATCTACATCTGACGTTTTTGCATCTGCTGGTTTGCTTCCATCCTTACTGCTACTTTTTGTCCCCTTAGCCTGGTCTTTGCCTTGCGGCAACAAAATCAACTCCAGCAATTTGGCTTCCACCTCCCTTCTAAAGCGTTCAAACTCTGTGAACATTTTAAAAGCGGAAATGCCGCCAGACTGAACACGAAAGGATTTTTGTTCCAGTAACTGAAAAAGTGAGATCATTTTGGCCACTCGAGGCTTGACAAGATCCAGAAATTCGTCATCTGGAAGGCGTCTAAAAAGTTCACGTAACCGCGCCCTCCGGTGCGAATCAGCAATTTCCAAAGGCAAAAAATTGTCGCATGCAATTGATGCCTTCTCCGTGGGAACTAAATACTTGTGAGTAGGATTAAAATAGTAATGTTTTCGAAGAGCTGCTCTGTTTGGGTAAGCCTTCTGGCACGTAGGTAAACCACATACGTTATTATTTTCATGGCACGCCCGACAATATCTGCAGCATCCCCCAGCACAAAAACTGACAGAAGAACTTTTAGCTTTTGTTGCTGTTGGTTTGCTTTCTGGTTTGGCCACAGGTGTGTTGCTTGAGGTAGCAGGTACTAGTGAAACATGTACAAGCTGTGTGGGTGCCATTACTGGAGGCATTTTAGAGGCTGGCAGAGAAGGTGCAGTGGACTGAACAGTTGCATTTGTTTGACTAATTAAATTCACAGTAGTAGTCTGTGGGGCAAATGTTGGTGTCACTGGTGTAGCCGAAGAGGAATTGCCCTGAGAGGCCTGTACCTGCAGTGGCATTCTTATCAAAGCTGTCTGTGTTCCAGAATTAACTGGAGATTGGTTTGGTCTAAGGAACGTCCCTGAACTAAGAACGATTAAAGGGGTTCTTGCAATGCTAGTAACAGTTGTTGTTTGCTCCACAGTTTTCGCAGTACAAGTTGTATCTAATATTGCAGATGTTGGTGCTTGTGATTTATCAGGAACTGCAGAATTTTGTGCTGGTTCTTCTGGCGTTGGCAATACTGGGGAAGGAGGTGGAGAACCTGAGAACGGCTCATCAATAGAATCAGGAACTGTTACAGAAGGTGAAGCTTCGGATGTGGATGATAACGAAGACGAAGACAAAGATGGAGGGCTGTTTAGAACCCTTTTCTCCTGAAGAGCCTTAATGAGGGCATCTCTTGCTGAGTTCAAAGGAGACTGATTAAGAGGTGCAGCTGATGAAGTTACCACACCAGAAGCTGACTGATTACCACCATTCACAACTGGACTATTGGTATTAGTTACAATTTGCGGCCCTGTGGATACTGAAGACACTATTGGTGTTACTGAGGAGACCTGACCTCCTGTTCTTAAATCTGACTGCGAAGGTACACGAGGTGGCATTGGTGCCATAGCTTGAGGCTGCTTTTGTGCAGGATGCAGTACATGCATACTGGGAGCTTGGGTTAAACTCGCAGGAGTCACCTGATGGGTTGGTCTAGCAGCACTCAGCACAGCTAAAGAACTCTGTATGGCTTGTTGAAGCTGATTTGCAGTCAGAGGAACAGATGTCTTGGTGACAGTGGTTAATGCTGCTTGGATTGCTTGTTGTAACAGACTTGCATCTACTCCCTTTGATTGGCTGATTATTGTAGCTAGTGCGGTCTGAAGAACTTGTTGAAATTCACTGGTGTTAAATGGCTCAGTGGCTGGCAAAACAAACCGAATGTTTAGAGGCTTTGGACCTGAAGCACTGGATATTTTTACAGTCGATGCCTGCACTTGAGATACTGGGACTCGTGTTGTGGTTACAGGTAAGTTTGACGCAGCTGTCGTAGGATGACTAGTATTGAGTGTTGTCATCCTAGTATTGGGTGCAGCTCTTAAATGAAGTGGTCTTAGAGTGACCGGCTTTGATGTAGTGGATCTAGTGCTCCTTGCTGCGGCTCCGCTTAAAACTGTTTGCGCACCGGTGGCTAAGGATCGAACATCAACAATCTGCGGACCACTGCTTGCAACACCAGAACCAGGAAAACTGACTGAACTCTGGGCAGTGGGAGCCACAGAAACTATTTGCGAAGGCATTGATATGGGAACTACCGGGTTTTGAAAGCTGGAAGGCTTCTTTGCAAATTTTGGTTGGTTTGTGTCTGTAGATCGAGCTGATTTCAACGAGCTGATGACATTTTCTAAGGTCTGCCTCGATCGTCCCGTCGCAGAACGAGCTGCCTCCAAAGATTTTGACTTAGCGATCGCAAGCGACGTTGGCGATTTCAGCGCCCTTGTCTTCGCTCGAGGTGCCTGCTCGAAATCACACTCTTGGAGAAGGGAGCTGAGGGAATAGGAGACTTCACAATCCTCGTCTGACTCGGGCTCTTTCTTCACGGTGATCATTCCCATGTTTCGAACGCGAAGATTCACGGTTTCCGCCTTGTTTGCTTTCGTGTTCGTATTTGCCGCGAGACGCTTCGCGCCAGTTTGATTCGCTGCATGTAAGGCGGTTGCATTCCTGCCCGAGGAAGTCGAGAAACTTTCGCTTTGATAGCGAAACAGTCCCGATCGATCGCTATGGCCGACCACGTCGATCTCTGGAGAAGCGGAACGCTCATCCATTTGGTCGAGAAATACGAATTACCGACCGTTGTTTACAGCGTTGTTTTGAATCGATCGAGCTTCCCCAGCTCTCCGGCCGTTTCCAGTCGTAAATATCTGACCTCAATTTGATAGTTCCACAGCTAATCCAGTTGCATGACGAAGCCTCGATGACACAAATCGATTTTAGCCGTGTATCCCCAGAGTGTCCAACCTACAACAGACATGAACACTGGTGAAATCCCTCTTAATTTAACCCATCGCCATGTTGAATTCGACGCCGAGTCGCTTTCCTAAGAAAGAATTGTGGGTCCTAAACGTGTGTTCATTACGTCACGAGCGTGTGTTAAGGGGGCTCTGTGCACACTTGCACGACAACAAAGTGTAATAAATGTTGCGTAGTAAATGCCTTAGAAATGACAAATTTTTAAGAACCAATCGAACTCGAGAATTTTCGAAGCCTCCGTATTCGACTTATTTTGCCCACGTGGTGAAGATACGTTCGATTTTGTCGAAGTTGTTGAAATGCAGCGATTGGATACGAGCCACGGGTTTTCAGTGTTGACGGTTAGCCGTTCTGAGGGACACGATTTCAAATGGTTTCGCTTTTAAAATATTACTCAATTGCTAAAGTGATGATTGATGAAACTAAACAGGGGACACTTCATAAGACTTGTAAGTCAAACACTTATTAACGTTTATACAAAAACAAGCGATAGCTTTTGATCCAAGTTTTTGATCCAACTATCGCAGTGCGGAGCATTGGTTGCCAGCCACGAGTTTTGTGCAAATATAATTTGCATATGCATAATCGTAGCTATCAAATGACGGTGACCTCACCGTGTAGAACAAGCGCTTAGAGATTACGCTCCTTGAACGTTTAAATAGTTTGCAGCGCCGAAATATTCCGCTGTTGAGTTTCGCATCAGCAGACAAATTCAAAACATGCAAAATTCACACTGAAAATGTGTCAAAGGTCTAAACTCGAGCCAAATCAACGCCATGTGTTTTGAGACAACATTAAGACATAGATTCAGAACAAACACTTTTACAACGTTGCGGGGCAGCTTTTACAAGTCGCCTTACCTATTTACGAAATGAGAGATTTATGGTCTTTAATCGTAAACCTGATACTACAATCCACTTTCGTTAGACCGGCGGTTCGTGATTTTACATCTGAGATAATGCCTGTTGAATCGACGGAGCGAAACGCAAAAACCAATAAACATGGGCTAGGGAACCTCGCCGGCTGCAATGTCGCAATCGTGCGATAAAGGACTTTTGTCGTCGTAAATAAACGCAACCGACAACATTGTGTTCATACCTCTGTCATTCGCTCCAAGCATTCGGAAGAAAACTGAGGAGCTGGCTCGCGTTCATTCATAAAAATTCGACCTACTTTTTAGCTGCAAACTTCAATAAAATGGTTGCACAAAAAGCTGCGAAAGAATAACACTGAAATAGGTAATAATTTTCGTCGCTCTACAACTGAACCAGCTGATAAATTTACATGTCCGAAAACGGTTTCTCTCTTCGCGCTGTCGGGAAAAGCACATCGCTAGATCAGAAAGCTTGTTAAGTAGAAAAACCCGGTTGTATGTCTTGTGCACAAACTTAGCGAATTCTGTTTCTTTACATGCAGTAGTTGTCGGTTACGGAGGTTAATTTCCCTTATTAAAACAGACTTATTACTTGAGTTCGTTGCAATGAGTCGCGTTACGTACCTGGCTTGAATTCTCGCCTAAGCGAGGCTTGATGAATTCAACCCGAACATATTGACACTGAATTTCTAACGACAACAGTGAAAGCACGCCGTTATTGGCGGAGTATGTTGCTCAGTGCGAACTTGTCCGAGCAAAGAAGTAATTCGTGAGAGGACAGTGGCAGTTACGAACAGATATAAAGCTGCTCCAGAACGAGGCTGATAATTATCTTCAAACCTGCTCCTCGCAAGCGTGCGTTGATTTTGCTCGAACACTTTTGAGCAACTTTATGACGGGCGGCCACAAGCAGATTCTTCTTTTCGAAACGAACAGGCCGGTTTCGGCCAAGAGCTAATCGGAGGGGCACGCACTGAACACATCTTCGGAGATTTCCGGAAGTCCTCGGAATATTTTCGGAAGTTTTAATTTTCGAAGGACTTCCGTGTCGGTTCAGCGTTCAACGATTGAAATTAGTAAGCTTTGGATAAGCAGGCAAATTCAAAACGTGACTTCTACGATCAGTTCAAAATTTCGATGTATCAAAATTTGGGTTTTCGGGAACATAACAAAAAAAATAAATTGTTTACTTGCCGATGATGCGTTTTGTTTTACTTTCCGAAGTCAGTGATGGCGTGGGTCAAATGTATACACGCAGGCGGTTATGGGTAATTAGTTGGCCATAGACAAATTGACTGGACAGAAATTAACGCTGAGAGGAAAAAAAGTGATTTCCAAGTTCCTTATAGTAAGTGGAGAAAGCATAATGAATTGCATAATTGAATCTTTTGTTTTGTAACATAATCAATTGGAAAGAAACAATTTCATTCATAATAATAAAGTGGAGAGAGCATAATGAATTGGAGAAAACAACCATGATCGACAAGTAGAATTAAAGCTGGGAGCAGACCTTTGTAGCTCGCTCAGCCTTCATGCGCTCTGCTTAGTGCGTTTTGCACTTGAAAAGGTTGCAGAAGGTTTCATCAGAAAGTAGCCGTTGGATACTGCAGAAAATTGTTGCAAGATTTTAAAAAGATTTTCGTGAAATCCTGCTTCGTCGATGTGATTCTGTTCTCTCTCTTGGAAACTGTTGCAACTTGTAACAGAAACTTCCTAAAAGGAGAGCATATTTTTTTACGTGCATTGGCTGGCCAGAGGGTAGACTACGAGTGATCCCTCTGTCGCTTAGTCCGTCGAGCGACACCGTAAATAAACCGCGAGGAAAAAATTGCCCCGTGAAATCCTGGCGGAAGGTGGGGGAGGGGGGGGGGGGCGGGGGAAGACGCGCCCCCCCGGGCCCCAGGGGTTTCGGGCGGCCCTTTTTTTCCCGCGGTTTTCTC
>Ga0126339_10001461_pt1 | contig 16027 bp, 9 predicted proteins | sample OrbTmetagenome_2_FD_92532 | JGI IMG/M metagenome (GOLD analysis project Ga0126339, IMG submission 92532) | Coral microbial communities from Petempiche,Puerto Morelos, Mexico - Orbicella T R C metagenome | ecosystem: Host-associated > Invertebrates > Cnidaria > Coral | place: Petempiche,Puerto... | reverse complement strand
GCAATCTTTTGGCAATCCATATCCACCAAAATTGATTGTGACTCATTTAAATTTTCATTTATTTGTTCAACACATGCATGGGATGTATTCTTGTCCAAAATATATATTTTAGTAAATCCATGTTGCTTTCTGTTCATTATTTTAAGTCAAACTTCAATCAGTGTTTCAATTCTTGAAATAATTAAAAAAGTCATAAAAAGTCATTTATTGTTTTTTTTTGTCTTATGAATTTTGTTTTTTGGACAAAAGGCAGCTGATGAATGACAGATGCGTTTTTGAATTTTATGTAGAACATTTATTTTCTCAATCTCATTTTATTTCCCCAGAATTTAAAATCATGTTAGTTATCAACATGATTTTCATGTTAATCTGCAGTGTGCTTGGTGCTATAACTTTATGTGGATGATTTCAACGAAAAATGTTTATTTTTAAGCTATAAAAATCTTTAGTTATCTCACCTACATGTAATATTTAAGGTTTGGATTATTCAAGGTGTGCACATAGCGAGTGATAGTTAATTTATTTTATTGGAATTACATTTTACAAATATGCAAATTGTTCTGGAACTTTCAAGGGTTTTTTAGCCTCAGGCAATCAATTCTAGATAACAAAAGCTGGATCTTTTCAAGAAAATACAATAATATTTGTAGTATGTATAATGTTGTGGTTTAAAGTTGGTTTTTGGTGTAAAACCTGTAAAACAATTTTATTTTCATTTTTGTTGTTTATGAATATTATAATGATTGTGAGACTAAGGAAAATAAGAGTCAAACTGATTTCAAAGATGTCAAGTACAAAGTCAGTTATCATTAAACATGGAAATTAAGGTAAAACACAATCAACATGTCCACCGACACACTACTGACTTATCTGCTTGTTTAACTTTTAACTTTAATTTACTTTTAACTTTTACCTGTACATTGTGCATGTATGTTGGAAGGAGTGATCAAAGGACATTCTTATACCTCCCAACTCAAATACATTTTCCAATTGGAGGAGAACGTGTCATGTGGTGGATCAAAACTCATCAACTCCCCATAGCCTGCGTAGCAAGCATTCCCGTACAAAGAGCTTTTCTGCATTCTGGCCACATGTAAATTAGAGCAAGAACAAAAATCGACAAAGCAGGGGGTGGTGGGGCGAGAAAGGGAACGCTTGCCTGCAAGCCCCTTGATTTGACAAATGCCCACTGGTTTTCACGGCTGAGTTCATTTATTGATTGACATCTTTGGTAGCCACGCAAAAATCACAATAGCGGATAATAGTGCTACATGTATCTACATACCCGTTTGGAGGGCAGTAATAAGTCAAATGTTCAGCTTAAGATCAGCTTTTCCTGTGGTTTAACTCTAACCGTTCATTAGCTTGACGGTCATTTAATTCTCATGCTGCTAGAAAAATAGTTAACTGTTGTATTAAAGAACCAACAGGAAATCAGAAGCCTTTGTTTGAAAATTGTCAGCGCGAGTAAATTCGCTTTTGCAGGGAAAACAACAACCAGTTGCTGGGTTCTAAAATTCGGTCTCACGTTATCTGGACACAAAAAACGACTCGTGATCAGAAAAGCTTAGAAGCGAGGTTGGCAAATAAGACCATCAAAGATTGGCTCTACTTCCCTGGTTCCTGTTTGATCTTTGCACACGATCAGTAATTAAAACAGCAGCTGGAAGATTTTAAAAGCTTTCGCCAAATCCAGCAGGTAACACAGGTAACAAGTCTTAACCCCCTAGAAGATAATGTCTTCTGAGTAAATTCGAATACCATTCACCTCAAGTCTAATAAATCTTTGCTGGGGCTAGCACAATTTCACGAACCTTCCCCCACGGCATTGTGCAAGTCACACTTGAGTTATTCCTGGAATCAGTCAAGCAAATTTGATACACTTGTCAATCAAGATGGTCACACCGCGCGAATCAGGAGCCCCATTCGTGGGCAAACGGGTTTTTCAAAATCGAGGGGTTTGCAGGCAAGTGTTCCCTCCCATGCCTCACCATCCCCTGCTTTGTCGATTTTTTTGCTCTCACTCCAATTTACACATGGCCAGAATGTGGAAAAGCTCTCTGTACTGGAAGGCTTGCTACGCAGGCTAAACTCCCTAGGGAGACAACAACTTGAACTTTCGACTCACATGTGTTGAGGTCATGCTCCTTAAAACTGCTGCAAATTTGTGAGCCAGCCAGAGTCAAGCAAACGATTTCCTCTCATTTTTTTTCTATTTTCTGAGTTGGGAGGTATAACAAAACACTTAATGACTGGTCCCGCGAGAAACAGTGAGTTTTGTTTCCCCTTGACCTCAATGTTCCCCGAGGTGAAGCGGAGGGGAACATTGAGGGTCTTGGGAAAACAAAACTCACTGTTTCTCTTGGGGCCAGTCATCAAGTGCTTAATATTCTTGACAGTTTCAAAAGTAATAGTTTATTTTCTTCATGTATCTAGTGTGTAGGGTTTATGGAATGTCCGTTATCGTATCAAGAAATACTGGATGCATATACTGTAAACAGATGGGATACAGGTCAACACTTTTGCATTAGGGTAACAGTTCCAGATGGATCAGTATTACTAAAGGTGAATACACTTGTTGTGCTATATTCTTTGTGGGAATTAACCGTATTTAGTTCTCCTCTTTTGTATTTTGATTTGTCGATTGGCATGCCAAATTCAAACAAGAATCATGAAATTGGGAATGTTGCACTGCTAAACAATGTGGGGACACTGGTATTATTTACAAGTACAGAACTGACTACATAAATTGAAGGTTGCATGCATACAAGTTCATAACCAACTGGTAGCATGTGGCTGAATAATTAGGACACAAAATAGTGCTGTTCATTTTGTCATGTTCATGGCAACATCAATAAGTTTACCAATAATATTTGTAAGATAACTTAAAATAAATTATGTTGATGTGTATATATAGCAATACTCAGCAGTTATTGTGTTGTTCATACATGTTGGTGTATTACCTAGACAGAGTACAGCTGTTTCGAGTGAGGTTGTCCAACAATAGTATAAGAAGTGTGTGCATGACAATGTCAAAAGGTGTTAGGGACAATGGTGGTTCATAGTTGTTTGACTGAAGCTCAAGGACCATGTTTCAGTGTAATGGAAGGAAACAGTGCTCACAAACACATGTATAGATGCTTTCCCCTTCCTTGCTTGTAGAAACAATGAGAACCCAAGCAATACCAAACTGTTACTGCCCATTATCCCAATTGTACATTAAAAAAAAAAAAAAATTGATATTTATTATATTTAATATTCTTTTGTGGAACAACCGTGTTGAAACAGCTTTATGAACTATTGTACATGTATTTATGTCTGTTAGCAGTATATTCTCAAAGTATTTTGGCCAAACAGGAACAGTCTGTCATGTCAAGCTGAATTATGTTTTCCCATTTAGGCATCCAATGCATATTTGAGAGATCAATGGCTTCACTCATTAAAATGGAAGGTATGATGTCTGTTTTATTTTGAAGAACTTATTGTCATTTACAACAGACTGGCAAACAATGTATATTTTGTTTAAAATATTAATTTACATTATAATAATGCATTTATTTAGTTATGAGAAAGATATAAATTCTGTTGTCACAAGCATCTAGAACAACAAAAAAATTCTCATTCCCCAATGGGAATCAATGCCATGACTTTCTGTACACTTGTCAAATGCTCTAACCAAATGTTCCAGCATGATTCAAAAGTGTGCAGTGTAATAATTTAACAACTGAAATGTGTGATACATTCTTCTTGTATTTGCAGGTTAACCTGTTAAGATACAAAAGACTTATATCAAAATCCAGTGATCCTGAAGGCCTAACAAAGGAACTCAGGGTATGCACTGAAATCGTTTGTTATCAGCAAGAAACTACATTACCAACTGCTTAGCCTTAGCAGGATCAGACTATTAATCTTTGTGCCATGATACATTTGTAATTCATAAACTGAGAGGAAAATGTTTAAGCTCTGGATGTGAAGAATCCATACTTACGGTACATACTGTAGCCTTGCGGGGCCAGATCTGTGTACATATAGAAGATTGTCTGTGTTTGGTCTTTGATGGTTTTGAAATTTCATCTGAGCAACAGCCAACAAGAAACACTGTATCTTTGTATGGCTTTGCACTGTATTGCCGATGTGAAATTTGTCAGGTCAAATTTTCTGGATAACTTTGGGTTGGGGTTGGGGGAGGGAGGCATGAATTGAAATCCCTTTGCTCAGGCAGATGCTATCAATCAATCAGTCAGTCAGTCAGTCAGTCAGTCAGTCAGTCAGTCAGTCAATCAGTCAGTCAGTCAGTCAGTCAGTCAATCAATCACTCAGTGCATGGTTGTTGCATCTCCTTATTGGTGCAGGGTAACTAAATTGGTTTGTCACATGTTTCATTAACAGGAACTGGTTCTCTTCTCACTAACAACACCAATACAAGATGATGTAATATTCACAGTTCCTTTGGAGATGGTCTCAGATATTCTTGCACATGTAAGTACATGTCACTCTTGCAGCTGAAAAAAATTATTATTTTGGTTCACGATTGGTGCTTCCACTGTACTGTATGTTAGAGTGATCAACAGTAAATGCAGGTTGTATTTAAATAGTCTGTGAGTGACTGGTATATTGTTCATTTCTGGAAAAAAGGATGGAACATGACAAAATTTAATTTTTAACTGAGGTTAAATAAATGTGTTTTTATTGCAGCATTTTATCTCATTTTCTGACGAGGAACAAGAAAACATTATAGTGGTGAGTATGGATGCCAGTTAGTCTTTTAACGTGCAGCCGTTGTTAATATCCAGTTTGCTGGGGGACAGGGTGTTGCATAACAAGCTCAAACAGTTGCTGATAGCAGAAATTCACCCTGGGTATTCTGGTAAAGATGTTTAGTATACCATGGCACGTTTTGAATTAGACCAGTCTGTAGAGGCTTCATGTTCACTTGTCATTGATTTCTTTCTTTTCTGTATCTTACTTTAAGACACTTGCACCTGTTCTGGAATATGTTCAGCCCTCCCCAGAAGTGTGTGCTTTCTTTAGCAAGGTAGGTTTTTTTTTTTTTTTTTCGGTTCGGCTGACCATTCTTAAAGGATCTATGCCTCCAGTGTGGATCACATCTAAAAGTAACAGAAAACTGTGACTTCCATCTTCTCCATCTACATTGTATTTGTTTACCATCAATGCTTTTTTGTTATCCATCTTCAATTTGATTTCCATCACTCATATACATGTGTAGCTATAGCCAAGCAATGATATATTTTCTTGTATAAACAGTATCATAGACTGTGCTAAACACTTCAACACTTACATAAAGTGATTTATTTTATTTTTACAGGTATTTATATGTGAAGAAAATAAGTAAATCTTTCCAGAAATTTTGTATTAGTGATTCACTTTAGTTTGTTATTTGTTTTACTTCAGCACTGCAAAGGCCAACTTTATAATAATGAAGTATTAGATGTCTTCCTACCTGCTGTACACAGAATTCTTAAACACAACATGGTGAGAATTATCTCCTGTATATGCTTGAAGTAGTGTAGTAGGTTTTTGCTGACATGAGCAGGATTGTCACTTAGAGAAATTGCTAGCACAGGGTTGTGATGACATTTAATTACCAAGGACTAAAAATATTGCAGTGCAGCATACTTTATTTTATAGCTGTTGCTTGGACTGGAAAACTGTCACAGGGTACATGTAATGTCATGAAAATACTGTAGGTAGAACATTTGACACTTTAATAGGGTGCTTGTTGAATATAATTATTGTCCATACATGTGTGTGGGCCTCTGCAGAGCTCTTTCCGTTTTTTGTTTTTTTTTACCAGCTTAAAGGGGCTCAGTAACAGTTTGCACATATTGACAAGTTCAGCCTCAATTTTTCAAATTCATCGTTTGTAATCCGTGTTAATCTTCTCCACCCTTAGCCATTCTTGTTACTTTATGGTTTATCATTATCTCTTTGGTGTTTTTCTATCTTATTAAACTGTTATTTTCAGGTTTCCTACCATTTAAAGGCAATTTTGTATGTGGCCAAAATAACTCAAAATACGGTGACTGAGCCCCTTTAAGCTGGTCTTGTAAAACTGGCCATTCCTCTTTCTTTGTGCTCAAGGGTCTGTTTGCTACAGGATGGTGATATCTTTGTTTTTCTTTAACATTTTAGTTCTTACAAACTGACAATGTTATCTTTGTTAATTACCGGTGAATTGCTGATCAAAAACATGTGACTGTCCTTTTTAGGATTTTGGAAAATATCCACACCTCAGAATGTTCGTTCAAGATTATATTTATACATTGTTCTGTAAAGATGAAGATGCTGATGTTGTCAGAGAATTTGTTGAGAGGTGAGCAGTTTGTACTCCCTAGTCAAAGTCTTTCCTTCCTGTTTGGTTTCTTTTGTAGAAAGAGTTCCAATTCTTAGATAGGCCTGGCCCTTAGATGTCCTTGAAAAAGGCGATCTTCGTAACAACAGCAAAATACTGAAATGGAAACAGATTCATGTATAAACCCCCCAAGGGAAGCCTTCTACCATGGATACCCCAAAGAGTATCCCGGTACCTAACTCAAGAATCTCCCAATGATTATCATTTGCAAGTGAAATAATGTACTAATAATAAATGGTATTTATTCACTGCCAGTGTTCACAGTCCTGGTGCTGCTTGTCCACATCCTAGAGTCCTTCCAAATCTAGTTGCTGTTGTTCTTTCTGCTGTATACTCCACATTCGACCAAAGTGACAAATTGTAAGTTTCATGTTTTAGTTTTGTGTTATTTGTTTTATGTTTTGATCTCAAAGAGAAGCTCTGCTGTTGAGGTTTTATCACATCTTTTGTAGCTACAGTATTGTTTTAACAAACCACCACTCCTTGAGTGGTTGGTTGTCACTAATCTAAGATGAAAAGCTTTTTAAGGCTTTAATTGTCTTTTTCAAGTGAATGTATCTTTTGACTGCCAATTTTAAGTTACAGTTTCCAGTTCAAATGTGAAGGACAAAACACCTCTGTAGTAAACTCAATTTGAAATGAATACTTCAAAAATGATCCTGCTCTGTGTACAAATGTATATTAATTATATCAATTTTTATTAACACAACTGGCCAAGTTATAGGCTTCGTTGTTATGCTTGATGGATGTTTGTCTAGCAGCAGTTATTTTGTACCTAATGCACCCACTCCAATTGAACGTGTAGGCAGTATGTGATTTGAACCTTTTTTTGTGTCTCATTTCATTTACAGGCTTGTCAAATATGAAGAAATCAACACAAAATTCTTGCTCTGCTTCATGACAGTGATGGATACTATGTAAGTATATTGTATTTACTGATTGAACTTCATCCTCAGAGACCCAGGGGCAGTTAGTTGGGGCAGGAGGAAATAAATCGGGCAAAAATTGAAGTGTCCCAGGTTTACAAGTAAGGCGGGAAAATCCTTACTTGTAAACCTTTGTCACTTCAATTTTTGCCTGATTTATTTCCTCCCACCCCATCTAACTGCCCCTGGGTCTCTGAGGATGACTGAACTCTTGCACGCCCCTAGAACTCAAAATACCCATTGTCCTTACTTGTTCCTATATCCTTTTCTATTTGTGTTACTGCTAAAGTTCCAAGAATTTATTGGTACATGTTCATGAAGAAAGTAACCACCAATTGATGTTCCCTTCTTTCCCATCAAGTTTCTGCTTGACAATATTGATGATAATAATAATAATAATGACAACTTTTGGTATGAAACTCAATTTCAGTGCCCAGTTTGAAGACTGGAGACCGAACCTGTCAACATTACTTCAACCAATTCCTTTCCCCAAAGAGTAAGTAATGAGAAAATTGTTGTTGTACATGTGAAAGAAAAAAATGAGAATTATCTTTTGAGCAGGGCAATGCCTAGAGAAAAAAAGAAAATAGTTGTACTATTGCCAAACAGCTTTTGCTTGGGAACTTTACTGTTAATTGGGTGAACCTGAAAACGAAAGCCTGGAATTTACTGTAGTTAAAAGTATTGTTATAGTTTTTAGTACTTACCCTTGTTGAAATTCATCTCTTGCAGAGCCCTGAAGAACGAGACATTTGTGCTGTAAGTGCTTAAACTTGTCAGGTCTCTAATGCCTTTTGCATTGGTTCACATCAGAAAGCAATGCATACACTGTATTGCTTTACTGATCATGAGTACAGGTTACCATGCACGCCATTTCTTTGTTCAGGCATTCACTGATGCAAGAAAGAAATAAGTGGTGCCAAACCATGAGAAAAGTCCCCATTGTATATGTGGGTCTGTCACTCATTTCTCTTTCTTGTACTTTTGAGTCCAAAGTAAAACTGCCAGCAATATAGACTAAGGACAGGTTATAAACTGTTTTAGTTTCTTTTGCATGCAAAGGGGTTATTGCAAATGTCATAACAAGTATACAGGTTGTGATGCCAGTGATTTTCTTTTTATCATCAGGTACATCAGCGCAGTGATAAAAGCATTTGCTGAGGATCAGCGGTGTGAGGTAAAGACATGTACATTCCCAGTGACTGATTCTCAACTGTACCTCGTTATGTTCCTGCCAAATTCAACTGACTTGTATTGAGAATGAACAATTAGCTAGAAGTCAATACACTGAGTCTGTTTTCTTTGGTGTTATAGGTACATCAGTCGATCCTTCCTGTCAGAAAAGGCAAAGATGGCTGGATTGACATCATCTGCCCTGGAGGAGTCTCCTGTTTTGATGAAGGACACTTTTTCTCTCATGTGGTAAGGTCTTTGGCTTTTACGACTGTAATCTTACTCTCAGAAGGCTTGGCAGGGTCCTGATGTGTTCTTGAGCAAGACACTTTACTCTCACACTGCCCCTCTCCAGCCAGTGAACTGTTACCATCTACTTGTAGGGCAATCTGAAAAAAGTTATGAACGTTAGGTAGTCTGTGATTGTCTAGCCTCCAGTTCATGGGTAGCCAGATTCTCAGATGGTCCCAGTTTGCACGCTGTCAATTCCCAGTGAAACTGAGTGACCTTTGAGATTCGAGTTAATTTAGGGGGAGTTGCAATGCTCAAGTCACTTCATGTCCCCACCCCCCACCCCTCCAAAACTCCAGGTAATTTTCCAGAGGTGTTTACTTAGCCGGTGGACTTGTTCGTGGTCAACTGATGCCGAAAGCTTACACTGCTCTACCTATTGAATTTCAGATGTCACGGTTGTTAAATTGTTGTGGGAGAAGGAAAAAGACTCTTTTGGACCTCAAAGAATCCATGCTTGGGCCTTTCATGCTTCTTGCGTTAAGGGGTGACAGCAGTTTTATTCAGGTAAGTGCAATTATTTATAGAGTATAAATTCAGCTGGTAAGAGTGGAATCAGGTCTTGGGATACTGTGTTTCAAGTTTCTTTTTTCTTTCTTCTTTCCCCTTTAATCCCAGGTTCATAGCTCGAGTCAATTACTTTATGTAGTCCTTGAGCCAGAGGATGAAACCTTAGTTTGTGGCCATTAAAATGAAAGCTATTGAGCTGGCCCCAGTTGTTCGAAGGCTGGATAACGCTATCCACCGGATAAATCACTATCCAATGGATAAGTGTTAACAAAACAAACCACGCTATCCACTGGATAGGGATTTATTTGGTTGATAGTGTTATCTACCTTTCGAACAACCCGAGCCAGTGCTTTGACTGATGTGGTACTGTTTATCGTACTGTTTAAGGTGGTTCTAGCTTTTGAGTCTGTGTATATAACCCTAGTGTGTGACCAGTCAAGTGAAAGCTATTGAGTAGTACTTTCATGTGGTAGTGTTTATCATGCTATACAAGGTGTTCTTACCATTAAGTCTGTGGACGAAACCCCAGTCTTGATTCTCAATCGTTTTCCACAGACGCTGTCGTTTATGTTAGAAGTTGAGGTCCTACAAGACGAGAATGAAAAATTGCAGATTATATCGACATTAGAGAGCACGGAGGAAGGAAAAATGTGTTATGAAGCTCTCTGTCAGAAGTAAGTCTAAAACGCGTGCAAATAGTCACTGATTTACTTGGGATCAAAACCTAACTTATTGTTCTTTATATTTTAGGAAAGCCAAGTTCCGACAAATGGTAAGTAACTTATTACTATATAAAGTTCTTTTCACAGTGCCGTTCCTATTTTGTGTTTGATTAACTGTAAAAACGCTTGGATGCCAAAAAATAGTGGTTTTTTTTTCTTTTTGCAGCAGGAGAAGGGTGGACCAACAGTCCTGACTCTACCAACAAAATCAACGGTAAGTTATTAACATAAGCTTAACCAACGGCAACGATAACTGGCGATAAGCAACTGAAAAGATTTTATTGAATAATAGCAGGAACACCACCAACAACCCTTCTTTCTCCGTTTATGCCTGCTATGCAGGATGTAAGAGCAGTAGTTTATACTTTTGCTTAATTATTTACACTTGTACTATAAATACGAACGTCAAATGTTGACAGCCTTACCAAAATGACATAAAGTTTTATTCCAGTGAAAGGGAAGGCATGCTGCTGAAATAGTGTCATCTATCCTCAAGTCGTTGTGCTATGCTTTCACTGTAATATACATGTATTCTCCTGGCGTGTATTTTAACGCAATGTTTTTGCACTTCTACAGGATGACGATCTGGCTCGACTGCTCAAGTCTGGCTCATTTGGGAATCTTCAAAGCCTTAACCTTGCTTTCACGCACGTGACAAGTGCGTGTGCTGAATACTTGGTTCAGCTGCCAGCCCTGCTGCACTTAAATCTCTGGTCAACACAGGTCAGTTGAGTGGAACCCATTACGAAGGCTATGCCTTAAATCGATTCCATAAGTGGCGCCGAATTCGAATGACAATACCATTATAGGGTAAAATAATCCGTTGTCTGGAATCAGAAGCACGCGGGCAAGATTTTGTAATGTACTGTTGTTCAAATTTGGCTCGATTTATGCAATCGGTTTGTGCTGACCTTATGGTTAGTGTATAAGGTTTGGTTGCAGACATTATGATGGGCTCTTGGGTAAAACACTTAAAACTCCCTTACAATGTCTTCACGTAAAAGCAGCAGATTGTTAGGTTAACCGGGGAGGGCCCTGCTATGGACTTCCATCCAGGGGAGCGAGTAACAAAACTCTTAGTCACCAACGTTTTAAGAACCGAGATATGCTCCGGCGACATTGATCACCTGGCTTGTGAGTAGTCTTTACCTCTGCCCTCTCCTTGGTGAGTTCCGTTGATTATTATTGGGTTTCTTATGGAGTGGGGAAATGTACACTAAATTGTTAACTTTTTTTTTTTTTTTTTCAGTTTGGCGACAGAGGTCTTCACATGGTCGCTGAGCAGCTCCACAACTTAGAGTCCCTGAATCTCTGTGAGACGCCCGTGACGGACGATGGTCTGTCATCCTTGGTAATCATGTCCAGTCTCCGCAACTTGAACCTCAACAGCACCAGACTCTCACCGACAACATACGAAAAACTCAAGGTGAGTGGTCTATTATTGACATTAGAGTCGTTTTTTTTTTCGATTGCCACTGCTCAACGTTTTGATTGGTTGGAAAAAGCACCCGGACTTTTTTTTCAACTAATCAGAACGAATATTTTTTCAACCAATCAGGTAACGAAACAAATCGTTAGGTTCACGCGACCTCCCTCCCTTGCAACACATTACACGGTTTTGTTATTTCAGTTTAGAGTTTAGGGTTAGGGTTAAGTAAGATCGGTGGTTGATTCAGTGTCAAAAGTAATAATGTTTTTGTTGTTTTCTGTTCTTAAGAAATTACCGAGACTAGAGGAATTTGATGTGAGGTACACGGATGTTTGACTTGTGAATTCTGCTAAGTTTATCGCCTACGTGCCTTATGACAAGAAACAGTAGATGCATCTGTGACACGTCACGCAATCATTGAGACCCTGGTCTGTTCACATTAGTTACCAGGGTCCCCTGACGCCGTCTTGGTAGCTCGTCCGTATCCTTGGAGAGGCTGGAAACTAACACTAGCACAGAGTCGTGTAATATATTCTTACAGTTGATTTTGTTGCTTTGCGGTCAACAGTTTTGTAGAGTAGGTTCTAAAATTATTATTATTATTTGTTCGAAGCTCAGCAGAAACAAGAGAATTAACGCAAATAGTTGTATTGTACAGAGATCTATATATTTGTGCTGTTGTGGCACGTTGTAGATACAAATGCTGTTTGGTGTGAACGCCATTCTTTATTTCATTAAGGGTTATATCATTCCATTTCCCTCTTCAGTTAATAAGTCGTGTGATGTTTCCTGTTTGTGGTACAGTAGGGGGTTGGGAATGAGTAGACACACTGGTAGCGACCCACTCGGGTCCAGTTCCTCGTCTAAAACTTTGCGCCTGCGACCATGCCACCGTGGCGTTCAACGTGGAATAATTCTGATTAGTTTCGTGGCCTAAAAAAATCTGCAATTTGTGTTTGTCGTCAGCGGGTAAATTATTTCGTGGGAGAAGCGTGTTTATGTTGCTAATTTTAAAGTTCGAAGGCTTGTTTTGTTGAACTACGTTGGGAAAAAGGAGAGAGACTCACAGTTAATCTAAAATGAGAGACGTTTATGTAATATAGCGTCAGAGGAAAAAAATAACTGTGTAAGTTGGATATTTTCTGAGAGAATCGACTTGGTTCTGTTGCAAATTAAACGTTTTTTCATGCCGGTAGAAGGATCATTGCAAATATAACAAGTGGTAAACCGTATTGTTGTGTTAATTTGTGTTAAAACATAGAATCAGCCGATCATTGCGGAGTATTCTCAGGAACACCAGAACGAATATAATTATAATCTAGGGCCTTCGAGCAACAGGGGTTTCAAAAGTTTATAATTAGTTTATTATTCTTTTTAAAACAACGGCTCTGTAGTGGAAGTCTAGTGTGTCCATACTTCCTTTGAGAGATTTTGCAAAACCTGAGCCTCTAAAACTTCTCTCTTCTCGTGCTTTATTTATCCTCACGCCTGAGAAGTCAGAATAAACCTTCCCCCACTCCCCCCCCCCCCCCCACAAAAAAAAAAAAAAAAGAATCAAAGAAACAAATTCATGACGCAAGGGATCCATGTAGTGGCTTGTGATTGGTCGTTTACATACCCGCGAAAATCTACGTTATGAGGGCGGATTTATTACAGAATGCATTTTCAAAAAGAATCGGGAAAAATGTTTACCATGTGTCCCAGGTTTTTAAAACGAGAAAATATTTCACGCTGAAACTTGAAATTAGACGACAGCCAGTGATATACACCGAAAGTTAATTTGAAACCCCTGTCAACAGTGAACACTTTTAGGGATAGTGGAATGGTGCATTTCTTTCTGTGAAAGCCTAGTGTATAATGCTTTTTTAATAGTGAATGTTCTACCAAGAGGCCTAGCGTATCAGTGAAAGTGGTGGCAGTCCTTGGCCTTTCCTACACAAATTCCCCAGGTGAATAACAGACAAGCATTTTTTTTCTCCGAGTGATCTGTTGCCAGCTGTTGTGTCTTTCCTGTATAACAAGGCCCAGGTCCGCAGCTGCTTTGGTCTCCAGATAAAATACGCCCACGTTCTTTATCACGTGAAACGAATCTTACCTAGCGCAATATCTCGATGCCACTTCCTGTTCCGGTGTTCTTTGGTTTGCATACCTTGAAATGTCTATTTTTGGCTCGAAAGAAGGTTTTAGATAAATCTATGCATCTGGTAGCAGTTGTTTTGCTAGAAAACTGCGCATACTCTGAACTTTTTCCCGCTGTGTTCATCTGACTGTGATTTCCCCACTTCTTGGCCAATCGGGAGCCACTTATGCCTGCGAAGCACATGTTAGTGCACGTGCGGTTTGTGGTTGGCTGATTGGCTCAGAAATTTGGAGTGCCTTGAACTAAAAGCAAAAATCAAAAACTTAGCGAGGTTGACAAGTTACGTTTCACCACTATTGACAATGTTCTCTCCTTTCAAATAGTCCAGCTTCGAGTTAACCGAGACCGCTGAACAGAAAGAGTAAAGACTCATCTGCACAGTGTTAGTCTCGATCTGAGTGAAGTATAAATTATTCAATACTGTTACAAAAGTGATGAAGGACATAAAGCGTAAGGTGAAACAATACACAGAGTTGTCAATTCTCTCACTGTTATTGGCGAATATTTCAATTCAGATAGAGCCTGTGCACAGGTGCTTTCTTAGTCCTTTATTCGGCCATGTTGGTTTCTCGAAATTGGACCATTACTATCTCTTTTCAAGATTCAACCATGAATGAAACTAGAGGAAAGTTCATTTCGCTTTGAAACCTGTAGATCATAGCTTCATTGTATAGTCAGTATTTAGAGTGCTATGAATATAACTGCTATTAGTCTGACAGTACCTGCTCATTGTACATAAAATACGCCACATGAATATAATTAAGTTCCATTTGTGTATAATAATGAAGGAATTGTAAAATTGTTTTCCTTTCTCCTTGTTCTCCCTTTGTGTAGGAGACACGAAGTTAAACTTAATATAAATTATTACTTCTTTATCTTTCTTGTGAGTTAAAAGTTACGTCGTAGGTTGCTGTTTGGACGTTTGAAACTTTAAAGTAAAGTTAATTTACATTTTTGGTGCCTTTCGGTTTAGGCTACTTCAAGCATTATTTCAGGTATCTCGAAACATTCGTGGTTCATAAAAAAAAGAACTTAGTATCGGCTTTACTTAATAGAACAGTACTGGGACCTTTCTATTGTAGCCCTGGGAAGAGATGGGAAGCTGTTGTCCTGTAAATGTAAGATAGATAGATCGCGAACAGTCCCCTTATTTTTTGCGCTTTGTGTTTTGGACTGCCAGTCTTTTCAGCGGAAAAATAGCAGGAATGTTCACAGTTAGTAGCTAAACCGTCAACCATGTAAATTTGCTAGTGCTACGTTCATGAATGACTTGAAATAAAAGATAATAAATATTATCCATGCCAAAACACAATTGTCCTTCTCTTACTGAATTGTTAAGTCGCCCGTCAATCTCCGCTGCAAGTTTCCTGTTCCCACCACCAACTTGGAATCTGGTTAACATGGCAATTGCTGGATTCCTGGTGAGAACGTAGCTTATAATGGAGAGTTTACGTAACCGGCGGGATTCCTCAGATCGCTGTTTCGGGAATGAGCCCGCGCTCATCCTCTGAGGCCGAGAGAGCGACGGAAATCGAGCCGAGGATTTCCTTGTGTGCTTTTTTTGGGCGGCTCAGAGTAGTCAAGATGACAGAATTTTCCCGCTTGTGCGGGAATTCCTGCCTGGAAAATTGAATCCTCGAAGAAAACGGGGTGGTTAATGTACAGCAACACTCTCCCTTAAAAAAGTGGTGACTGCTAGATGTTCCTCTCCCCTCCCAGTTTTTTTTTTTTTTTCTTTTCTTTTCTTTGATTTTGTTTTTGTGGTTTACCTGCAACTTTGAATTGGGGAAATTCTGCTTTCGAGCCAAGTGGCTCATCAGGCCGGAGCTTATCCCGGTTTCAGTAGCGTGAAGTGACTAGGAGTATTTCTACTCCCCCCTGGATGGGATGCTAGTCCATTGCAGGGTTACCCCCAGCATTAAATTAAATAAGCCGTTACCCATTAATACACCTGGGTGGAGAGAGGCACCGTGAGAGTAAAGTGTCTTGCCCAAGAACACAACACAACGTCCCCGGCCAGGGCTCGAACCCGGACCGCTCGGTCCGGGGTCGAGAGGAAAGTCATAGTATAAAGTTATAGAAAAACTGGTCCCAATACTGCGTATCTTGTTGATTACCCCGTTACTCTCTCTTCCGGGGGTCCTTTCCAACATCGAATCCTTGGCAACCTGACCCGAGCGCGTATTATTCTCGTCTCCATAACCCTCGAATCTTTTTAGCAGGTGAGCGACATTGCCTCCTGGGTCGAGAACAGGTGTGTTCAGAAAAGCTACGTTATGAAATTGCCAGCCTCTCTTCTTGATCATTTTCTCCTGTTTTTGACCGTTGTTGGAACGATCAAAGTGGTAAATGGGAAGTTATTGGGGAGGAGGGGGGGGGGGGGGGGGGGGGGGCGGAACACCCTTCTTTACAACAGGGGGGCTCTTTTAAATTTGCCCTGAAATTTACCAAATCAACTATTTT
>Ga0126339_10001459_pt1 | contig 16031 bp, 9 predicted proteins | sample OrbTmetagenome_2_FD_92532 | JGI IMG/M metagenome (GOLD analysis project Ga0126339, IMG submission 92532) | Coral microbial communities from Petempiche,Puerto Morelos, Mexico - Orbicella T R C metagenome | ecosystem: Host-associated > Invertebrates > Cnidaria > Coral | place: Petempiche,Puerto... | reverse complement strand
TTTTAACTAGCCTCGTAGATATTTTCGTTTAGCATAACGTTCAGCCGGACACGAGATAGTCAAATAAAAATATTGCTGGGAAGTCATCTAACCATGCAAGTAATTTCAATAAGTTGAGAACCCACCACTTAGGCGAAATGAAGCACTTGTGTATACATGGCTGACGAGTTAGTCGCAAGCAAAACGTTTTGTTTGTAGGCACTCTCTTATAGCGCAGAAGATTCAAGAGAAACATCTATAGCATGCATGCATGTTATCCCTAAAACAGAAAAATAACTTTTTTTTCGCATTTCTGCAGTCCTTTTGTTGATGACGCGATTTGACTGACAATTTTCAGTCGCCTATGCTTTCACGGGCAATTTGCGAGTAGTTCGAGCTAAAATTCAGGCTTACGCCCGAAACCTATTTAGCATTTAGCCTGCACTGCTCCAAATCGCATCAGAAGAGATTAAGACCTGGTCAAATTTTCTCGTTTTCTTTGACAATTTTGTTGCTTTGGTTTAGCGCTCAGGTGATGAAGATCATTTTTCTCTCAAGGACGTAGCGAACGTTTTGTAATGCAAAAGAGCAATTTTTTTTGTCAGGTTAATTGCGGTCGTTTTTATAAAAATACCCATCTTTAATAATGGCATATTTTGTCGGCTTAGCTATGCTCTACCTCAAAAAACCGTTAGCTTTTTCGCATTATGTATAAAACAAATGTTCATATATTGTATTCTTTATAATTGCTTCGCCACCTTGTAAAGGTGTTGTTTTATTGAGAACTTGTAGCAACATAAATTATTGAGACTTTTCTTGATCTAACGTTGTTGGGGGCCAACCATTCTGTCAACCCAGGTGGTCTTGGTAATAAACATTTTCCCTGCATGAAATCTATAATTTCACGTGTTTTACCTGTTCTCTTTTATCGAGGAGAGGCCAGTCTGCCGCTACACTTGCTCTTTTATTAAGTTTTGTGGCGCGGGAAAAACGCGAAGGGGAGGTGAGCGACGAAACGTGATTTACCAATGGATAGTTGCTAGTGAGTCTGGGAGGAGGGTTTCTGTAAAAAAAAAATTGTGTTGATCAAAATATCTTTGAATCTTTCAGGGCTGGTTTCGGCTGCAATTTTAGCGGCGGTCTAAATTGCATTCTTGCCCATCTGTTTATATCGATAAAATGTGTTCCCATCAAAAAGTCGCATCGATCTATAACTGACAGTTTGTAATATCTTTTCCTTTTGCCGCTGGGAAGACCCAACACCTCTTAAGTGTCAATAAAACGTTGGCGCAACTCAATACGAGTTGTAAGACGACCTAAATGTGCTATTAAAATCATTAAACACGGGCCATACATTTAAAGATAAGAAACTTACCGAAAGTCACCTGTTCTGTTAATGTATTAAAAGTTTCCGACGTAATTAACATGCGATATGAGAAATTTTGAGATATTTTGAAAGAACAAAAGTTAATGGGGTGTTATCGATTTATACATGAATAAAGAAATAATGTCGCACCTTCATTTTAAAACTCTTAAGTCAAAGTGCACAGAAACAGAATTTTCAATGGCTTTCTTCTTTCAGTACCTTAAAAAAATTCTTGGGGTTCCCTCTTTTAACATCGAAATCTACAACGGACTTCATTCATTTGTCTTTACATTACGAATTTACATTATTTACATTTGAGCATTTGGCAGTCCATTGCAGAGTCAACATTTTCTAGACACAAACTTCCAATTGATAACTTTCAAATTAAACGTTTCATTTCCTGAAATAAATGTTAGTGATATTGCACTTGTCTCGCAAAGCACCTTTAGGTTGCGCGAAAACTCCCAAAAAACAACTACTTTTAAATCATTTTCTAAACTTTTCTGTAGCGGTGACTATAGTTCTTTTAAATCAAGATTTATTATTCCGTGTTTGCATGGGCCCCAGGTTTGTTATCGAGATATGTTTAATATTGAAGCCGAGCAAATTTTTGTTGATATTTTGCGGCCTTCCGATTAAAGCAATTAGGCAGCCGTCTGCATATCTAAAATTATCAAACTTATTTCGTCTTAGGACAGATTAAAGGGGCAATATTTTTAAAAAGACCGTCGAATTTGGAAGAGACATTGAAAGGCTGTGTGGCCAGAACTAGCGCAATGCAGTTAAACGTTGTATGGTGAATTATACAACTTACGAAAATTCAGCTACTTTAAGCTGCACATTAACGGGGTTAATAACCAGCCTTGATAATTTTCAAAGGTAATGGCCTGTCACTTTAACTTAAACCGCAAAGAGATAGCTATTGACAGATAGTAAAAGCTTTGCGCCTTTTTATTCAAATTATACCGGACTTTGTTTTAGAGTCGAGCTGTTATTCGCCGTTGGCTAATTCGCTTTATAAAAAGCGGAGACTTCCTCAAAATTATTGTTCCTACAAATATTAAAGAGATTATTTCAAACTCGACTTGAGAGCAGTTATGTCATATATAAAGGTCAATTTCCATCTCTTTCATTCGAAAACTGAATCAACATAAAAAAGGAATTTTGCATTCACGGTAGAGTGAATTTTGTTGCTCACACCCACCGCAAACCAATACGTCCTCCTTATTCAAAAATAAGCCAAATTGGTTTATATTAATAGCAAGTTTTTAGAAGAACTTGTGCGTCAGTAAACCGTGAACTTGCCCACATACGTCAATCATTATTGAGGCCCGCCTGTGGTTCATATGACGTGTGAAAATAGTTTCGCCTCTTGAGAAGACACTTAATTTTTTGCTTGCTAAGGAAGAAAAGTTCCTTGTTACCTTCAAAACTAGAGGACATCACGATGGTCGTCCCAAATTTTCTAGCGGTGAAGATTTTTGACCCTCGCAAACTAAGTAAAACGACAATGAAAGTAGGTAGTATTCTCCCAAAGAAAAACCGCTGTGCGCAGACTGCAGTGAAAACGAAGCTAGCAGAATTTCTAATTAATTTGGACGCGAGAATGTAGCAAATTTTCTGGACAAACATTTAGCCAAAATTTTACGAGCCGAATCTCTATGGACTAAAAGAATTGGCTCTTGCTTTAACGGTCGTGCAACTAATTTGGGATGATAATTTGGAGAACACTAGAAATTTTCTCGACAACGCCTCCCTTGAGAATAACTCGACAAACCCACGCTTAACACGAACAGGTTCATCCATTTGCCTGCAAAACTTTCCAGAAATGATTTAACGTTTCGAGTGGTGTTCTAGTGTGTGTATTGTGATGCAGGTAAAACAGTGCCAAGATATCAATATTCAATCTTTCCTGTCGAAGCAATATAAGATTTGTTTTCTGTGTAGTGTACGATATATGAAGTACTTATTACAGTTTTTGTACTCAAAAGCAATATAAAGTCGAATGAACACGAAACAGTCGAACTTACTTCAATCAACCTTGAAAGTTCGACACGGACGATAACAAGAGAACTTCTGATCAAGTTGTAACTTGTCAGTTTTTCTTCCGTCTGAGTTAATCTGAAAATAACAGTTTAAGCCACTATTCACTGCTAACGTGGTTTGGCTACGAAAGAATCCTTCTGGGTCCAATCTTGCACTGACGAAGATGAAAATAGTTTCCCAATATTTCAATTTGTTTGAAGCGCTTTTAAAAAGCCTAGAACAACATTTTGGTAAAGCGAACAATTAGGCCCTTATGATGTTGGGCTGAACACCAAACCTGCCACGTACGAAAAACAAACCACTCAAGAGAGCAATGCCTTTTCATATTCTGCGAGTTAAAACAAAAATAATTTTAAAACGTTATGTGGGATTACAAACTCGCGTGACTAGTGAATACATTAATTCTTAAACAGCTACCCGGTTTAATTACAGTGATCCAAGATTTTTACACTTTTTTACACTTTTTGGGTGTCCCAAAGATGAAAATAGTTTTTTGTCGATAGCTTTTCTACGGGAAAAGGTATCTTAACGAAAATAATTTCCAAAACAATCGCTTTTGCTCGGTGACTGGTGTCAGCTAACGTAAACTACTCAAATATAAACCCTGAATATAGCCTTCGGCGTTAAACATTGAACCTGCAAAGTATCTCTGCAAGCAAACCATTAATTTTAAACTAATTACTTGTAGAATCACCCTAACGGAACGCAATTCAATTGAGACCGTGCATTTTTCCATGAACCATAAATTCAGGACCGCCTAATTTATTATTTAATAAGATTTTTAGTTTGTTTTGCTTCAGGAAAAATGACCACAACAATATTCCGTCGGACCGGTTTCAATTTTATAACCTCAAATTAGAAATTTTATTCGAATTTTTTGACGTTGCGAAAGCTCTAAGTCGAACATATATCCACTTAGGTTCAAGTCGTTTTTTGGGTGATTACAGTCGACTCGATAATTTATGGTAGTTCAAAGCCCCCTGCTGTCTTCGAGAGGCCAATTTAACTAATTGTAAATGTGGCGAGAAGAAGAAGATGAATTTTCGATGGAAATTTCGATTTTGCCCAGCGATAAACGAGCATTTATCCCAAGAAGTGATACCTCATAAGACAAGAGATAACACGACAGATCCAGATTTTTCAAAATGGCGGTCAAAGAGCCATGTATTATACTGTAAACGGATTTGCGCTCTGCCCCCAGCCACGCTTGTATATTTTAATACTATGAAACAGTTTCTTTTCCATTTCAGAATGTTGGTTTTTTTTACTGCTCGGTCAACGACTTTTTCAGCGAGCTCTGGTGGCAGTTTTTAAGATGTGCTGTCTTTGTCCAAAACTCTCACGGGTTTCCAAATTATATTTGTCTGCGTTCATCACAGAAAGAAGTTCATTGGAATTCTGTACACGTCGCTTCACAGCAGTACTCATAAGTTCCAGAAATACTCGTTTTTTATCTAGCCGTTTTCAAAAAGAAACTTTTGGCGGCTTTTCGATACAGAGTGTAAATAGGCATCAAATCGTGCCGTGGGATCTGTGTAGAGCTAGAAAACTAATTTGTTCGCAATCAGCTGAGACCCAGTTGGAAACATTGAAATGTGTTCATTTTTTGGACAAAAATAACCCACGGCGAATCGCCACCTTATCTGCATAACTCCTGTCTCCCACAGTTTTCAATTTTCTTCTTGAATTCCAAACAAACAGCTCTGTTGGTCGTATGTTATTACAAACTATGTTCCGTGCCACGGCTTAAATTGCGTCGGATAATTCTTTTCTGTGGCAACAGCGGGGAAGAAAGGCAATTCAAGGATTGAAAACTCCACGTAACAATCACTGAATGTTGTTTAACTTATCTCACTAACTTCGAATTGACGGACGAAATAATCATAAAAAAACAGACTAAATAGGACAGTAAACTCGAGATTTCATTCTTGATAGAATTCTTAATTTCTATTTAAATAGTTGAAGCGCAGGGTGTCGTCTGCGAACCCAGGGCAAAACAGCCTTTTTGAGCTGAAGAGAGATTCAGGAAATTTTTACCACAAATGGTTAAAGTTAGGCAGTTCTAGTTAAAATTTAATAGACAATTTCCACAACAGTAGGGCTCCTGGCATATAGTGTACTTCGTTTGATTCCAGAAACATAAAATAACAGGAAATTGCTTCGCTGCAAAGCCCAGTACGACGTTCTCAAAGCTGGCTACTGATAATCGAAGTTCCGAAAATGATTGTTCTTCACCCAGAACGTTCCCTCGCTGTGTTCCCACAGATTCTTAACCATTGTGATTCAATTTCGCACGCTGAGCGCTTGCTAGGCAAAATATGCGTTCTTGAGGCGCTCGTAAAACCTTAAATGATACCACCGGAAAAAGAAGTTTTGTGTCTTCGCGACGTGAAGAAACACCAATATTCATTATATGTGGGCGGTACATCGAATCAATGGGATAAAGACTTGGCGGGCTCGCAGCATTAACTCAGCACGTTCTTCGCATTTTCCATCGCTTCTGTTCTTCTGAATAACTTATTTATGCCGCGTTCTCACAGCAAAACCCGCGTTCTGAATATGTGTTCCTGGCCAGTGAAACGAAAAAATGGTTATTTCGCGGCGTATTGTGGCAATATAATTCTGTTCTTTTGGTCTGCGATAAAGCCTTTGTGTTATCTTTGTCTAGATCCCTCCCAAATGACATTTCTAATTTTTCGAAGTGTTGAACTACAAAAGTATAATTACACAAAATCAACAAACTTGTGCAATTAAAAGATCGCTTGACTTGGCAAAGCTGGCCGCCACAGGGAAAGGATTTAGTCATGGAAGCTTACACATGCTGTCACTAGGAAAAGAAATCGAAATTGCTTTCGCTACGGACTCTTCCACCGGGAGCTCTATGTGGCAACGAAGCTGCAGAGTGCTTTTGTTGTTTGAGGTTAGAAATAACAGTCGGGTTCCCCGGTGGTTGTGTCAACACTCCGTCCCCCTTTGTAATTTTTAACGCTTCTCCGCCAATCACCGAGCGAGAATACAAAAGGAGAAAATGATGAATGACAAGTCGCTCAATTATGTACGAGTTCAGTGCTGGATACTGGCCTGTGATTGGCCCTTTTGAAAAGGGTACTTTGAATAGCCGCGGGCGATAATACTGCTCGGTGCGAACCAATGAAAACAAAGAAAAGAACAGATAGTTAATTAGAATGACAGCTGCTTCGGTGGTTCTACTGTGACGGGAAACCGCACTAGGGGGCTACTGTGAAACTGACAGCCCCCTATAAGAGCCGGGCTTTTTCCCCAAACCTTTTACTTGAATGTGGCTTTGCTTAAACGAATGCTTGCTGAACGATTCGCGCTGTAACTGCGTTGCTGTGCTTAAAAAGTTCTCAATCGCCGATAAGGTCAATCGGGGCGGGAGAACAGAAGTCCTGGCCGACTTGTTAATCAGTATCTTTGTGTTCAAGCTGTCAACTTTCTGATTGATAACTGAATTGACTCATTTGGTTTTCGTTCCCATCGAGCAAATTGGCCTGCTACGGATAGAGCTCAGTTGAGTCGCGCGACAAACACAGTATATCGGCACGGTTTACAACGTCTGGATGCAGTTATGTGCGACAGCTCAGACGGTCGTGTAACAAGGACATGAGTTTTCGATTTAAACTGGGACTGACTGCCGTTTTCCAAGTGCTGCTGTCGAGTTGTTTATTTCCGCAACGTGAGTTCAACTCTGTAATTGTTGTGCGCTTCGAATCGCGCGTTCGCTTCAGCGCGTAATCGTGTGTTGTTATGCCGTAAATATAAATATGCTCACATTACTTGCTTTCTCATTTGTGTTCGCAGAGCTTGTCGTGTCAGCAGAGAGACAAACGTGTATACAAGTATTGAACGATCGATGCATAGCGCCGTACGAGAGCGCCGTGGATGCAGCGGAACCCGCAACGAACCGAGCAATTTGTACCGCGTTGGCTATATTTTTACGTTGTGTTCAGGACGTAAAAAACGCGGTGAAAAGCTGTAACTCAGACATACATTTTCACACTATATCTACACTGATACCACGGCAAATGAAGGACCATAACTGTGGGAATGTTTCACTGCCTACGAACGGAACAGCTCTACCAACTACAAAAACTCCTGCGACACCAGCTCAAAAGCAGCCTGCTTGTTTGAACTTTACATTCGCGCAAACCAAACTATCCAAAGAACAAATTAGGAGAAACCCACACGATTTTCGATTGTGTGCTTTATTTGGGGACCCACATTTAAAAACATTCACAGAAGAGCGTCAAACATGTGTTGTAGAAGGCGCCTGGCCTTTAATCGACAGTGAGTATTTCTCTGTGCAGGTTACGAACGTGCAGCTCGTTACAGGATCGAGCGCAACTGCTACAAACACGGTAAGGGCTTTTAAATTATTTTCAATTTCCACACATCGTAACACGGAACGTGTTCAAACAACATAGCTTTGAATTATGCATATACATCCTGCAGCTCAGAGCTTGCTTGCAATTCAAATATGGACTCCAACTGATTGTGAAAAGCATGGCGCGTTACTCAGGGCTGTGCTTGTAGATTTCACAAGCTGTGTGTTTCCTAGTGAGTCCGGCTGAGCTGCGGTGATGTTCGTTTCACTGGTAAACACGCTATTCATTAAACGCACTGTGTTCTAATCATGCTTACATTGACTCAACTCGTTCGCTTTTGTGATGAAACTAATCACGTATCATCATGCAATTTGTATCTCAAATAAAGCAATCCATCATCACAGCTAACACAAGAGCCTGCCAAAGTTGATCGATCGCGTTTTACGGATCGAGTTTACTAATCCCTTTACTTGTGATTTGTTCTTCAGATCACCGTTCTGATAAAAGCTCAAGGAAAAGGTTGTGTGAATCAGAAAATATACCGAGCAAAAGCGGGTTTGCTACCCGCTGAGTTTCATGATGGAACTCGACAAACAGGGCCATCAGATTGCGCAGCGAAAATCCATCGCCGTCAAAAGGGAGCACAAGTTCACATCGAGATTAGAATCTGTTACATTAGCACGACGATAATCATCCGACAGGTCGGTGAATTTCTGACGTTTCATGTAAAAATCCCCGAACAGCTTCTGTTCAAAGCTCCGATAACTGGACTTTGTGTAACGGGATGCCCGTACCGCCAGCGAATCGACTATAGAGAGCTGTTATCTTATACGGACGAACAACTAGGGCGAATGCGTCCCAGAAGAAGTAAAATGTCTCGCAAAGAAGCCCATGCTAAGTGTACAAAGACGAAAATCACGGGCTTCTACCTTGACTCATGTTTATTCGATCTCCTAACAACGGGGGACGAAAATTTCAGCGCTGCGGCGTGGCATGCTTTAGACGATTCATTTCTGCTAGATGAAATGGGAACCTTACGGGACCTTCTGTCCTACAACACTACTGAACCTCGGTTAGAAACCACTCCAGCCATCCGACCCACGCGACAAGCTCATAATGGGAGCCAACATAACGCATCTCACTCATACTTCGTTTTCTGGGTGCTGTTGATGTCCATGTACATTTCAGTGAGATGACAGGAATCCAATCAAACTACGCGCTGAAAATAATTTATGTGCTATGTCTCCGCCGAATCTTATCTGTTGCCTGTCAAGAAATTCCCAGATTATTTTCAATCTTTCAAAATCTTCTTGTAGTATATTAAACAGCGCGTTTAGTGAAGGACGATGCAAAGATGGCCAAGATGAACCGATTTTTCTGCATACGATCTGTGACAAATTCGTGTAAATACACCTCATCGGTAGAAACGTTGTTTATGAATCAGAGATGTACAGACAGTTTGTATAAAAAAAATAAGAAGTCACTTGAATATTAGAGGCATACATTTTATATATTTCTACTGAATATTTTCTTCGGGCACGGATCAGAGAGCAGTGCGTAAAAATTGATTTGTTTTTTTTACATTCTCGATTAATTTATGAACCCACATAACAAGCATTTTGACAATGCACACACACACACACACACGCTTCGAAATAAATCTGATCGACAATGAAGTCTCTGTGTTTTAGTTGCGCTGTGTTTTGATATTACTGTGACATGTTAGTCATTGTTCGACCTCGCTAGATTGAACTCGTATTACCATCAGCCCCGCACGTTCAATCTCCTACGTGGCATTCTCGCGAAAAACAACCCATTTTACGTCAAATCCTTCAAATTTATCACTCGTAGTCGCCCATTGTCGGATTTTCACTGAGAACTAAGTTCGTATATTGGCGTTATCTCTCCGGAATCTGACACTCTGACCAGAGGGGAAAAGGGTGGCTTGTTCATGTTGTCTACAGCTTAAACGTGCGATGAAGTGTATTTTAATTTCGCTCTCTAATGAGCACGGAGATCTAATAAACGCCGGCTGTTATAAATAGCACTTGAGACAGATATACAGAGCCGTTATTAATTGCATTATATATTTAGTTACAACTCGAAAATGCAAGTTGTAGAAATGAGCGCACGTCTTTGAGACCAAATTGTGTTTTCCGCCTTGCTTGTTTGTCTTTCATTGCGCGTCACCTCTCTGGGGGGCATTTCTAACATTTAGAGGTGATTTCGTCTGGTTTCTAAAAGGATATTATCTTGATAAAAGACAGCTAAAAAAGATAATTTCAAGGCTTATAATAGTTTTTTCAAAAACATAAAGGTACGCCATTGAATAGATTTCTGTTTAGCCCCGATACGGTTTTTTCTTTTTTTTTCTTGTTGTTGGGCATTTTCACTTTCCTTTCAACATAGAAAGGTTTGTACTTTCTGAAGGTATTCAAACCTAAAGTTTTCGTGGATTCGTTTGGAAATATTCGCTAATGTCGTCAAGATATTCGCAGTGCATCAGAAACAAAAGTTTTCCGGGAGATGATTTCCTTCACTTCCACAACTGGAGTGTTTTCGAGCCTCTAATGTGAGGTAAAAACTAAACTGGTGAATTACGAAATCGCTGCTAAACGCTTATGAAATTCGTGTTTTTCTTCCCACGAACGAAAACAATTCTGATATCTAATTTCAACAATATATAGCTGGTTGTAAATTGGAGGAAAGTTATCGCTAACATCGACAAATTGCGGTGTTTAGCTTTGAGAGATGAAAACAATTAGAGAAGTGTTGCAGCCTTTCTTGCAAGCTTATTCATATGCTTATTAATACGAGCTTTGTAAAGCTTAACAATGGTCTTATTTTGTTAACTACCTCGTCAAAAGCTACGAAGCAGTAACCTCAACAATGATTAAGCAACATGCTTGACGAGAATTGCATATAAATGCCCATCTGGCGAAAAGATGGTACACGTTTATGTTATCCACGTTAAAGGCGATATTTTATATCCATTCAAAGCAAAAACATTGTTCTTTAAGGAGCATTGACTTAACTTGTCAGTTATCAAATTCGCTCTTGCCTTCTTGTGTCAATGCTGTTTGCTTCTCAGTTGTTTTATAAACTTGCAAGGCGCGTGTGTTCAGTTCAGTTTCAAAGAACAGGAGTTCACTTTGTCGTTAAGTAGCGAAATTCTTCACTGGCAAGGCCTGTGCTGTTTCCCCGAACGAAAATGGCGTTAGCGTCTGCTAGCAAATTTAAGTCCTTTAATTTAATTGCAATCCATCTTAATTTTCGGGGTGGAGCCTTTAAGCGCAGGAACGGACCCCACCGGCAGCCTTATTAATTATGGCGCGCACTGATTTGTACTGTACAAAACAGGTCCAAATTGGATCTTGTCTCAAAATAAACTCATCTAGACGGTTATCCAGTGCAATGGCTTTGTGTGTCACGTTTTATTAGCTGTGTCCTTTGCTGGTATTGTAGCCCTGACATACGCTTGACCCCTTGAAATCGCTACAAAGAAAACACAATTAAAAAGTTTATTGAAAAATTAGTACCAACTGTAAACACGCTGCTTAACATATGAAAGAGTCCTGCCAACGCAAACAGAACCCATCTTGCATTGAAAGGCGGAAAATTTATAAATTTATTGAAATCTTGCCTATCTTGCCTTGCCTGTGTTAACGTGACTTAACACAGACTTACGAAAAGGCAAGCGGCAAAGAAGGCGTTAAATGTCTCTCCGATTTTACCCCCTGCTGCTTAACTAAGTTCCTATTCAATCGCTTTGTGGCGATAAACAATAGAAAGCCCATTGGATTTTTTGAAGTGATGATTTGCAATCTCTCCTCGCACGATTTCCAATCCTTGCTCCAAAACACGAAGACATCAAACAACCATTTTTGAGTTCTTGAATTCCCACATACCATAGCTTAAATGTTAATAGCTCGTCAAAAAAGTCATTTGTCCCATTAAACAAATAACAGTAGCGACCTGCGTTTTCACAAAAAAAAACATATGTTGTATAATTGGAGTATTTGTAACAAGCATGCTCGAAGCATCTCTTAGACAAGGCAGCTGCAAAAACTGTGACTATACGATAGCATGCTTAGGAAAATTGTACAGTTCCTAAAGGCTTAAACAACAGATGACTGTCTGTCCGGTACATTGCACCCCTGGGTGGCCCGTTTACGACAGAAGAAAATTCCACGAAAACACAAAAAAGAGCTTAAACGCTCGTTTTCTTTTCGTCTAAAAGCCGAAATTGATTATAGTTCTATTCAGTAAGACGAAGCAGGTAAGCCTGCTTGATCCTACACGTGTGTAAGATGCACCTTGTTTTAACGCCAATTTGGCTTTTATAGACCATTATTGACCCCTAGAATGAGTAATAAGTTGAAAGGTCTGCACAAACAATCAATGACAACAATACGCAACAGGTCTGAATGGAACATGTCCATTTCTAAATCAAAAGAAAAGGTGGTATACTTCTGGCGCTTTCGGAAATATTTTAGTCTTTTTAAATGCAGTTACATCTATAGGCATTTTGTTTTCTGAGTGAATGTAAAAATACAAGCTCTAGCTTCACAAACACGCAATAGTGATTAAATAACTGTTATTAACCTCAAGTGGATAAGAAGCTAAGTGTTTCAGTTGCACGGGGTCGCAGCCCAAAAGTTTCTTAAGAAACTAGCATATTTGTTGTCTTTGTTGTAAACAACTTTAAAAAATGAAAAACTCATTCACGCGCAGAAACTAAATGAGTGTTCAATTAAGTTGATGTGACCTTCCTTTGAACTATAGGTAATTCAGTGCTAGCTAAACCTTTTTCCGGCCGAAAATGAGGAAACATCCAGACGGAAACATTATCGGAATGCCTCGTTCCGCCGGATCATCTTAATGCGGCACTGCATGTGTGAAAAAAAAAAAAAATTCAACAAGAACGTTAAACTACTTAAGATTTACCCTTTTGATTTTCTTCCAGCATTGGAACAACAATAATTCAGATTTATACTTTGATTTTCTCTTCGTATTGAATTGCAACAATAGCATATACTTGATAAAAAAATACTTTGAAGAACGAAACTATTTGTAAACTAACATTATTGAATAGGGTAAAAATTCGTCCTCATAAGCAGTAGGGTCGCAAGGCCGAGTGTTGTTTGCTTCAAATCTTTCAAATTCAACTGCACTGACGTCCAGGCACTTCTAAGAGCCGGAAAAGTTCTTGTTTTCCTCTTCTTATGGACTTCCTGCAAAGCCTGGCGAACTCATTTTGCTTTAGTCGTCCGGCGACCAGTAGACATTCTGACACCCACTTAGAATGGGTTTAATACGTAGGTAACTTTGTTTTCGTTGGTAGTTTAAGAACACGTTGAAAATACTTTCTTCAAACGGTCCTCTTAAAAGTTTTTTTTCCAGGAAATGTGTGGTGCAAATGTAAAACATCGTGAGTGTTTAGCCCCGTTTAGTGTTTTGCATGTTTTTTCTCTGCTCAATTCTGCCGAGTGTTATAATCTACGCTGGAATTTGCCCGCTTTGGCAAATATTTAGAAGTTGATACTCTTTACTCCAAAGGCTTTTTAGATTTCCTCCAAATACACGTGGAATGGCTGATTCTCCGAAGCAAACAATTGTAAGATTAGACATTACCGCGGGCACGAATCTGAGAGAGCATCTTTTTTAACGAACGTCTTTGCCGACTTAGCGGTTCAAATCTTACACTTTTCGCTGACGTCAGATAACAGCTTAAATAAGGTTAATCAATGTTAAGTTGTTTATTATTTGGTAAGTTATGTTCTCTGGAGTAAAGCCAGTAATCAAGATGACGTTTTCGTCCTAGGCGGGAAAGGGATTAACAAACTCACGAGTCTGTAAATCCTGTCTCGTGTTATTCTCACATTAACGACATTATACAGCAAAGAATTGGCTCAGTTTCGTTGGGCAGAAAAAGAAACAACTAACGAAACTTTTGATAAACCTTGAATTAAGCCATTTAGTGCTGTGAATTTTCAACACGGTAAAATAGGAAAGTTGTACGAAACAGAAACCATTTTAATGACCGTAAATGCGTGTTTAAGAGGTTTAAAAGGAGCTCAGTCACGGTGTTTAATTTGGAGTTATTTTGGCCACATACAAAATTACCTTTAAACGGTAGGAAACCTGAAAATAACAGTTTAATAAGATAGAAAAACACCAAAGAGATAATGATAAACCATAGAGGAACAAGGGTGGCTAAGGATGGAGAAAATTGACACGGACTACAAACGACGAATTTGAAAAATTGAGGCTAAACTTTTCACTCTGCGCAAGTCGTGACTGAACTCCTTCAAATAAAACATTTTCACGAGAAGCTTTGGAAAAGCGCCGGACAAACACTGACATGTGGCATTTAAAAGTTAATAGGATTGTTACTTTCTGCTACAACAGTTTAGGAAACCAAGCAATTTAAATCGTGACTTTTTTCCAGGTTTTGCATAGGAATTAAACTACAAGGAAAAAGATAATTTATCATGAGACATAACTATGAGGGAAATAACAGATTTTAAAGACTTTAAACTATCAATCTGACCGATTATTTCGAAGTCGTCCAAAGATTCTTGGAATGCTGACAACAATAAGCTATTTGCTGAATTCCGCAACTTTAAGAGGGCTATTTGCATTGCGACTGAGATAATTTCAGTAAAGCTACAGAACGTTTTATATATGAACAAAACTTAGGAAAAGATCACCACCAATTTTTTGGACGCACCATACAAATGAAAGATCAAAGCAAACTGCAAAATTGAAATATAATTTTGTGCGAAGCAACGCTTGCAGTTGGAACCACTTGATTAGAGGTCAAACCGTCCACAGCATTTTAGCTATATACAATCGACACAAAATGTTTTAAGGTTCCAAATTAAATTGCAAACCAAGAAGGAACAGGCCTCTAAGGTTAACTTTTTAGAATGTACCAGGTCTGCTATAAAGTGGTGTTTAAAACGACATCGTGTGCACGCCGGCATGGACAAAACTCTTTTTTCGAGTACGTCACAGGTCGCCTAATTAACCAACGTATTGAGAGGGGACTGGGTGACACACCTCCTTAATCAGGAAGCCTGCTTCACCCAGAACAAGCCCGAACAGTATTCGTTGTTACACTTTACGCTTTTAAAGAAAAAATATTTCACTTGCGGAGCCTGCTTCTATTCAGGTTGAACGACTTCCTGCACTGAGTATTTCTCATATATATTTCAGTGATTGATTATATTTCTCTTTCAAACTGAACTATTAATTGTTCCGGTTTTGCTAAGCCGGGGGGTATGTGTACTTTTAAACCACTTAAATCACATTGTTAACTGGTCTCTTTAAAGCTGAAAGCAATATCTTTCTGTGGTTTCTTTTGTAATGCTAAACTTGCAACCTTTAGATTAAACAGTTCTGTGGTTTAAGTCCTATTTGCGACGCCACTTTCGAGTTTTGCATAGTTTGGTATCAGGTACCCGTACTTGAATAAGGACTGTTTATAAACTTCCTTATTGAATTGCGTTTTCACTCTAGAAACTGTAATATTTATCGCTTTATCCTTGGACGCGTTTCTAAGCAGATATTTCCTTTATTTAACAATTCTCGAATACACACTGAATTGCGTCATCAAGTTAAGTTCACAAGTGTCAAACATCCTTTGCGCCAAAGTCTTCAAAATCGGCAAGGTCATCGAAACATTTAAGGACAGATGATAAATTCATCCAATTTAAAAGTATTATTTCTAGTGTTTCACCAGAAACTGTCAAACTGAGGTCTTGATTCAGATCAAAAATTAATTACTGGGGAAAAAAACACGTTTATTACGTGTGCGTCAGTAAGGGGCTTGATGTGTACTTTAACACGCTTTCTTTCTCTACAATAAATTAACACAAAAATTAAACGTTTCCTCACAAACCAGCTCTTTCAAAAAAAAAACCCTCATTCTACACAATACCTGAACGAACCTGCGTTTTATTTACGAAAAATCGCGATGACTGAATATTTCAGATCGAACGATTTCTAATCCGTTTATTTAAACATTTTTTTTTAAAGTAGACCTTCGTTATTTACTAATAATTTAAGACCTTAAGAGCAGTTTTCTTGCCAATTTCCCCAGATAATGTAGAAAGGTGTTGAAATTTTAGATAGTATGCGAGTTGCTGCTACCGGAATTATTTCAGTTTATTTAGACAACGCGAGTTACCAATATCCGTTTTCAATCTCAGAACATGTCTGCCGAGGGAAGTCGGCACGTTTGTATTACTTTTTCAAGAGCTTTTCTTTCCGGTAAACTCCTGCAAAGC
>Ga0126339_10001457_pt1 | contig 16035 bp, 5 predicted proteins | sample OrbTmetagenome_2_FD_92532 | JGI IMG/M metagenome (GOLD analysis project Ga0126339, IMG submission 92532) | Coral microbial communities from Petempiche,Puerto Morelos, Mexico - Orbicella T R C metagenome | ecosystem: Host-associated > Invertebrates > Cnidaria > Coral | place: Petempiche,Puerto... | reverse complement strand
CCTTACAAATGATAAAACAACAAATTATTTAGATGTTCAAGTGGAAACATTGACTCATATAGTGTCAATATAACATAACTACATTATAAGGGAATTTGGCCTTGTGATTGAGATTAGCAAAATAGTTCACAATCAGGAATCTGTAACACCACTAATGTTTCAAAACTATTTCACTGTTACATGAATTTTACTGTGCTTTAGAAAATAATTATTTTCTCAACATTTCACTGAATAGAACTGTCAGCAAAAGGTATAGAGATCACAATCTTATGGTTTGAATGGAACACGGCTGTATCTAATCCACATGTTTCAACAACATGTTAGAGTTCACAGTGTATTTATAATGTCAGAGTGGATAAATTAAAATCCAAGTTTTACTTGGAATTCACTCAACACAGAATGTACAAATCTGTGTGGAACAACAATTTTTTTTAATTAACACATTATGACACTCCCAGCTAAATTAAATCTGCTGTAAGGTCTATAAAAAGGCAGACTACCAGCACTAGCACCAGAGAATTATCTTCAATATAATCACAAACTCTCACCTTTTTGAATGTGAAATAGCTTCTTCTGCCGCTGTAGTCTCGGCTTTTTCGTCACCATGGGGTTGAGGAATGTTACCTGATTAACACATTTGAAAGGAAACACAAACATAGTACAGTTTAGAATCATTCTTGAGAAAAACGTAGGCTGTAGGTTAGCTCCATACAACTAGCCTTTGGTTTTTCCTTTGACAGATGAAATATTAATGCCTCTGAAACAACAGGTGGGAGAAGAACTGAAAACATTCTAGGTTTTCAATTACGCAAACAAAGCAACTTGTAGGGTGAAATAACAGAATATTCAACACCTCCAAGGGCTTCAAGTTTACTTGATATAATAGCTAATCAAAGATTACAGAGATTTCTCTGATTGAAAAGACTGTCTGAAATAACTTAATAACCTGCTTCACTTGACAAAGTACCAGTTAAAATAAATCAATTCACTGCTGAGGATGAATGTAACAAGAAATAAAATTATATTTTTAAATAGAAGCAGAAACAATCTTGCTTTAATTTTGCTAGCCTGATCTGTTGTGAACATTTGAAAAAAACAACAGACCAGCTCCCATCGCTTTAATTAACCAGAATTGAAAAACACCTGATATGACATTTGTTTTGGGAAGCAAAGCTTATTAACTGAAAGACATTGGTTATCCAGAATGGCATCATATACAAATCAAATGAAGAGAAAACTTGAAAAATATCAGGAAAAAAGTACACTTGTGCAGTGAAATGTTGTACTTTAATGTTCAGTATGTGGAGACATCCTGAAGATTTAAGAGCTTCATGCCAGCATTGTAATTTTCAACTGAAAGGAAAAGAACTTTATGTACAATTATGAACTGAGGGCTAAAAAAAACAATCAGATAAATTAGAGAGCGACTACATTTCACTTGAAGAAAAACCCAATACTGTAACAGGAAAAAAGACTTATAATTAATAAGAACTATTGAGGGAGAGGACTCTCTTCTACACTGTAAGCACACGAATGCACAACATAACACAGACTGATTAAAATTTCTCAAGCATGTGTTCCTGTTTACATGGTTAGTGATTAATAACATTCAAATACAATGCTGTTTCTTTGTTGTGGTTTTAGAATTTGTGATCAAATTGAGCATGACTTGGTTTGAGAAGAATTATGTCAGGTGCTATTGATCAATCTAAGTCCTCTTGCTGAGACATGGTGAATCTTCAATGGGTAATTTAAGAATCAATGGTGGAGACTGAAACCATGCTATGACAGACAAAACGAAAAAAAAAAACTTAACGCAGCAGAAACAGACTAAGAAGAAAGCAAGAACCTTACAATAATAATTTAATATCAAATGAAATATTTGCAAATGCTCCAGTGGTGAAATATGCTGCTCAAAACCCATTTGATAGGCAATCATTAAAAAATCAGATTTAGCCAAACCTTGCTCAACATTATTTCTGAATAAATTAAATCTACTGCAAGCAACAGACAAAGATGTAAAATAGTAAACAATTAGCACCTTTTCATAAAGAAGGTAAGAAATTCTCTTTATCTTCCACACCATCACACGGTATCTCTTGATTGTAGGGATGCCAAATTGACCATTCCCTCTTTTAGTTCGCATGCAAAACTTGTCCGTAAATAAAGAAAACACAAATGTCCTTTGGGAAGCAGATGGTTTTTCAGGAATACAGCCATCAACTGTTTCTGGTGACAATTTTTCCTGTTTTGATGCTCGAGCAGATTTCTTTCGACTAGAGCCTTGTTTCCGTTCCACAGGCTTGTAGTTTCTGTTTTCTCTAGGCTTCACGTAAGCTGCATTTCTGTGTAATACGCGCCTTGGCTTCCTAGGTTTAACCGCATTGTAAGTTCTCTCACTACAGCTGCTGGTGATTGAAGTGGTCGTCTTTGAACGCTGGTGTCCCCTTTCTGAAGAATCTGAACCTTTCCTCAAATATCTGTTAGATTCTCGACTCGGTGACCTATCCAGTACCACTAGGTTCTTGCCTAAAGATGCTTGGCCTTTTGTATTTGTCACAATCTTCATTGGCAGCCGATTAGAAAGAGGGTTCTCCATAGCAGCACTTCGTGGTCTGTTTTGAGTTCTCGTTGCTGGCTTACTTTTTTCAGCAGACCCTACATCAATATCTCGTACAATTGCTTTAAAACGATGAGTGCTGTTTTCCAATATTGAACTTTTGGGGCGCTGAGCAGTTTTCACAGAAAGCATATTTTCACTTCTGGTCCTTGCTCTTGAATTAACATAATTTTCCATAGCAGAACTACGAGGACGAGATTTAATATTTTTGCCCACTATTTCTGCACTCTGGCTAATTTGGCTCCTTGATCTAAGCTTTGTCTGACTGTCACTTCCCGAGGTATGGCTGATTTGTTCGAGTGATGAAGTTTTACCTCCCTCGTTTGAAGGAGATTTTGTTCGAGTTCTATTTCTTGGTGAACCTGGTGATTTTCTTCCACTAGAAAAATATCCATCACATTTGCTCATAATTCTGTCAAAAGATGCCCTTCTTGTCCTATGTGTTGGGGAACCTTGTGAGGGAGATGTGCCTTGTGTTGATAATTTTTCTGGGCTTTTCACATAGATAGTATTGTCATTTGGTGTGTACTTTCCTGTTCTAAATGGAGGTGGTGAACCAGACACAACTTTGTCTGAGCCTTCCTTAGATTTTGAAGACAGAGCAACTGGCCGATCATTCTGTACAAACACACCACAGGAATACACATCATCTTTAGGGATATACTTTCCAGTGCGGAAAGGAGGCAATTTTTTGTCTTCAACAGAATATTTACCTGAGAATCCACCAGGTCTAAACGTTTTTTTGCTCATAATTTCTTGCTCATTACTATTCACACAGATGTTTTCTTTCCTTGAGGATTTCCATTCTGATTTAACCAAGAATTTTTCATCCTTCCTTGATTTCACACCTCCATAATCATGTTTGGCTAATTCCTTGCTCCACTGCTCGTAGATCTTTTCAATCTTGCGGCTTGTGATTCCAAGCCTGGTTTGATCATGGAAGCCATTTTGCTCTTTCCCCACGATATCTTGGCCATCTCGTCTGTAATTCATTGTTGAGCTAATCTGAATTTCAATCAGCCTTAATTATTTTCCCCATACATGGCTTTCGGTTGGGTCTCTCATTCTCACCTTTCAAATTATTACTAAATAATGCATTTTAAGTGAAATAGTACATTTGCTCACAAAGAGAACAAACAGGAAGCTTCTCAAATCCACCTTTCACTTCATGTGCCCGAGGCAAAATACAGTGGGATGAAAAACTTATCTGTTTTTGAGCTCTTGACAATCGCCAATGGCAGCCAAATCCCTGTTAATTTCACCTGCATAACCTAGGTGATCAAAGATCAGAATTCTTGACAAGTCCCAACACAATAACAAAACTCTTCAGCCTTCTGTTGTAAAGCCGTAAATGCCAAAAACCTCATGAATAAACATCATAAAGAAGATCACAGCAGCTTTGGAGACAGGGGAGGCATTTTGAATAATCTTCCTCCCTTTGATAAACCAATCAAGCCAGAAGACTTCACAGAGTATTCAGTTGGTTGCTTCTTAATTGCTTAGAAGTTTTTCATCGTGTAACCAGCCAATAACATCTTTTCACCTGCCGGAACCTGTCCTAGAATAAGGTTTCATTGGTTCCAATCAGGCAGAAAGAAAATAAACATTGAAACTAGAAAATCTGGCACCTGTAAAGTCTGAGAAGTATGTAAATTTAATTTTGGTTCCCCTTACAGATTACTAAAAGTGTTTACAATAGGCACCTTGTCAAAGGAGTGTTTTAGCACTGAGGGGCTATATATCTGAAGCAAAAACACAGAAAATGTGTGTGCCAAAACCAAACAGAAAAAATGTAAATTTGATTTTCTTTAAAACAAAAATAATTTCCATGTGTGTGGTATTTAAAACCAGCAGCTAAGGATTAGGTCTAGAGCTTGATATTAATCAACCTCTTTTAAAGAGATTACTTCTTTTTTTTACAACAGAAATATATTATTTCATAACACCTTGAACAAGGGGTCATGAAATTTATGCAAATCTGCATAGAAAAGACTTTGAATACAAACAGAAGTGTCAAAATGTTGAATTATAATGAGAGTGGAAAATAAAATGGCTGGAGTACTTCAGCACAGCATAATTACATATCAAGGAATTACAAGGAACTTGTAAAGCAAAGATATCCATGGTGAATTTATTGCTACCAATTACACACCTTGTAGATCACATCACTTGTGAAGATAAAACAACAAATACTGTCAACAAAATTCATACAGCGAACAAAAGCCGGTTTGAACAAAGGAAACCACTGGAGCATTGCAATTAAAAACTGTCCGCTGTATTAAACCAAAACATCCACGTGCAGGCTGAAGAGAAATTGAATCAGCTTTTTCTGAAATCCCAAACATAAGACCAGGACTGAATTAAAACTACCCTTAATATTTGTTGAAACTTGCTTTATAAGAAAGAAAAATACAGAGAAGTTTTGCAATGACTCAAAGCTGAAGGAAATTAATTATTGAGAAAAGTAATAGAAAATATGTAAATTATGCTGCAAGAGGCAAAGTGTGAATGTTGAATGATATACGTATATGATATAAATGAACTCCCGGCAAAGAGAGCTTAAACATCAAATAATTTAGGAACCATTTACTGGGAAGGAAATTGAATTTGATATAAAACTGAAAATTTGATCACATAAAATCTTGACACAAGTACAGAAACAAAACCTAAATATTAAACAACTGCGAATTGGAAGCACACATCTGCCAACAACATCAACTGTCAAGACTTCAATTAAGACATCTGCATAACTTCAACTACTTTTAGTCTGAGAAATGATTTGAAATTATAGTACTTCTCAATCAATTATTTTTGTTTAATCCAACTTTTCAAAAAACCTTCAAGGCTTAATTTTTTAAATTTAAATATAGATCTATCATGTCTAAAATTATAAATCAAAAAATTAATTATTCAAAAGACCACAAAAGTGTATGTTATAAGGCCTTTAAAATAGCAGACATGTAATGTAAGAATTGGCAAAAAAGACTTCCAAAAGAAAAGAGAAAATGAACCTTATCTTTCAATTTACTTCAGAATAAAAGTTAGGAAAGGCGATAAATTATGGTATACACTGTAACTGGAAAGACCAGTCCAAAGAATATTGTGAACCATCAACACCTGTCTAGCACAGAGCTTATTTAAATATTATCGCATAAAAAGTTGCTACAAATATGACAAAACTAATACTGATTCAGTTGAACTCCTGAACATGGGAACCATGCAAGATAACACAAAATCAAAAAGACTCCTTCCCTTAAAATCAGCAGATAGCAAAGACATCATGTATTATTGAGATGCTTAGAGTCAAGCTTTTTCATCAAAAAACAAAATCTTGCCTACTAATAATTAAGTAAAACTACTGTGGTGAGAGAACATGTCTTAAATATATATTGAAGCACTACTTAATTAATATATCTGAAAAGGGCAGTACTACTGAAAGAATAGATTATTTTAGAACATTTGATTAACCACATTTTTTTTTTACTTAAACACTCTTTGAAAAGTTGCTAGGTCATAGGGTTTGACAATAATTTTGTTATTGCTGTGGTGGTGGTGTCATGCCATTTAATGACAAGAGCAAAGTACACGAATTTCAATTCCTGTTCCCTGGGTAAACTGACAACAAAAGTCACTTGTAATCTGGGGTTTCAAGTGATTACAAGCCAAACAATTTTTCTAGTGAAAAAACAGTCAATGGCCAAAACTTTGCTGCACCTTTCTACTTGGACAGTAGTTCATGAGACCTTTGATTCACCAAAATGTTTATTTGCATAAGATGCTCCCTTTGAAACGTAACTTAAGGTATTAGGGTTTAACAAATTAAAAAACTTTTGCTGTTGTTGTTGTGGTGGTGGTGGTGGTGTCACGTTATTCAATGTGAGGAGCAACATTTCAAATGTCACTTTATGGTACCAATCTCAATATCAGTGTCAAGAGCAGCATTTCATTTCAAATTCAGAAAAAACAAATATCAATGCGAAGTATAAAAATCATGCAAAATAAATGGCAAGGGGAAAAAACAAATTTAAAAAAAAGAAAAAAAAAAACAGTGAGACTAACCTCAGCAAACAGGCAGCCCTGAGGTTCAAGAGGAACTTGAATTTGATGCCGCTGATTATCGAGAAACTCTTCTAGTCTGAGGAATGCTACTCCACAGAGGGAGCGGTGATCCCGCCAGTACACACCAACTTCAAGCTCTCTTGACTATAACATACAAAGACAAGCAATTGTTATAAGACTGAAAATGCACGTAGTATTTACTGTAGTGTTACAGTTAAAACCCGCTATTTAACTCTTGAGGGAACCAAAAAATAGTTTGAAATGGAGTGGGTTAAAGAAATCCAGTAAATATTGTACAAGGTTCCAACAGAGTCAGGTGGCCTATTTTTGCATTCCACAGCCTCTCCAGAATTTCCATTGACCTTCCTTGGGAGGGGGAGGAGGACAGATATTTCCTGAAACTTGGAACACATTAAGTCAAAGTGCACAAGAGTCTCAAGAGAAGCCAAGAGCACAAGAGAATTTCATATCAAGTAAAAACAAGGATTTCATTTCTAGTATAGTCTTGTTTTAGGTTTCACCAGGCTTTAATTCACTTTGTTTCTATTAGAATCATTGAAAGCGTTTTACCTTGTCAAGGTCAATATGAAACTGCTGACTCCAACAGTCTTTTCCTAAAGCCTTCCATGAACTTTGTCCCACATAGCAGTTATCCAGTTTAAGGACAGCGCAGACTTCAACTAAAATCACAGAAAACAAAGCAAAATATATGATGACTGCAGGAAGCAATTACAAAGTTATGCACTTGCACTTTGTAATGCAAAGGAGGTGTCCACGGTAAGTAAAGGTTTATCTATATTTTCTACATTTACCTGATAAACTTTCATCCACGTTCCATTTATTGTAACCACTCTTCCTTTTGCTGGATCCAGACCGATCTCCTAGCTTGCCATCAGGGCTTACCATTGCTAAACTGACAGTTTTCCTAGGATCTCTATTAGGAACCACTGCTAAGAGTCTATCAGCACCAACTATGTGGACCTGCAAAAAACACAAGCAGGATTCAGTCTAAATGTTTAAAGACTTACATCTCAAAGTTTTACTCTAAAACCAGAAAAGCAGCATTTGACACTTTCAATTCTACAGCAACTGGAATGTGCACAATAATAAAATTATGGCGCTCTGCTAATAGTGGTGGATCTCCCCCAGCCACTGTACCCAAGAAGATCACAACTGGTGAGTTTACCATTAATTTGTAACCCCTCCCCCCACTTCCCCCTTAGAAAAAAAAAATTATAATAATAAAAATAACTCACAAAAACATACACTGTACAGAAAAGATATTAAAACTTTAAGCCTTGCATACTCAATGTTGTTCATACAGGGACAGATTTTGCCCTTTCCAACCCCTGCAAAAAGGGGTTTTATCAACAGGTTTCCAAGATATCGTGGTAGAATGTACAGCGACCATCTTTTTCTGTGTAGTGCATTAAGCTGCGTAATGCTGCAACACAATACTGTACATGTACACTGTAGTTAACCAAAATCAACATCTCGTAAAATGTTACATTTGTATCTGGACTATTACTGTCTTTTAGCAGCAAAAGCTATCCCACTAAGATAAGCAGTGTTTTTTGGCAAAACATTCATACTCTTAAAGATTTGACATTATGAACAAATGTAATTAGTAGCTTTAAGACAAAAAGGGAGGGCTCCCTTTGGTCTTGGAGACTAGATTATGCTGCCTCTTAGTTCTTTCTCACTTCGTTTTAATGGCAAATGACAGATATTTAGCAGTTATTATAATTACATTAAAGACTAAACTCTACTCCAGTACTCCAGTAATAAATGCCTTTTGCATTACTTACGTACAACTCTCCAGTGAGTGCTGCTGGTTTAGTGATAGCTGTATATTGCTGTTTTCCTAATCCCACAGCCTTACGATCAGCATAAGATGGCGGTGTTGTTATATAGTCTTTGTAAATACCTACAGCAGCTTGTTCAGGAGATAGCTCTCCCATAAGTCTCGTAAGTGAACACTGAAGTAAATCTAGTTTTTGACTTGATTCATGAAATCTTCTCTCAGCCTGAAAAATCATAAAGTTTTTAGTACATACATGTAGTCATGTAAGTTAACATAGCAGAGGTGTTAGCTGTAATTTCTCCCTCTATATACTGTTCAGGCATTTAGCCAGATAGGTGTCCAGGCGACCTGTGGATGGCCACTTTTTAACAAAACTGTTTTATTATTCATACGTTGTCTTATAAATTGTTTGTTTGAGCAGACCCTATAGCACAATTTGGACACCCACTTTTCAAATCCTGGCTAAAAGCCTGGTACTTTACCTGCATGATTCAAACTGTGCCTAGCTCCTTCATCCTAAATTTCAACATGAGTAGGAAGATAATGTAAAACCTAACAGACTGGGCTACTTTCTCTGTAGCCTAATGTTTCTGTTACATGATCAATTTGGAAAATTTAGCTACCCACTCTCCTCTAAAATCTAACCAAACTGAATTACAATTTTCATTGCACAGTCTGACTTCTGATTAATAAGGGAGTGGCAAGATTCTTAGTTAAACCTGTGATTTGACACCTCTGAGGGGTAGTACATTTGTGAGTGCTGGTTAAGTGTTATGGTTAGTGCTGTACACTATGTGTGTACCACAAAGTAGGTGAGGCCTGCTGACAGTATTATGGCTGCACACTGAAGTGTGAGGGTTGATAAAAAAACTTTCCAGAATCCTGAGATTACTACTGACATTTTTGGCACTGAAGAAAGTAAAAGAACACCAAGTTCTGTTCTATCACTGACTGAGATACAATAATGTCATTATTAAAAGCGCCTCCTCAGCTCTTCAATAAGCATACATAATTATCACCATCCACCCTTGAGGCTTTTTACGATTAACACTCTGTCCCTAACAATGTCCTATCACTACATCCTCTCCTGGGTCTCAAAGTTAACCCAGTGCCCTAGGCTGGGTTGTTTGAAACACAACACCTCACCGAGAAGTTACCAAACTGAAATCAAAATTCTCGTTAATCCTGGGTTAGCTTAATCAGGCTTTGAACAACCCAGCCCTGGTCTCCTGTGGTCCAAAGAGTCCTGGACATTTAAGAGAAGTTCAGAAAGACCCTGCATATAAAGCTAGAGTTGCTTTCATCTACACTTTGACTATGTTATCTGTAACCAATTTCCCAAATAATTATGTACATAACTATGTACATTCCACAAATTCACATTCGACTCACTACATCTGTTATTGTATACATTATGGCAAGAAATTAACAAGCTGTCTATGTGACATTTTATAATATGGTTGAAGGCAGCTTGTCAATTTCTTGCACCTAAGGAATGTTAAACACTTACCTCTACTAAGCCTTTCTTATCATGACCAGATTTTTGCAAAAACTTGATCATGTTTTTTGCACCCTGAATTACTCTAGATTCGATTTCAATGTGATGCCGTACATCTTCTATTCTAAGTTCTAAAGGTGAAAGTCCTAATCCTGGTGCAGCGTTCTCTTTACCACTAGCACTACCAGATAACACACCATCTTCCCTTCCTGACGACACACCCTGCTGCTGTTCTCGCAGCAGTGCCATTCGTATAATTTCAATCTTTGTTTTAGAGTCCTCCAGCATTTGCTGAGCTTCCGCAATGAGTTTACTGTCTTTTTTCTTTGATCCAGCAGCATTGTACATTGCTAACATGTTTTCTGCCCCTTGTTTGACTTTCATTTCCACAGCAATTTGTTTCTTCAAGGACTCAATTTTACTGCTCCCATCTGGTTCATTTTGCTGGCCATCTGTCTTGTCTGGTGACAAGGCATTATCATATTCAGCTGTAAGACAAAAGACAAAGTATAAAAATTTGTGCTCTATGGATGCCCCCCACTTACATGAATTGTGCTATAAGCCTGCGATTACTTCATTTACATACAGATGCTTCTGTGCAATAGTTTTCAACACAGAGCTTTACACAGTTGGATGATTTTTTTCTTAGATTGTTTTTTTCAAAACAGGTTTTCTTTTATTAATAAAAGGAAAACAAATATCTTAAATATACAGTTCATTTTTTTACTTTTTGAAAGTAGGAAGTTACTTTTATAAATTAATAACCAGAATGATATAATTTAGTATATAAAGATAAACTGAAGTGAGAGTCAAATATGAGCATTAGCAAAACTGAAACTGGGGAGATCCATCCAAGCCTTGAGGAGTTACCAATATTAATGCCCATCCACAAACAAGTGATTGATTATTACTGTTAGACTAATACTCTTGACAAATAATTATTAGCTGAGACTACAGGTGCAATAGCCGGATTTTTCTGTGAGCAAGTAGTATAGAAGGCACAGTCAGTTGACTAGTACTCACAGAAAAAAGGTTAGAGTAACTAGTTTAATTATTTTAAATAGACATGTAAATGATTGGAGTTCCAATCCACATATTGTACTCATTTTGAAGCCAAGAGTTGAAATTAATTTTCCCTTAACAGCAATGTTACATTCCTAGCCTGCAATCATATTCTTATGGCAAATAGACAACAACACAAGAAACAATCACACTCACATAATTCCAACATAAAATTGTCAGTATCTATGCAAGTAACTGTTCCTACCATGTACAATGTAAATTAGCCAGAGTGTAAAAACTTGAAAATGTCATTTCTCGTGACTCTTTCCTATACCTTTTGGTGATATATGAAAATAACATTTTTAAAATAACTGGTAATACTACTGTTCATGTAATTGCATAACAATGTACAAGCACTAATATATGTAGTGTAAGAAGATTTTAGGTCAATTTTAAAACTGATGTTCAGATCAAGATGATGGGATACACTTAAATAAAAGTTGAATAGGCATCCCAAATCTGAGCATGCTGGAAAGGCCATGTCAGTGACAGAGTCTCCTCTTGGATTGACAGGCCTTAGTAAGTATGAAATAGCCAAGAAAAGTTAGCCATTTACAACACAATAAATCTTTGTTTGTTTTGTAAATCCTGTATAATCCACCTTGATCACCTAGAACATAGTGTGCACTAGCACTTTTTAAAGTTTTAAACCCTAGTTAGTGTCTCAGGACTTATTAGATGAGACTCGACTCTGATTCTAATTTTCTGGTAACCCTAGCATGAGGAAATCAAGTTGGGTCACAATTACAAATTCCAGAAACTAAGACAAGAAACATATCAAGGAAAACTCCATGCTTCATAAATTTATTGTAACTAACCCCAGCATATAATTTTATACAGTACATGCATTATTTGGAAGGAAATAAAAACTAACACACTCTCAGTCAGCTTAATATAAATAATTAAGGAAAACAATATAAACCCCTTGATCTATCAAATCCAAATTTGGTAGACTTTCTGTCAACTCGTATTAGCGAGTGGCTAGTTAGCTGGTAATAAACTTGGCGGAAACTAATATATCTTCCAAGTAATCTAACAAAGATTTCGCATAGTTTCTAGAATTTATTAAATACAACTTCAGGCATCATAAATATTAGCCTGCGAGTGTGCCTAGATTGCACAGTGGGACGAAACGAACGAAGAGAAAAGCTCAAAACAAGAGGCAAAATGCAAACAAAGGCTCTTCCTTCGACCAAATGTAAACAATCCATGGTTGTTGTCACAAACACAGGCGAGAAGGCTTCAAATATTTAAAACTACTTGACAGTGGCGAAACTAACAACGTAATTGCCCGAAAATCTCTCAGCCATCACAAGGAAACGATTTAAACAATGCCCTAACTTTTACGAATGGTTAACGGCGACAAATAAATGAAAAATTAACAGTCCCAAAGGGTGACGATTAAATACTTAAACAATGTTCAAGTGTGTTGCGATACGCACCAAGTAGCATATTCGCGACTGAAAAATATCCCGAGTATGATAGCTAAAGGTTATTGTAAACTTTGAACTCTAAAGTAATGAATTTTTGCTTCTTTGTTACTTAAGAAAGTCGTGATTTGTTTCCGAAACGCAGACGAGAATTTTTCAATTCCTTCAAAAATGACAGCCATTCCACAACACGGAATATCAAGCTGAACTTATCAAAAATATAGCGTGGTTTAGAGTTGTCAATTGGTAATAGTAGATCGACCGGATTGCGCTGTGTTGTGTGTACTATTCCGTACAAATACAAAGCTGTCCAAAAGAAATACGTCAGTATAATAACAACACGATGAGCTCAGAGCTTATTTTTCACAGGTAGTGTAGTGTTTAGTCAGGGTTTATCTCGCCGCAAATTTACCGACTATTAGAGGAAATGACCAAACATTTTAACCCAAATCAACGACTTCATCTTTACTGCTTGCCTCTAAACCACAGAAAAAGTGGTACTCCAAAATAACATGACAAGTTCTCATGAACAGAGGAGGAAACTTTGCCCTGTCAAGAGAAATGAACAAGTGTCATTTCTCGAAGCAACGAAATGCTTGTTGGCTGGTGAACAAGTTGTCAAGGAATGCCATTTAGGATTATTGTATCTGCCATCTAAAAGAACAATTTATATACTTACAGGGCGTATCTTCCGATACCCTAGCATTGAGGTCTTGCAAATCATCGTGCAAATCTTGCAGTTTAGCAGTAGCCTCTTTCAAAATTGAGTTGCACTGCGCGATAGTCTTCTTGTCAGTGGCTACTTTCTTCAAGTTTTCTGCTCCTTCTTTTAACTTAAGCTGCTTGCGAATTTCGCTTTTTATTGCCTCCTTGGATTGTTCAAGATCTGTCTTCAAAAGCGTTTCCGAGCCAGCTCTCTGCATTTTGGCGTGATAGTCGTCTGATCTGCTAGTTCGTCTGTTTCGACCTCCATCATACTGCAAGATATGAAGATAGTTGTAAACCCAAGGTTTGGCATCAAAAATCAACGCAAAAACACGCCAAATATATAAAATTTTCGACCACTGTTACGATCGTCTCACCATTATGACTCCTCCCTGACTCATTCTACTCTGATGGAGTCGAAGAAACGCCGGCAATTCTGCAACAGTCTTGAGTCGAGTTGTTGAACTCAACCATGACCGGCCATAGCTTGTCGGCAAAACCAAAGTAAACAACGATACAACCACTTGGAGACCGAACAACGGCCAAGAATAAAGAACTAGGGCAAGGTATAGACTCTAATCTTTGTTATGGAGGATCTACAATGACTCAAGGAGCTACGGGGAACAAAAAATTGACTAAAAATAGAAAAGAATCGTTGAAAAATTTCGGATACCAGAGTCAGGTAACAACCGAAGAAGCTTGTTCGCAGCGCGAAATGTTTGTTGGGACGGCCTCCAAACTCACACGTGACTTGACAGCATTACTGAAATACTCTGCAAATTTCGCGGTATTTCTAAACAGGGAGGAAATAAAATTAGTGTTTACTTCACGTTTTGTCTCATTTAGGGCAACTTCGTTCTAAAGTATCAAATTCAATCTCATTCAGCGAGGTAAAAATGGCTCGAAGTTCGTAGATTTGGAGTCGCGATGGATTGAACAATGTTGTGGTAAACCGCTGCCCAATACAGACCTAAAACGCGCCAAAATTTGAGGTTGTGAAAGTGGTAATCAAAAACAGATCGTGAGAGGGTCTTCTTCTCGCCAAAGTCAACTTTCTCACTGTTGCAACTAATGATTTTCGCCCGTGATATATTTCAAAACCATTCCAGCAATTAACTGACGTAGCTGAACTCAATTAGCTTCAAAATGTGTGGGAGAACAGCTTGGTATGAGGAGCAGTTTGTCATCACTGAAAATAGCAACTGGAAATTAAGTTATTTCCGAGCGAATCCACTGACCTTTGTTTTGTCAATAACTGTTTGCCATTGTTTTTTTATTCAGTACACTCGCGCCCGATGAATTCCCAAAGGCATGCAGATACAAAGGGAAGGACGGCAAGATCCATGAACCGACTTGGCGTAATGGCGGGGGAAAATATTATCCCTCCTACAATATCAGCCCGCAATCTTTCACGTGAGTAAGCTTATATCGATGTTGAACTGAAGCATGCCTTTTAATTTGTTTACTTTGTGTGTTATGAACGAATTCACTTCTAAAAAATGTTAGGAATGTTGTTGCATGTAACTAAAGAGTTTTGTCACAGAACGAGGAAGTTTTATATCTATATTTCCTCGATGTCCTGTGAACTCCAGACCTTATAAGCTTATTAAAGTTTGATAATACTTCTTATGCCAATTGTTGTTCCTCGCCGCTCATGTTCCCTGTTCAGGGTGACAGCCAAAAAATAGAAAAAAAAAAAAAAAAAATTAAGCAAGGGATCCTGTCCAAGTTTTCTTTATTATAATTTGTGCTAAAGAACCACCTCAGTAACTTCTCACCCTAGCCCCTATCTACCCATACCCCTTGCTACTAAAAACCCCTTTATCATGAACTGGAGCTGGCACACACCCAATAAAAAAAGTAGGAAGGAAACTGTATGACCAAAATCACCATACTGTGCATATATTTCATATGCAAATTGCCCTTGTCACTTTCATGAGTACTTCCTGGAGCAATAACAGTAACCAGACATAACTAATTGCTGACATCAATGGCATCAATGATAAATCAATGGGTAATCACCCATATCAATGGATGTTCCACAAAATTTTTAGTCATTGATGTCATTGGTTAGTCATCAGGTGTCTTCGAATGGAATAAAATCCATAAAATCTGCATGCAAATGCAACAAGTTTTGTTGATTTCAAACTTTATCATATTTAATCTCAACATTCTTTCCTGCCGGTGATGCCAATAATATGCTGGATTCCTCATGGCAGCCTCTCTGTCTTCTGTTGTTGAATCAAACTTTTAGTGTTAGGGACAGTTTACAGAGACTGAGATAGCATATGCTACAAAACATTTGTTTGAAGTTACGAGTAGCTGCTGATACTTGCTTGCTCACTCTGAATAACTCTTAGACATATCTGTGACCCCAAAATATATATTATTTGTACTTCATCCATAGGCCAGTATTGTTGTCCAGCCAACATTTCAACAATGCAACCTCAGAGGACACATCTGAAAGAGTTCTGCAGCCCATGAGGTGGGGATTGATTCCATCATGGCACCGTGGAGACCCTAAAGAATTCAGCTACAACATGAGTAATGCCAGAAGTGATACTTTGTTGGACAAGAGATCATTCAAATTGCCATTAGAGAAGGGTAAAAGATGTGTTGTCTTGGCAGAAGGGTACTGTATCCTAGATTATACTGTAACTTAAAGATTTATGTGGCCTTATAAAATGTATTTATAATTGACCAGTAGCAACTGGTTACTGGGACTTTAGTGGTCTATCAGGTTACATTGGTGCACACTCAAAGTGACTCTAGCAGATTATTTTTATTCCCTGTTGGATTGGATGCACCACAGGCTTACCCTCCCCATGGCATAAATTTTGAGTTCCCTTTATTTATT
>Ga0126339_10001456_pt1 | contig 16042 bp, 14 predicted proteins | sample OrbTmetagenome_2_FD_92532 | JGI IMG/M metagenome (GOLD analysis project Ga0126339, IMG submission 92532) | Coral microbial communities from Petempiche,Puerto Morelos, Mexico - Orbicella T R C metagenome | ecosystem: Host-associated > Invertebrates > Cnidaria > Coral | place: Petempiche,Puerto... | reverse complement strand
TAGTTTTGTTTTCCATTTTCTCGAGCAAATACAGAGAGCTGACTGAGGCGCCATTGTGTTTGGTTCCTGGGTAGACGTCATCAGCAACCGCCGCCCCAGACTCCCTGAAACGCGGTCGTGTAATACCTCAGGCGCGACTTTGAAAGGGCATAGCAAATCGAGGATTCAACCAAATTCAAACATTTTCGCCCAAATGCTTCAAATAACAAGTGGATTCGTTTTAGCGAAAAAACATTTTGCTGTTAGGTGCACTTTAACTTGTCGAAAAGCAAGCAGCTCAAAAATTTTAGTTATAAAGGCACTGGTCTGAATGTACACGAGTGTTTTTTTGAAAAATACACCACTTGCAAAATTTATACAAAACTACATCCAGGACCCTCCGCCATGTAATATTCTCTATATTTCGACCAGTTACGTTAATGTGATACGTACCTTCTAAAGATGTGTCGTCGTCTACTTTTTGGCTTTTGCTATCCACGACCCTTGTGGTTGTCAGTGTACTACTTGCTCCTTTAGAAGCTTTCTTTTGTTTCTTCTTTCTTGCTTTGCTTGTGTTCGTGTTTGTAGGTTGGTTTTCATTTTCGTTAAGCGTCCCGTTCGTAGCTTTTTCTTTGGCAGTTGTCTCGCTTTCCTCGAAACAAACAGAAGGTGCTTCTTTTTCATGGTTGTTATTGTTGTCAGTATTGAAGACCCCACAAACGGAGCCCATTTTCATTACATCTGAGGTGACGCTTTCATCTTTGAGACTCGTATCCTGAACTTTATAATCTACCAAGACATTGCTTGTTTGGGGGCCTTGTTTGTCACCGACTAAATAAAAGTACAAAGATAATCTGTAATATTCTATAATTTAGTAATATAATATCTACTTGCTAAAGAAGTCTCCGAATAAAAATGATTTCGTTTAAACTTGAAGCTAAATACACAACCCCGCAAGCAAATCTGTTGCTTTAAAACAAATCGTGTTTAAAAAAAGGATTGTTCTTGTTGTTTACTACACCCTTGATGAAAGTTACCTAACTAAATACCTAACTGACTTTCGGGTTTATGTATGAGACGATAAAACAATTTAAATACGGGTATATATTCTTTTAGAAGTATTGTGATACTATTAAAAGAAACTGCCAAAAGTGTGACAAATAGAGGGCCGGATTCTTACTCTGGCAAGGGTGCTCTTAGGTGAGACAATAAAATCTACAATGGATCTCTCCACCAAAGAGTTCAGCTGAAGGCCCGCGAGATGTTAAGCAATCTTTAAATTGTGCTGAGAGGATTATCAACTATTGCATCCATCCAGGGGAGTAGTGACACTCCTAGTTACTTCATGCTACAGAAACGTGATAAGCTTATACAGACTTGACACAAGAAGAGGAAGTGCTATGAAACTTACTTGACTCACCGCTGCTAGTAGCTGTTTGGTCCCCAATTGAAGAGTTTTCCATCATTATCCTATTACTTTTCTTTATGTGGTTCTGATTACTCATCTGAAGATCACCTGCCGAGTCCAGTTCGTTCGCTCTTTCACATTGCACATCATGCCCATTTTTTGTTCCCATTGTTGGCACCTCGGCTTTAACTCCACCAACGCCATCTTCTTCTAGGGAGACAACTTCAGCTTGGTGTAATTTTACGAGGACAGATTGCTCGTGCATTGGTGAAAACAGTGCTCCCTTACCAATTTCATCTTCAACCATTCTGATTTCATCCGTTCCTCCAGGAGGACTGAGAGTCATCGACGCTTGACCTGTAAATACACACAGCTTGAAGTTCCTTTCAAATCCATGTAATAAAAAAAAAAAATTTTCAAGTAGTGAAAGAATACAGCTTCCATAAGTAATACCAAGTTCTATTTTTCAAAACTGCCTGATTGATTGCAGTCCACTTGCCAAGTTTTATCCTCCCTCCATGTTTGCCCGCTTCGCTGCCATTCTGTCTGCAGCTCTCCTTGCGACCCTTCGCATGCCTGTACGTTCGCCTGCCTCCTTGCTTGCCCACGTACCTGTGTGCCTGCATGCCCGCTAACCGCGCGCCCGCGCGCCTGCGTGCCTGCGTACCTGCGTACCTGCATGCCTACTTACCTACTTGCCTGCGTGCCTGCGTGCCTGCGTGCCTACGTGCCTACGTGCCTGCTTGCCTGCCTGCCTGCGTCCGTGCATGCCTGGATGGATGGATGGTAGGATTTAGGACGGAAAAAGAACGAAAAAGAAAGCAGCCCAATTTTGTTCGTGACAGCTTAAAAACCACCTACTGCTCTGGGAAAGTGTGTTGTCTTAAATAGTTGCATTGCTGCATACTTCGACCGATAGCTTCAGAAGGGTAATTAAGTAAATGCAATACCCCCTAAACATGCCGGACCCCCGAACCCTGGCAACGGTGCTGTCCGCTAAAGAGCTCAAATGGGGACAGGCAAAATGATAAGAACCTAAAAAAATCGCATCCATTCAGATGAGAGGAGTAGTGATGCTCCTAGTTACTTCAAGCTACAGAAAGCTAGGAAAGGCCTTTACAGACTTGACAAGAGCATTAGTAGTGTCCTATGAAAGCTTACTTGACTCACCGCTGGTAGTAGCTGTTTGGTGCTCGATTGAAGGGTTTTCCATCATACTATTACTTTCCTTTACGAAGTTTTGATGACTCATCTGGAGACTCTGGTCCGCATCCAGTTTGTTCACTCTTTCACACTGTACACCAAATGCAGTTTTTGATCCCATTGGTGCGTCATTGGATATACCTTTACCATCACCATCTTCTAAGCAAATAACTTCCGCTAGGTGTAATTTTGCATGGACAGATTCACCGTGCATCTGTGGAAACATTTCTGCTAAACCAATGTCATTTTCAACCGTTCCGACTTGAACTGTTCTTGACTCTAGACCTGTTTAAACACATTAAATAAATACAGCTTAAAGCTTAAAATCCATGTTATAGGGAAATGATTTTCCAAGTAATAAATGTTAAATGTTGTAAAACAAGAGAACAGCTGCATGGAATAAAATCTGGCTCTATTTGTCCAAAGATATCCATATACCTGCCTCTCTGCCCGCTTCTCTACCAACCTGTTCGCATTTCATCCTGTTTTCCTCTTCGCCATGGACCTGTCTGTCTTACTATCTGCAGTTTACCTATCTTTCAGTTGATTGCCATTCATAAAATGATCAACGACATTCCTGCTTAATTTAGGCTCGTTTATTTCCTTGCCGGTTCGCTTAGATGCATACTGCGAACCAGCTTGCCTGCGTGGTTGCTTGCTTTCAAGGTTGTCTGCTTGCTTGATGCTTGCTTTGCTTTTTGTCTGCATTCTTGCTTTTCGTGCTTGTTTGCTTGTTTGTTTGCTTGCCCCTTGATTGCTTGCTTACTCGTGCATACTTCCTTTTCCTTGTGTTATCCCTTACGTACTTACGCTCTAGCGCGCTTGCATGCTTACTTTCTTGGTTGCTTGCCTTTATGCCTGCTTGTTAGTTTGTTTCGTTGATTGATTGTTCGCTTGGCTGCTTGCATCCTTACTGGTTTACTTGCTTGTTCTAGTGTTCTATTTCTTGCTTGTTTGCCTGCGTGCCTCCGTGCCTGCGTGCCTGCGTGCCCGCGAGCCCACATGCCCGCCTGCCCGCCTGCCCGCCTGCCCACGTGCCTGCGTGCCTGCGTGCCTGCGTGCCTGCGTGCCTCCGTGCCTCCGTGCCTGCGTGCCGGCGTGCCTGCTTACAATCTTGTTTGCTTGCCTCCTTGATTGTTTCCTTAGTTTTGTTCTTGTTTGCTTGACAACATCACATGAGAACCAGCAATTGTGGAATTTCAACAAAATCAACCAGGTGCTATTTAACTGCCTGTCTCCCTCTTGTCGACCTTTTGTTTGTTAGTTTGTTAAGTTCGTTGATTGCTAGCGCGCTCGCCTGCATCCTAGCTGGTTTCCTTGCTTGTTCTAGTGCTCTAGAACAAGTTGCTTGCTTGATGTATTGACGGATTTAAGAACGAATGAATGCGTGAACTGATGGATGGACTTATGGATGGGTGGACTAATTGATGGATTGATGGATAAATTAATGCCAAAGATGTTTTATATAATATGTCGAGTTATTCTAATATTTTGATTAGTTCTTAATTATCATCAAAAACGTGACAGACACATAGATGGTGTATCGCCTTGTGTGCCGTAGTTTTGTTCTCACCACATTTTAACGTGATATGTGATCAATTACTGAACAGACGCAAGGCAACACGGAAACTATTTGTTAAACTGCTCTGAAAATGCGTCAAATTAAACATTTACATACATGTTTATCTCGACCGGTGAGTTACAAAGGGTAATTTAGTAAATGTGTTACCTTCTAAGTATACGTCATCAGCTATGTTTTCGCCTTCGCTGTCCTCGGCTTTGGTAGAGGTTAGCGTACCACTTGCTCCTTTGGAAGCTTCCTTCTGTTCCTTTATTCTTCCTTTGAGAATTGAGATTGTGTTTGTAGGTTGGTTTTCATTTTCCTTAAGCATTTCGTCCGCAGCGCAGCTTTTGGCACATGTGCCGCTTCCCTTGAAACAAGCACTAGCTGCTAGTTCCTCCTGATTGACTTTTCCGTTATTATCGTAGACCACACAAACGGAGTCAGTTTCTTTCGCCTTTGAAGAAACGCTTTTATTTTTGGTACTCGTTTCCTCAACTTCACAATCTATCGAGACATTGTTATCCCGCGAGCCTTTTTGGTCGTTAACTGCAGGTAAAAATAGGTAGATACTCTGCTTTTCTGAACTCATTCGTGATATATTATGTAACTGCTTGTGTAGTTTCTAAATGAAAGTTTTGTTCACTACATCCTTGATAAAAGTCCAAACAATTATGCAAGACTGCGTAAGATAACTAGAACTGGCTTTGAATATGCGTTAGTCGATTAAATATTTTCACTGCGATTTTGCATACCCTTAAAACTAATTCAGCTTTACAAGAGAAGAATGACAATAAGTGATACAGATATATCAAAAAAACATAAATCAAAAGTGCGATCAATTGGTGTACAGCAGAACGCTGGGTTCGAGTTCTACCAAAAGTGCCCTTAGGCGAGACACTAAAATCTCGCAGTGTACCGGAGTCTACGCTAACCGGTTCAATGGGGACCAGCGAAATGATAGCCAAACTGACAAATGCATTTCATGCTACAGAAAAGTGATGGGCCACTTCAAAACCTGAATTATTTTGACACAAGCGGTATTAGCAGAGAATACTACAAAACGTACTTGACTGACCGCTGCTAGTAGGTGTTTGCTTCCTGGTGGAAACGTTTCCTTTCAAACCATCACCTTCCTTAATGTGACTGACTGATGCTTTTTCCAGTTCGTTCTCTCTCCCACGTTGTACATTGCCAAGACTTTGTGTTGACCCGAAAAAGAGTGGGTGAGTGAGTGGAGTTTGTGTTGCTATTCTTGGCTCGGTTACTTTTCGTTGTTCGACATGATCGTCTCCTAGGCAGACGTCCTGGCTGGCAACGTGCCCGTTTCCCCCATGATCAGGCGGGTTTGCGGGGCTAGGCACAGCTATCTGAGATGGTAAATTGTTCTGTTTTCCTTCTTCCTTTGGTGGCTCATCATTGTTCCTGATGCTTGGTTTTGTCTTTGCTTGCCAGAGTGTTTTCTCTATAATAAAATAATTTTTTCTTAGCATCAATTTGAGTGGTGATCAACGAACACTGACGGAAACGGAACTTGATATGGTCACGAACATTTTTGATACAGAAAATCTAAATGGCTATTCAACGCATACATGCACCAGCAATTTAAGATCAAAAGTACTGGTGACAACCGATGATGGGTGTACCCTCCATAATGTTTGAAGGAATGGGCAGCGCCTGTCTTCTATCCCTTCCCCAGGCACCAGGGGTTTTTAACCCTCAGGTGGCGGGATGCTTAGTGTCGGCCGAAGGCCAGCCAACATCGCAAGTGGCGAAGACGAGAGAGGAAACCTCTGGGTCGGTCACGTCAAGGTTGATACCACTTAAGTCCATGCGAACAAAATAATATAATATAACATCTACTTCCTTGGCGGTTAATTTCTAGACCCTGTCGAACCTTTCTGTAACTATTCTGAAACCTGTCTTCAATGCCCTATCAAAGCTTTCGGAAAAACAAACTTCAACCCTAGAGCCGCTATCGTCGTCTCATCACACATTAACTTCGACACTCCTTAACACAGGTAATACTCCGTGTCTATTAAGAATGCAGCCGCATCGCTCATCTGCTGGTCACCAATTAATAAAACCAGTTAATCAATGAATTAATGAAACCAATTAATCAGTGCAAGATTCTACTCTAGACATATCAAGCTGACAGTTATACATGCATATGCACTTAGCAACGATAGCAATGAAACCTACAAAGATAACTTCTATAGGGCACTCAAAGATGCAGTAGAAAAGATTCATGGGCATGACATGCTAATCATCACAGGGCACTCCAATGCCAAGTAGCGACGCAAAGCCAAACAATGAGGTAATGGGCAGTCAAGGTGTTGGAGAATGGAATGGGAACGCCGAGAGACAGTGATGTCTGCGCCACGAATGGGCTGAGCATCCCAGGTACACTTTTTCCACACAAAGAAATCCATAAGCTTACGTGGATGTCACCAGACGGCAACGCAAAGAATCAAATTGACCACACACGCATGAACAAGAAGTTCAAACCATCGGTCCAGGACATCAGAGTATACAGAGGAGCCGACATTGTATTAAAAGGTACGTCACAGACATACTAAAGAATGCGGACATCAGGAGATGCTTCTGCCTAGATGTTAAGTAACCTGTATCAAGCACTGGAAGGAGAAGAACCAGAGGAGGAAAGTGACAACATTGAGTAAATGAATGCCAAGGAGAAAGCGTACAATGACACTGAAAAATATCAGAGTTATTGGGATTTTAGAAGAAGAAGTCAAAACCCAGGATTAGTCAGGACGCGTGGGAGCTGGTCGACCAAAGAAAACAGATACGTCGGAAGATTGACGAGACCAGTCCGGAGAGGTTAAAGCAAAGGCACATAAACGAATACAGAGAGAAGGACAGAGAAGTGAAGAGACATATCAAGAAAGATAAAAGAGAGTAGCCAGAGAACATCGCACAAGAAGCAGAAGCGGCTGCAAGGAGTCAACAAATGAAAACTCGGTATGGTTTTTCTGAAGTGCTGAGTAACGAAAGGCCTAGACAACGTACTGCAATGAAGGATAAAAAACGGTAACATTCTGACCAATAGCGAGGAAAGGAATTAAGAATCGATGGAAAGACCACTTCAGCAAAGTTCGTAACCGTGAGCAGCCATAGAACCCAGTGATGCCGACACAGCAGCCCATGAGATTACGGATATCCAACACTCGCAGAGATCAAAAATGCTATAAGGAGTTTAAAAAATGCCCAGGCATCAGGGGAGGACCTCATACCAGTAGAACTACTGAAAACGGATATAGCTTTCACGGCGGAAAAAGTGAAACAGATTGCAGACGAGGTGTGGAGACAGGAAGACACACCGAAGAGGTGGAGGGGAAGCTGCCAAAGTAAAGTGACTTAATAGTGTGTCCATAAGTAAACCAGGCAGGAGGTGATACAGCTCAAATCACCGATTTCGCTCAAACTTGGCACAAATGTTGGATTTGGTGAGTAAATGATTACGGCCAAAACTTAGGTCAAAATATTTTATTCCCTTCAAGTTAGGGGGACCCCCCTCCCCCTCAAAAAATGGCCGTTTATCACTAATTTATGCCTATTTAATTAACTGTCTTTGATTTAGTATTTCAACAACAAGAAAGGCCACGTGAAAATGAATTCCACTGGATCATTTTCTACTATTATCAGCCTCAAAGCACAGATATTCATTTGAACCAGACAATTTGATTTCTCTCCGTGGCTCCAAAAAAGCCATAAAATGTTTGGGGACTTCAAAATTGTTTCTGTGCTGGGCTGCTGGCATACTGTTTACATAGGACTTTACGATTTTTGGCCATTTCATGAACATCTACTAAAACACGAAAGCCTTGTTTCTGGCCTTTTGAGTAGCTTTCTGGACAAATGCTGATATCTCTGATGACGAAAGCGGGATGGTAATGGATATTCTCTTTGAACTTCGGGTCGAAGGATCGTTCTCTTGTAATGCACGGATCCCTCATACTAGTATCTGATTCCGTGAAAAGAAACTTCATTGAGTAGAAACACTTCAAAAAGCACTTACCAGTAACTTTTATCATGAATCCTAATAAACTGCTTTATTTTCCTTCGTACCCTGATGCATTTTTCCTTCTGTAGCTTTCAATTTACTGGCCCCTTTCCTAAAAAAATTGGCCCCCTAAAAAAAGATCTTCAGGGGCCACTTTGGCCCTCAAGTAAAATTTTCTGGCTGAAACACGCATCATGTGTATTCGCTGTTGCCCGGTGTAGATATTCGCCATCAATTAAAGGCTATTCGCAACACTACGAAATATACAGATGGAGCCACGGAGAGAAATCAAATTGCCTCGTTTAAATGAACATATGTGCTTTGAGACTGATACTAGTAGAGCATTATCCAGTGGATTTCATTTTCACACGGCCTTAATTGTTGTAGAAATACTAATCAAAGACAGCTAATTAAATATGCATAAATTAGTGATAAACGGCCATTTTTGGAGGGGGTCCCCCTAACTTAAAGGGAATAAAATATTTAGACCTAATTTTTTGCCACAATCATTTACTCACCAAACCCAACATTTGTGCCAAGTTTGGGCAAAATCGGTGATTTGAGCTGTATCACCTCCTGCCTGGTTCTGCCTGGTTTTCTCATGGACACACGCTTAAAAGGACTCCAAAAACTGGCGTAGTGTTACGTTGCTCTCTCTCGTCAGTATGGTTATAGGACGAATACCAATCGACAGAATCAAGAGAGGAATGGAGAGTAACCTGAGGAAGAAGCAAGCTGGCTACAGAGACTTGTAAGATGACGAAAGGGAACGAAAATAAGCTAGATGTCTTTTATACAAAATGTCTGCGTAGAATACTGAAAATACAATGGCAAGAACATATTAGGAATGAGTTCGTGCTGGAGAGAGCGGAGATGAAAAACATTAGTGATGAGGCGCGCAGAAGGAGATGTAAATACATCCGTCACATTCTCTGGAAGGATATCAACAATGACTGTCTGATAGCCATCACGTGGGCCCCTGAAGGAAAGAAAAAAACGTGTAGACCAAATATCCCATGGAGAAGAACAGTCGAGAAAGAAAGACGGCCTGGTGGATGGAGAACATAGAATGAGGTGCGAGCCGCAGCCAGAGACAGGGTAGCGTGGAGACAGAGTGTAAAGGCCTTATGTGCCACTTGGCAGGGAGTGGACAGGTAACATTAGGTTTAAAATCATTTTAGTCCAAAATCAGGACTAAATTGATTTAACATTGCTTGCCATTGGCTTTGCCTTACCAAAGCAATAGCACTCCAGCCCGAAGGCTTTTGGCACAGGTCACAATAAAAACTTCCGCCGAAAGAGAAAACCGCGCACGAAAAAAAAAAAATCTCATAAACTCTGGGTATTGTAGACCGGACCCTGGTTCAGACTAAACTGCTTAATTTTCGAGCCCTTATTGTCAGACCTAACCCAAAAATCGGTACCGGCTACATTAAGACATCCACAATTAGTACTTGTCTCTAGGTCTTGTCTTTGGCTATCCAGGAATGGCTTCCATTTGCGTTAAGGTTTATTTTAGACAAAGCGGGGTCTTGTGAGACGTTGAAGTAGCCACTATACTAGTCATACAGAGGAACGTTCCTAATGTGCCCCAGAATCGGTTTGAACTGTTCGTCAGATCCCTTGACATTCAGGAGCAATTCAGCCGATCATCAGTAATATTATTCTAGAAGTCCATATTTTACCCCTCAATTGTTTTTTTTTTTTTACTTTTATTATAATTTTTGTCCAAATAGGTCCTCAAAAATGGGTTTTAGCAAACATTTCTACTAGAAAAATTGTATCGTATTTCTCACCGAAAGGACCGCTGCTATAGATTGCTTGGTCCTCAGTTGAAGAGCTTTCTCTTAAGCCAACAAGTTCTCTTTTGCGATTCTGCTCAGTTATCGAGAGACTGTCGTGATTATTCGCTACACTCAGTGCGTTTGCCTTCTCAGACTGTGCGTCAGTTCCACCTGGTGAGGTCATGAGTGCTACAGTGGCTTTCCTTTTCTCTACATTATTTTCTTCCAGGCAAATTTTTGTTTTCCTTTTGGCAGAATCCGTAGGAATTTGATTACCTTCTGGTCGATATCTACCATGTCCTCCGTTCGGGGGAATAATTATCTGAGATGGCTCATTATCCTGTTTGTGATTTCTCTTTGATGGTTCATCATTTTTTCTAATGTCAGTGCTGGGTAGCCCTTTACAGGGAGTTCCCTCTACAACAAGACAAAAATTTTGTGAAGCCGAAGCCAGTCGAACCTTCCTTAAGGCTGGTTTTCACTAGCGACGGGGTCGGAGTCGGAGTCGGAGTCGTAAGAGAGTCTATTACCTAATGAAAATCAAGACTCGGAGTCATAAACGGAGTCTTAGCTCGACGGAATCGGAGTCGGAAAAATTAGAACGTTTTCATTTCTTCGGATTCCGTTTACGACTCCGTCGCTTATGATCTACGGAAAACTAGATTGTCGCAGTCGGAAGCAGAAGCGGAAAAACAAAACAATCACAAGGCCCAGAATGTAGCATTGTGGTTGGTTTATTCTTAGCTTCTGCTTCCGACTCCAGCAATGTAGTTTTCACTAGTTCATAAGCGACGGGGTCATAAGCGGAATGGGTATTCTGCTTCCGACTTCGACGTTTTAATTTTGACTAGATCACATCGCTCCACGCTCCTGATTGCGACTTCGATTATGACTCCGTCGCTGGTGAAAATCAGCCCTTAAACGACCACCTCACTGAATGCAGAATCTTGACTGTCATCACCTTTTCCAAAACAAAGCTACATTAAGTGTATCACATTTTGGGTGACCGTATAATAGGGGTAAAGACGAGAGAAAAAACCGTCATCGGGACTACCTAGAGGTGGCCGCTGCCGCTTAATGGAGGTGGCCGGGATTTTAGTTGAAGTATTTAATAAGGGATATTCGCTTAATAGGCGGCCGCTTAATAGAGGTTCGACTGTATCTCTGTTTGTTCTCAAATGGCGAATGAATTGTGATTTCACCCCTATTACCACTCGCCAGTAGATCTGGGTTGTGGTTACGACCAAAGGAAAGAGAGGGTGCTTGCCATTAATTATGGGTTTCCAGAATTTCCGAAAAGTTTACAAATCACTTAATTTACACCCCAAAAGCGAAACTCACAGTTTTTTTTTTTTTTTGTCAAAACTGGAAATAACTTGTTGTCAACGATGTTAACATATGTAAATAAGCTCTAAATTTGTGAATATCGAGTCCTGTCAAACATAGGGTAATAAAACTGTCAGAGACAGAAAACCCAAGTGTAATGTAAAAGTTTTCCTTTAATGATAAGTGATTGCCCCATTAAGTTGTTTGTGCGTCTTTATTATCCGATTACTCTGAGCACACCCTGTCTACAAGCATCGAGATTGCCCATCGTACATTAGTTGCAGTATCTTAGGTTAACCAATTTTATGCAGGAACTCTAAATATACCACCTCTGGGTCAAGCCCCTTCGAGGGCAATAAAAGTCTTACTGTCGTGACCTGTCTTACCTTTATTATTGTGGTATTTTTGAAACCAAAGTCGACTGAATGCGAACCCATGACCAAATGGTAATTTCAATTCCTATGAAGAAACACCACAAGCAATTGTGTCAATTACTCTTTACAAACATGTATGTTTTTGGGAGGGAGACAAGAAGTGTGGCATAGGGGTTGAGCAGAAGAAAGGTAGGGAAGTGTAAAGGGAAGAAAAGTGGAAATACTTACAATGATAAATAATAAGGTGCGACTGAAGTAGGAGGTAAATAGGAAAAAGTGAGGTATGACGCAGAAAGAAAGAAGGGGGAGGAAGGGATAAAGGGACAAAGGGTGAAAGAGAAGAAGGGAGGAAGGGAGAAACAGAGAAAGGAAGAGAGGGAGAGAGGGAGGAAGGGAGGGAGGAAGGACGGAAGGAAAGGAGGAAGGAAAGGAGGAAACGAGAGACGAAAGAAAGAAGCAACGAGGGAAGGGAGGAAGGGGAAGAGGGAAGGAGAAAAAGAGGGGAAAGGAGGAAGTGAAGAAAGGAGAAAGAGAGGAAGGGAGTGAAAGGAGGAAGGGAAGAAAGAAGGAAAGGAAGAGGGGAGGAAGGGAGGGAGGGAGGGAAGGAGGAAGAGAGGAATAGAAGAAGGGAGGAAGGGAGTGAAAGGAGGAAGGAAGGAAGGGTTGGGAGTGAAAGGAGGAAGGAAGGAAGACAGAAAAGGAGGAAGGCAGGAAGGGGGGAAGAGAGGAAACGAGGAAGGAAAGTAAGGGAGCAAGGGAGCAAGGGAGGAAGAGAGGAAAGGAGGAAGGGAGGAAGGAAGGAAGTGGAAAAGGAAGAAAAGGAGGAAGAGAGAAAGGGAGGAAAGGAGGAAGGGAGAAAGGGAGAAAGGGAGGAATAGAAGATGGGAAGAAGGGAGGAAAGGAGGAAGGGAGGAAGGGAGGAAGGGAAGAAGGGAGGAAGGGAGGAAGGGAAGAAGGGAGAAGAGAGGGAGAGAAAAAGAGGGAAGGGGAGGAAGAAAGGAGGGAAGGAATGAGAGAAGGGAAGAAGGGAGGAGGGTTGAAAGGAAACAAGGGAGGGATGAAGGAATGAAAGAAGAGAAGAAGGGAGGAGGGAAGGAAGGAAAGAAGGGAGGAAGGGCAGAAGGGAAGTAGAGAGGAAGGGAGGAAAAGAGGAAGAGAGGAAGGGAGGAAGGGAGGAGGGAAGGAATGAGAGAAGGGAGGAAGGAAGGGAGGAAGAAAGAAGGCAGAATGGAAGGGTGGAAGGAAGGGAAGAAGGGAGGATGGGAGGAAGGGAAGAAAGGAGGAAGAGAGGAAGGGAAGAAGAGAGGATGAGAAGAAGGGAGAAAAGGTAGAAGGGAGGAAGTGAAGAATGAGCTAGGATGAAGGGGTAAAGAAGGAAGGAAAGAAAGAAGGAAGGAAGGAAGGAAGGGCAAGAGGAGAAGCTAGGTAGTTAATAGGTAGGTTGTCAAGTAGGTAGGTACGAATTCACATAGGTACCTACGTGAGTACTTATCTACCTGCCTACCTAATAGCCAACTTACTACCCTACTTACATTACGTACCTTCTCATGCCATACCTACCTTCGTACTTATCTACGAACGTAGAAAAGATGGGTGAGGTAACCAAATAGATGGGTTCGTAGGATGGTAGATAGGTCGGGTGGGAGAATAAGAAGTATCAATGTAGGATGGTTGACAACTAAAGAAGGGACGGGAGAAGGGAGGTAGACAGGTAAGAATGTAAGGAGGCACAGAAGAATGGAGGTTGGGTATATAGAGAGGTGGAGAGGGATTGCATAGATCAGCAACGTTCTATGGAAGCAGCTGATCAAGTCCTTTTTATCGCCGATAATCGTTCTTTTGTTTCCATACGATTTCACCTCACCTTGATAAGAGTGTCTTTCAATTCTACTTCAGATTGCATGAGAAACAGGGCCTCATCCTGCAAAATAATGACAACATCTGTTAAATTTGTACGAATATAGTTACAGCGGGATTAATTGGGAGATACCTGTTCCCAGCTATTAACTATCTAACGATTAACGTAGCACCCATTCCTGTGACATATTATTAACTGCTATTGACGTTAGCATCGTCGAAGGGTTTTTTTTGCTATATAAGCCGATGATGATTATGTGCTAATGTACTACACACTTGATTGACTTGTGAGAGAGCTTTTTAAAGCAGTTTCAAAAACTGTGAAGTTTGCGATATACAAATTTTCGACTAGCTGGGCTGAGAATTCGACGCGGTTGCCGATTTCCAGTGAGATAACTTTACCGTAAAACAAATTGTAACTAGAAATAACATAATTACCCGTAAGCAGTTTTCTTCGAAAAATTGTTTCAGAGGACTAAGTCGTAGGTCAGCCAAGGCAGCAAACACATTATGATACTCAGGATCATCTGTGAAAATTCAGGAATATTCAACCGTACTTAGTTATGGCTCTGGCTTGTCGAGCTTGGTTGGTTGGGTTAACTGGGTTTGCTGAAATGGCTGGGTTGGTTGGGTTGGCTGGTTTGGTTTGGTTTGGTTGGTTGAGTTGGTTAGGTTGCTTTGGTTGGCTTAGTTGTTTGGGTTGGTTGGGTTGGCTGGCTTGGTTGGGTATGGTTGGCTGAGTTGGTTAGGTTGCTTTGGTTGGCTTAGTTGCTTGGGTTGGCTGGGTCAGTAGGATCGGCTGGGTTGGCTGGTGTGTTAGGGTTTGTCGAGGTTGTTGGGTTGGTTTTGGTTCAGCTCGCTGTTTTGTTTGGTTGCTTTGGCTGGACGAGTTGGCTGGGGTAATTCGGTTGTCTGGTTCGGTGGGGCTGGGTGGGTCGGTTGGTTGGGGTAGTTGGGTTGGCTGGACTGGTTGGCTCTGTTGAGTCGGTTTGGTTAGCCGAGTGGCGGGGTGACTTTATTGGTTGAGTTGGTGACTATCTACCCCGGCTATGCGCTCCCTGCGAGTAGATGAGAATTCTAATCTTAACATACCTGAATCTGATGATCCTTCCTCCTACAAAATTGAATAGTTGTGTTAGATTTTGATTTGTGATTTTGCTTAAATTTAAGAGTCGATTAAGTCAACAGACTGCTACCTAGCAACAGGAGTCTGTTATAAAGGCAAAAGCGACAGCAGGAGGAAACCAATTTTTTCGATTGTTTTGTCGGTCTTGATACGTTTTGATAGACTTAAAGATAATGATCTAGATTGGTATCCAGAGGTGCTAAAAACGGGCAGGGGATCCTCAGCCTTACGGGAATTTTATTTTCATTTAGCAAATGCAAGAAGTGAGGGCAACAGCCCCACTCCTACGTTTTTCTTTGGTCTAAAATATTATGTGACATTGAAGAATAATATATTGCACAGACTTCAAGGAACAATTCAAGTTCCTGTTTTCGGTTTTTATTTATTCTTCTGCAATACGACTTTAGTTCTGTGTCTATGTTAGAGAAAGAAGGTGATTACTAGACTAGAAAACACTACCGAAATCACTAAACTCTTAGCACCCCGGAAAAAACGATCGATCGCATTTGAATTTTGGGCTTGCTCACGTGACCATTTGGAGCGCCCAGGTTTGTCACGTGACATTTTCGCAGGTTGGGTTCTACTTCCGCTCCGGTCATGGCTGTGTACCAAGTAAAGGTTTATTACGGCACAAATTTCCATAAATGTGGAAAATTTTTCACTTCTTCAACAGCAGATTTCAATTTTTACGGATTCATAAGTAGAGTGAAAGATATAACCAAAATATTTCACGATCTAATTCGTGTTCGTTATCTTGACGATGAAAACTGCTACGTGAACTTAGAAGCCCTCATGGGCGAACTGTTTAGGTGTGCGCGAGATGTTCCTGGAACAGACCGGAAGAGAATCAATGTTCAGGCCGAGGTGTGGTGTTCCCCCGCGCCAACAAGAAGAGAAAGAAAGAATTTGAAACTAAGATTCCTCGTCCACCAGCCACTTCTGAAGTTATCGCTGTACTTCACCCGTTAAAAATCTTATTCGTTCTGAAGAAGAACAAATTCGAAAACAAGAAGCTGAAATTGCAAGGAAAACTCATGAATTAGCTTCACTTGAGCAGTCCTTCTCACAGAGACCCATGGATTCTACAAGAACAGCCTGTACGAAGTGTCATTTGCGGGCCGGCCTTACACGCCCAAAGGCTAAGTGGAAAACGCGGAGCCGGGGTCCCGGGGTGTGGAAAACGCGGGGTCTGGTGGAAAACACAGGGTTTGGTAGAAAACACGGGGGGTACTTACCATTTACATGGGAAAACCGAAAATTCCAGTTGAAAAATCAAATGGTTCGCGCCATTCCGTTTGGGAAGCTTCAGAAAATATGGGCTGTGATTTGGGTTGATGTTATTTTTCTGCTCTTTTAAGTCTCTCTAGCTGATGTGGATATACTTTATAGCGATTCCCTCT
>Ga0126339_10001455_pt1 | contig 16042 bp, 10 predicted proteins | sample OrbTmetagenome_2_FD_92532 | JGI IMG/M metagenome (GOLD analysis project Ga0126339, IMG submission 92532) | Coral microbial communities from Petempiche,Puerto Morelos, Mexico - Orbicella T R C metagenome | ecosystem: Host-associated > Invertebrates > Cnidaria > Coral | place: Petempiche,Puerto... | reverse complement strand
TTGAATCAGATCGCTTTTTACCTTATATGGACCCGGTTTGTGCGGGGTGAACTTCACGTGGTGACGATTGTCGGTTCCTTTGCTCACGTGACAAGGCACGTTTTCTCCATCCGGGCTAGTCACTGTTGCGGAGAAGTCTTTATCGTTCATGTCATACGGGCTTTCTACCGCCAAGTCCACCTCGTTCTTGATGACTCGCTCCGCAAATAGCTCCTCGCTACGCACATGCGCAACCTGTACCTTGCCTGGATCACCCACTTTGATCAGGAAGGGACTGCTGGCCACTGGAACGCCGTCACTTTTAACATGAACCTGGTGAAAGAATACAATGTACACAGAAACGTGGAAACAGGTTTCAAAATTAGATTTATAGAAGAGGGGATATAACTTTTTTAGTTTTGTGACATCATGAGAAAACCCGAATTCGCCTCTCCGTACAGGAACCCATCACCCGGAGTCTCTATGCGTCCTATACCCTAGAATCGACCCTTTCCCGTGTGTTTCTATTTTTAGAACTGTTATTACCGCAGGGTCTCTTTGTTTCCCGCGAAATATCTTGTTTCCGCAACTGAAAAAAACAAAGGAGAAGCCAAAGGGGGATCCCATCTTTGTTGTAACAAAGGGTTTTCTTTGTTCGGGTGTGATGGCTTTTATTAAAAAGAGGTCGTGTGAAACTGTTTCCAAAAAAAACAAGACACGGGAAAGGGTTGACTCAAAAGGTTAGTGTGGGAGATCATTTTCTACCGAGTCCTTACCTTGTAAGTTCCAGGTGTGTACGGCACAAACTTCACGTGGTACAACCCATCGTCTCCTTTATCAAAAGATGAAGGTACATTCTCGTTGTCGGGTCCATCAACATATGAAGACATATTCCGAGTACCTTCTGCTGCATCGAGCGCGATATCAAGCTCGCGGCGGACTAAGTACTTGTTCTCAGACTCCTCCGGTTGGCGCAGTCGGACCACGGCTGTGTCTGGCTGGGCTACGTGTAACGGGAACGGACTGTTTTCCACGGAGACTCCTCCACGGCGAATGTCAATCTAAAGAGAGAACAAAAGAATTAGAAAGTTTCAGTGTTTTGCGTTAGAGTAGTTTACATTTGACTGTTGAAAAGTGATTGGTTTTGCACGACTATGCTAATGATTGGCTTAAAAATGTCGCGCCAATTTTTCATCCAATCAGAAGTAAAACCAAAACCAATTGAGATTCGTTCGCACGCGTTTTCGCACGCTTCGAGTCAGATCGAGTCTTGATTGGTTCGCTGTATTGCCCGTGTCCTTTGTGATTGGCTAGAGTGATTACTTTGGTTTTCCGACACTCGATTTAAAATCGCTCTAAACAAGAATTACAATTTGAGAATCAAAATTTTCAATTCAATTTTTCAAACGGTGCGTGAATCTTTCACCCTCTGGTTATATAATTCATGAGCAAAACAAGTGAAACAAGATATCTGCCGAAAATATAATGATAACATATGTTGAAAAGTTCCACCTTTTCTGTAATCAATTTTCATTGGCCTTTTAATGTCAGCTTTTCCAGCAAATATCTGGAAACACAATAATTTGCTCTATAATCAGTCCTTAGCTCGAAATATTAATTCTCTATACCGGTTGCTATGCATTTATGTAATGTCGCTTCTGAGAATCTGGAGGTTCATCAAAACAACTACCCCTGCTGATGATTTAATTTATTCTCGTCACCTACTGCTTGAAAATGAGTTAATCTTGTAAAAGGAAATAAGATCTTGATGAGACTCTACTTACATTGTACTGCCCTATCTTGGTTGGAGTAAATCTCAAGTGATAAAGACCATCAGGTTCTTTCTGGAAAGTGGATTTCACTGTGTTACCATCCGGGTCATACACGGCAGCCGAAACTTCATCAACTTCTGCTGGGATTTCCATTGGTACGTCCACCTCATACCCCACGTGATAACGAACTCCTTCCTGGCAGGGGAGGGGAGGAGAGACAGGTTACTAAGATATACAGAAATGGAAAAATAGCCCAGCGGTACTCCCAGAAAAATTGGTTGGAGGTGTGCGGCCCGTTTTCCAAAATGTTAACCCTATTAAGACGAAAATCTGCGATTTTCCCTACCCCATTTCTGACTAAAACGGCTAAAGAGCCATACCCTTTGGGGCCGCACATACCTATATAGCCCACACAAGAAAGTAGCCACCGGAGGGGAAGGATGGGAGTTGATTATACAATAAGAATAGCACGTGGAAGCAGCGAGGATTTTGAAGATCAAAGGACATCGATGTATCTCTCTTACACAACCCCCAATGCAACAAGAGGTTACATGTACAGACTTAGATTCCTGAGCAAATCCTCTGGTCGATGCTTTGCTTTCTTTTAGCTTCTTTTCGTCACATGCCTGTAAAACAACGTCTCGCTGTCTCGATATTGTAAGAAGAAATAACACGCTCAAACTATTGATTAACGCCTTCTTTTCAGTTCTTCCTTCTTCAAGGGTTAATGGAGTGGGAATATAAGACCTCCTCTGACTGCAGGTGTGGGCACCAGTCTAACAGCTTACCTGTTTCTCGAACTCTTTTAGTTTTACTGACACTGCCTCCGCTTCTGAGATTTTCATCACAAAAGGACTGTTTTCTATGGATTGTCCTCCGCAGCGCACATCAACCGTATAGCGACCGGGTTTGTAAGGAACGAACCTAAAGCATACACAATACGTAAGAACTCTTGGCAGAGTGAAGGTAGACTCCGAACCTACTTTGATTCTACATCACATACAGGGAATTACTTAGACCTTAAACAGAAATCATTCAGTTTTCCAGCTACAGTCAAACCTGTATTAAGCGGACCCCATATTAGGTGGACACCCTCTATAAAGCGGACAGCAGTGCAAGTCCTATATCTCGTTTTCCGCATTTTTACTGTAAAAAATATCTGTATTCAACGGACACTTCTATTGAGCGGACGTAGACACCTCAAACTTGACTTTTATGGTCATTTCTATTGTTAGAAACCTGTATAACCGGACACTGCAAAATGGATACATGTTTTTTTGTCCACGTTTTAATAGATCGGTCATTTCAGTTTGCCGACAAACAGCTGTCACAGAAATGTGATATTTTATATAATTCGTTACTGTTTTTACAGAACATTTGTTCTTGTTTGATTTTGTGCCGAAACGTCGCATAATTCGAGCAATATAGATACTGTTGCTGTATTCTTAAATCGCTTCACCTCATATACTTGTCATTGTTCATGGAAATACGGTATTTCAGAGTTATCAACCGTTAACAAGAATGCTATTTGACCCTTCCAAGGCCTTTTAATACTGAAGAACATTAATGACCCTTTTACGACGAGTTCTGAGGGAACCTGTTTTCAGCGGACACTATCACGGGTCCCAAGGGTGTCCGCCTAATACAGGTTTGACCGTCCTAATACAGGTTTGACCGTACTAAGATAATGTTTTTCTGTCCTTTCAAACAAGGATTCGAAGGTTTCAATAGATTTACAAGAACTCTTGTTTAAATTATAAATAAGTTTTTTTTAAATTAGTGTGACTTAGCCACGGGAAGTCACCCAGTGTTTTTACAACGTCACGCAACACATGCGATTGTACCTCACGTGGTATAAGCCGTCTGGCTCAAGGGTCAGTGTTGAATGCACGGGTTTGCCATCCTCGTCCTGAACAGAAGCAGAGATTTCGTCGACTTCTTCTGGGACCTCAATAGGAACATCAACCTAAAACCAGAGGTAATATATAGATCACAATAATTATTCACGGTTTATTTAATATAAGATTTTCATGGACGCTGACGTATAACAGGATATTTGCAACAGAACCAAAGAATCTGAGCATCCTGTTGTTAGCCTGAGAGTATCCCGTGTTACTAACGGCAACCTCGAAAGATTACCTTGAAGTGGAAGTTACAACTGAAATTACGAACCTCTTTTCGTGCGGAATACCCAGTCCTCATCTGCTCCATTTCCGTCACCTTGACCTTCATACTGGTAGAGTCCCGGATGCGGATGACGTATGGGCTGCTGGATACCTCCTTGCCGCCATACTTGACCATCACTCTGTGTTCTCCTGTCTGACGGGGTACAAACCGGATGTGATGGTACCCATCGTCCTCCTTCGTCACCGTGGACGGGACACTGGACTCGTCAGGGCCCATAACGGCAGCCTCTAGCTGGCCCTCTCCAGCAGAGCTAGGCACCTGCACAGGTATGTCCACCTCGTGACGCACTGTGAAGCGCTTCGGTGCGCGCTCCAACTGATGCGTTTCCAGGGTGACCTGACGGGGATCTGCCACCTAGTATCGAAAAAATTCTAAGAATCGTTCCATGTCTTCATTTTGTCTCCGGACGTCGAGTTGTGAGATGTGCAAAAAATATATAAATTGAGCCTAATATTAAAGCAACTTTTAAACGACTTCCACGTAAATGGGATCTTCTTGTGTTTAAGTTTGTCCCATACTGTGATCTATATCCACTCGCGTAATCTTTGTCCGTCCTCATTTTTTTGTTAACTCTTCTCATTTCTCGAGATCTGTTCTTCGAAATCAAACCATAATTGTGGGTTACTGTTGAACTAGGCACGTTTTCCAGCTTCTCAAAATGATCCCAACATTTCCCCCAGGAACATGGACGGGGCGGGGAACTACTAACAGCCTTGCATGTAAATGTCTTACCTTCACTATGTACGGGCTGCCTTTAACTGGCTCCCCAGCGAAGTTGATATGAATTTTGTGCTCACCCACACCCCTGGGGGTGTAGCGCACAATATAGGTGTCCTTCTCCTTAGGGGACTGTAGTAAATCCACAGGAAAGTGCCCGTAAGGTGCCTCGCCGTACACCTTCAGTTCTCCGTCACCGGCGCCGTGAAGAGAAATGAAAAACTCTGCTTCAGTGTCGGTGGTGACCTGGAATGACATAAGACAAGATAAGATAAAAAATACAATTGGGCCAATCTCGATCCCAGGTCTCTCTCCAAAGGAGAGAGCCTGGGATCGAGGTTGCGATTGGGCAAAATAGACTTTTTTTCAAAAAACAATATTGTAAAATGATCGATTTCCGACAAAAAACCGCGATAATGTGCGGTAGATCTTCACCCCTTTAGACTTCTATTTTGCTTTTTTCTTATTAATCTTTAGTTCTTAGGGCATGGAGCATTGTTTTTACTCCTTATCTATTGTTTATAAGAAATAGGTACCCAAAGGGTACATGTGGGGGATACACAACTCCTTTGCATTAACGGACACGAGCCGATATGACCATAGTGTGGGATACCACAGGTATCCCACACTAAAACCTTGTAAGCCTTACAGTTCGCCTCATAATATGTACTGTTCTCTCGTCTGCACCAAGTTGGACTTTTTTACGTGCTCTGGAAACTTTGTTAAGGGTGATGTTTGCCAATCTCATACTGAGGTTCTCTAAGCTACACAACCGGCTGTTTTGCAGCATTCAAGTTTACGTCGTATCATCGTTAAAAGCGCATGCGCTGTAAATTCTCTCGACTTCACAAATTGATAAGGAAGAAAAACAGACAAGAGCTACTCTAATGATTGTTTGCTATTATTTGTAAAATATTTCTGAAATCTCATTGCATGCACGCCGTACCTGATACAGTCCTTCTCCATGAGCCACAATCTTGTTTGGATCATTCACAATAGTCTTTATTGGACTGCCTGGTATATCGTCTCCATTGAATACAAAGTGGATGTTGTACTCCCCAGGTTTGTTGGGAATAAACGATACATTGTATCGACCCGGCGCAGTCGGGCGCACGTCGACCGGGACATTCCCCGCGGGGCCCCGGCACTGAATGGCCAGTTCCCCTAGCCCCGCCCCGGAAGTGTCCACATCGAAGGAAGCAGGACGTCCTATCAGGGGATTGCGAACAGTTTCTGAAAAAAAAAAACACGCAAGTTTTTAATTAATAAGTAAGCGATCTTTTCCCGCGTCACGCAGTTGGTCTTCTTTCCTCTTCTGAGAGGGCAGATTGTTTGATCGAAGATTGTGTGACAAGAATATCTACTTCAACGCAAACCTCACGCAATCTTAGCACGCGTGACGAGGTAAAAGAACGTTTGCGTAATTGGCTCTGCGTGACCAAAGTAAAGTAAAGTAAAGAACCGACTCACCGTTTCCAGCTACACTGCACTTTGTCGGGTCTCCTACTTTAGTTGTGAAGGGGCTGCCAAGCAATGGGGTGTCCCCGACCTCAATGCGAACCTTGTGCTCGCCCACTTCCCGAGGGACAAAACTCCCCCTCCATCTTCCATTCCCCAGGGGTTCCATGGTGCAGTGCGCAGTTTTTGTGGGTCCTTCTACCACCGCTGACACCGGGGGTGAGTTGTCGTCCTTGGTTTGAACAATGAACTCTGCCGGCTTGAAGACCACGGCGTGCTTGATTCCCGCTCCAGAAACCTGCACGTCTGCGACATTCTCATGCATCATGACCTTGAATGGACCGCTGGGGATCTCTTTCCCAACATGCTTGATAGAAATCGTGTGAATACCACTTTCAAAAGGAACAAACCGGCATCGAAGAGATCCGTCGGGTTCGGACTGTGTTTCCACGGGCACGGTCATTTCCCCGCTCGGGCCTCTGACGTCGATACGCACGCCGTCGAATCCAACATCTTTGCGACCGCGAAGGAAAAACTCGGACGTTTTCCCACGGACTCCTCGCTTGATTCCGGCCCCGTCCGCCTTGAAGATGTGCGCATGGCTCTGAAGCTTTTCACATGTACGGAACTGAAGCATGTAAGCCATGATACTAAGCTCGTCTACATCGGGACTCACGAGTTCCTCGGGTGTTACCACTTTTCTCACCCCGAATTTCTCCTCGGCTACGTTCAACGCCAAGGTAGCGTTTTCCAGAGGACTGTTGCGATCGATATTTTCATAATCTGGGATTATCCCAGGGCAAATAGCCTCTAAGTACTGGCACAACTTTTTCCCATCGTTCCAATCCGTGTTGAAGTTACGCACGTTTAAGCCTGGCGCCGACTCATTGATGAACTCGAGAGTTCGCTTCTCTCCGACGGATCCCGGCTGAGTGAAATATGACAAATACGTCATCATACTCAACTCGTCCACGTACGGACTCACGAAGAATTCCGGAGACAACACCTTCGGAATTTTAAAGTTTTTCTCTGCATCGTCCATGGCATTGCTCGTGTTAGAAAGCCGAGCGTCGGGATTAAGACTCTTGTAGTTCGGGCAGAGTCCTGGTTGACAGAATTCGTTAAGCGCGCTTAAAGCGATACCATCATTCCAGTCGGTCGTCACATTTCTGATGTTTATATCGGGAATAGCGTTTTTAAGCCACAGCAGGAGGAGTTGTTTTCCAGATGCGCTGCCACTTGAGCTGATCTGATAATGAAGAATTAACCTCCATATCAGACCCAGAATAAGCTTGACGTTCCCATTGGCGATGTCTTCGTTGCCTAGATAATATAAAGAAGAAAATAAACTCGAAATCTGTCAGTTGATTGAAATGATTTTTTTTGTGTCCCTGTCTTGGCACTTTTGTCAAAGGTGGAGAGAACTATTCATTACGTTAGACATGCTTTCTTGAAGGACAGAATAGACTGTAAGAAACGCCCAAGGAACAATTACAGTGGAACCCCATTAATACGGTCACCAATGGGCCAATTTGACCGTATTAACAGGGCGGCCGTACTAACGCGATAGGGACAGACATATATAAACATATTGCACATATAAACAACTGTTCTTTAATAAGCATTCGAAATGCAAGGTTTTAAAAAAAAAAATTGAAAATAAACAATGGAAAGATGAACATGACTGGTTCGAGTGGCCCTATTAATGGAGTAAAATTATAGAAGATTATACAGGTTGGGATTTCAGAATGTGGCCGGATTAACGGGGTTTTCTTATAAGAAAATGAGTGGGCATTTTGCCGGAAAAAAAGACTAGTCGTATAAACGAGGTGACCGTAAGGCTGAGGTTTCCACTGTAACACGAAAAGATCGTTCAAATGAAGAATCAGTTAGCTGGAAAATCGTTATTGAAACAACCGAAATGGGAAACCCAGTCGAAGCAACACGTCTGAAGTAAATATGGACCAATCAAACTTGGAGCGAAAGCGAAACCCGAGGACGAGATAGAGAGGGCCTGGATACTGTAGCCAACGACGTCATGTAAAGGAGTAGACCTCATTTTCACGGAAAAACAGGTCTTTTGACAGAAAAAAGAATACCTTTGCAGGTATTCCTTTTTTCTAGTTTTTACTGAAATGATCGCAAAATCACTTTACCATTTGCTTCTTCAATACGCGGCCGTTCTGAAAGGCTAATAAAACACGGACTAGTCTTTTCCGCTTTCCCTTTTTGTTTGTTGAAAAGTTGTTCCGTTTCACACAAATGGCTCGCGCCCAAGAGCTGGGCGTTGGGGTAGAGATAAATTACTAACAAAAATTTTAAGGCGTATGGATAGAAAAACAAGTTAAGCCACTCGAAGCTTTGCAAGATGATCTGAGCCTGGGAAAACAGAACAAGACAATTCTACGCTGCGCTTTTTTAGCTATACTTTAGAGCGGGTTACTTGTAACCACGGCGAACAATATCTGCAAGAAACAACGACAATATACATGAAGATGTCCTTCCACGAAGTTTAGCGAATAAACGGTCCACCTGTATTTAGCGACCTTAACCCAATCCCCAAGGTGACGGCTTAGAATACACGTTTGACTGCGTTTTTCTAGCGAAATTACAGGAGGTCTAAGTTTCCTAATTTGCAACTGAAATAGAAAGACAAATTTGTTTTATAGTTGAGCCAATATCTCTTAAGTCCCGTCTGGTGCAATATCAAATACGTTTTGGGGCTTTTTAGAGATAAATTAACTTTATTTAAATTGCCAAAGGTAAGGAAAGGAAGTTGTGGTTCCATCTACAGAAAGCGCCACCCTTTGTTTGTATTCGCCGTGAAGAAAGTGCAGTATTGAAGATATGTCGATTGTACGTCTTGCATGTGTTTAATAAAAGACAAAAGATATCAAGTGAGAAACCAATAGTCTCCAATTTGATAGTTTGGTTAAATGTCGAAACAATGGTACCCTATAAATGGTCTGTTATCAAAATGTAAGCTTATATATTTCCTTGGCGCCTGATGATGCTTATAAAAATAACAAGCTGCGAAAATCGATCGTCAAGGTAAACATGTTTCAATACTGCAAGCTGATCGATATATTCAGTGAAAAAAGAAAGCAAGAAAAACTATCTTCTTAATGCATTTTTGCCCACGGAAGGAGGTTTATGACCGCTAAAACGTAAACGGAAAAGATTGGGCAAATGCAACGAAAATTTATGGAATGAAATTAATACCTGCACGACGAAACCGCACATAAATTACCTTTAATTGTTTTCACCTCCCTCTGAAACATAAATTCTTAACTGATTACCGTAGTCTTTTTGTAGCTCCCTTGTCTGCGGTTTTTGTAAATAAAAGTCGAAAGAAAAAGAGCTCTGGAAATATGGGTTTGACCGAAAACGAAAAGTAAACATTACTAATGGTGAAACTTGTAGACCTATATAATAAATATTTAATGCCTCGAGCATAAAATGAAAGTTTTTAAAGTAGTTCGACCACAGTAGAACTTAGTGTCATGGTCGAGTCGTTCTCCTAAAGCAGATTCTCCAGAGATTTGCTGTTCAAGTCGCTAATGTATTATCATTTATCTATTTACGTTTTCGCTTTGCGTGCGATCAGTTCACGCGCAATATCGTCTGCAGAAGGGCAAACTTCAAAGCGATCGTGCTCGTTATCGAAGCACGGACATTATTAGTTGTTCTTGGGGGTCAAAAAGATTGCCCTGTGTCTAAGAGAAGCTTTGAAATTTCTCAGCTCTCAAAATATCTCTTATGAACGAAATAACTCGATTATTGCGTGATCTCAAGACACATTGCACAGCGATAGCCTTGAATCGAGGAATGCACGCGGAAATTAATCGCGAGCAGCTTAAGTTCTGTTTCATGTACTGGATGATTATAATGGCTTTCTTATGTATCTTTAGGTGGCTTTCTCCTTAATAATACACATTGTACCGTTATGTTTATTTAACGCTGCTCGGTATTTAGAAACAGTGTGAAGAACAGGAAAAGGTCATAAAACTGTCGTGGGATAGTTTATTAGACGTCTCGTCGTGTCACGAAACATTTGAGCATCTTACCTATATTCACAAGCTTAATGCCGTCACTTTCCAGCAGTTTCAGCGCGGTTGTGATATTTTCCAGTTTCTGTGCATAGAGTTTGGGATTCTTGTTGTATCGGCCGACTTTCTTGGTCGACACCGACTCAACCAGGTACACTAGAGTTAATCCGTCTCCAAACGCATCGGCTAAGTCTCCGGTAATCTGCACACCGTATGGTTGGATTTGCACATTACACCAATTTGTAAACGTGTTCTTCTGAATTTCAATCCAGTCTTTCTCATTACGAGCCACGTATAAAGATCCCTTGAAGCTGAACTGTCCAGTGTTCGCCTTGGACGGACTTCTCGGGCTCTTGATACTGCTCTGCTCTCGATCGATCGTGGTAGTCATTCTATGTCAGCACTCCTGTAGCCCTCCTTCTTCGGCAAAAGTTCTTGTTTTCGTCCGCCTTACTTCGATGTGTACACACCCTCTACATATTTGACAAGATAAAACACCCGTGAAAACAATGTAGAATTTAAAACGCTGGCTTGAAATATGTATACAAGTAATTTACATCTCTGATGCGCAGCACGACTTGCTCGACTGCACTTCAATGGCTTCGAAAAGTCCCGGTGGGATTTTGAAAGTGACAAATATCAATTGACGCCTCCTTATATGGAGAGCGGTAGCGCAGTTAATGGGTTTTCCGTCACGATATTGATATCGCTGGAATCGGAGAGACAATCAAGATTCTCAGAGCTCAATATTCAATTGCTTTCCCGCTAATGAAACCAATAAATGTCGCCTCGAGCCTCAAACTTGGTAAAATTTTACTGTTTTGACCCGCGAACGTCTAAAAATAACGATACAGTTTTGGTGCAATGTCAAAGTCAAAGGCATCCTCTGGAGAGAAATAGGTGAAAAAGAACAAATTTTAAAAGAAATATCGCTAAAGATCAATTTTTTTTCCTGTACAATACGTTTCAAAACATGTACTTTGAATATTTACTCGTGAAGTTTATTTAACGAGTGCCAGATTCTTTCTAGCGGGGGTTCAGAAAATTGTAAATGCAATTTGCATTGCTGATCAGTAACATTTTCTTATAAGCTCGGTGAACTAGCGACTCGTATTGCATGCAAACTCGAAAGGGATCCTGTGCCCCCCCCCCTCCCCTTACTTCTCCCGCTCCCCCCCAAAAAATTATTTTCTTCTATGATGAATGTTGAGAATTAATTGAACATTGAAAAATATCAAGGCCTGGGAGTCTGTGTGAAACAGACTGGAAAGGGCTGAGAGGGAAAGAACTGAATTTGTTAAGCTAAAGGGTTGACAAATTTCTTTAACTTTTCTTTAACTTTAACCTTGCTGCTCTCCTAAAGTAACGCAGTGAAACTGACTGACATGAAGATTATAAGTTATATCAGTTGTCTTTGTTTGGAAACATCTCAAGCGAATAATCTGTGTAACTGCGAAATGCAACTTTCAACTTTGGAATGGAAATTAAGTACACAGTTAAGTTAAAAAGAACAAGTGCTAAAGAAGTCTATAAACTTCTTTTTAAAGGCTTTATCAGCGTAGCGAACATTACCAACAAACTACAATAATATTTCGTCTCGCCAGTATGTGTTGAGCTGGAACTCACAACAGCTGATAGTCGTTTTCAATTTTATAAAAAGATCGATCTCGACTGAAATTTGGTGGGGGTAATTTAAACCTCTATTATAAACATGAATTTAACTTATCCTTACTAAAAACAGATACAATAATTGAAAATTTAAGTCAAAATGTTCTACTCACAGTTTTACAATATTAGTTCTCCTACAATCGGAGGTAGTTCTGGGACGAAAGTCTTGTAGATGTCGATAATGGCGAGTGTGAGACTCGCGATAAACTCAGAGGGTCTCTATCTTGGTGGAATGACATCAAAAGCGAAAAATGCAGGCTATTCAACAGAATAATCTAGACAAATAAATTTTTGATGCAAAACACTAAGACAAACCGCTGAATATTGCGAGGTGTGTTCTTCCGAACCATTCAGCCGTGTCTTCCTCTACGTATAGGATTCTGTTTACGTCATCAGTCTCTCCGAAGGAAACGCACAATTTGCGCACCTGTTGTCACACTTCAGCCGTGAAGAATTTCGAAATTCATAGCATGACGGCCTAACAGCTCAAGTTTTTCGTGACTAATCTGATTTTCTTTCCAAACCAACTTGCGTGCGAAAAGGCCAGGACATTTTCTCAATAAATAAACGATTGCTTGTCCATCTCTTCGTGACGACAGAAGACTGTAATTACCTGAAATTAGGTATAGCCATTAATTTCTTTAACACAAGTAAAAGATTAATCCCTTTAATTCAGGAACTAAAAAAGTCTTTCTAAAGATAATTTTTGGTGATTAAGAATAAGGAATTTTCCCACGGTCAGCTAGGCTCGCATTACGAAGAAACTCGTTGAAGACAACTCTTTGGTGCTTCAAACTTCGAGAGCTGTATTGTAAAAGCTGTCATAACTGTTTAGTTATTTTTGGACACAGAATATGCTTGTTTCTTTTCAGTTTGCGTGTTGCCCGTATTAATATCTTATATGTTATTACCCTCCTAAACAACGTCCAAACAAACATGGTGGAAATAGCAACGTTTTTGTTCAAAGAGGTCGGACCATTAAACTCTTTAACGACGCCAGACTTCAATCGCGTCACTAAGCTAAAATTAAAAGGCGATTGTTTATTACCTAGACAATAAAGACCGATCTTTTTAATGTAGCATTGTTAACGCGCGAAAATTACCGGAAATGGCCCTACACTGCTTACTTAAGCGTTCACCACTGTTATGCGATGAATTTGCATTGCACGATGCAACTTACGTCAACGCGTGCACGCAAATTTCACGAGGCATGTCCTTCTAACCAATGAGTATACCAGCTTTTTTCAGCCAATCAGATGCAAAACTGAAACCAATCTTGGATAGGGTACTTCTACTTTTCCCGCGCTTGGCACCCGTTCCAAGCTTAATCCTGCGCGGTAAGCTCTGATTGGTTCATTGAATAGGACTAATTCGAACGCGCGTCGTGATTGGCCAGATGCGATTGTTTTGGTTGATCACCTCGTTTTTATTTGACCGCTCGAAGATGGAATTAAAACAGCGAGTCTAAATATTTGAGATCGGACTTATGAAGAAAAACATGCCCGGACGACCATTTTAAATGAGTTTATCACGATTAATGACGAGCGCTTCACTCCACTCAGACAAACTTTTATATTAAGATATTTGTGTCTTTCCGATTTACCTTCACGGTTTGCAACTATATTGTTGTTAAGTCTGGATCAGAGAATAAAATGTGCTATGGAATCATTCATTTATATAGTTCGCTTCGTGGGTAATGATAATATTCCTTCTGTTCCTCTGGTGAAGATCGTGTCTGTACCGAAGCCCTGTGCAGTGCGTCGGAATTCAGAGAGGTTGTTCCTGTTGTTCCTGTGTGACACTGCTTCTCTGGCCTAAAACCCTCAGTGGCCAAACGGCGCATGATAGTCGATGACAGTTGATGATAATAGTTGTAGCACGGGCTTCCGTTTGACCACCAACTATCATGCACAACAATAACAATAATCTTTATTGGCTCTGAAGAAAACATTTACATGGAAGATATTAACTTCGCGCATTGACTACACTAGAAGTTGATTAATAAGAGAGTGTAATAAGAAAGATAGAATATAATTCTTATAAAAAAAGAGCCTAGAGGCTAAAAGAACCGTAAAGAGTTAGCCCCTATTAGTTATTTAAAGTTATTTTTATAAATAAAAGAGAGCACAAGGAAAGGAAACCAGACTCAGAAAAAAGTTCTTAATGTGTTGTAATTTCCTTGTCATCAATGTTGTTGCACTGTCATCGGTTATCATAATCAGAAGCATCGATATGCTTCTGTTATAATCAATTAGTATAAATCTACTAACGCTCTTTCACGAATGCTGTTCTCTGATTGGCTACACTACTCACTATCATTCTGTTTTAGTAGAATGCTTCGATCTAGTATACTAATGCAAATTCTGCAATCTGATTGGCTGAGCTACTCGTGCACTATCAGCCATTATAGTGCGTTGGAGTGTCTGTCATCTACGAACTGGGGACGTGTTTTCGTTTTCTCGAAGTTTTGGAGGAACGTTTAGATCCTAATGAATAATTAAGTCCCTGACGGAAGACTAAAAGAAAGACATTGGCCGTTTTTACACTAGAGGACGCATTATCCGTCCAGAAGGATAATGCGTCCTCGCCCTTTTTATACTAAAGACGCATTATCCGTCTGGACGAACTTGGGCAAACATTTCTAGTTCGTCTGGTTATACATCTCTAGTATAAAGACGGTACAAGACGTATTATGCGTCTAGACGAACTATCTCGAACGACGAACTAGGAGAGATAGTTCGTCTAGACGCATAATACGTGTTGTGCCCGTCTTTATAGTATACTAGAGACGCATAACCAGACGAACTACAAATGTTTGCCCAAGTTCGTCCAGACGGATAATGCGTCTTTAGTATAAAAACGGCCATTAACGGTTTCTTGACTTCAAAAACTTGAAATTATTGAAAAAACTGGTGCGCGCGCGTACACAACTGCAAATTTCCAAGAACAATTCAGTCCGTGCGAATTTGTTAAAGCATGAAGCTTAGTAATACGTAGAAAATAATTGGAAACCGTTATTAGTGTTAATTTCAGTTAGAATTCCACTAACACAATTAGATTATTCGCTCGAGATTTCTACGAGGTGATAGTTGATGAAGCCGAAGGCCGAATCAACTATCACCTCTTAGAAATCTCGAGCTCATAATCTAATTGTTAAATCAGGATAGTGGGTAGCGCAGCCGCTTCTTTGCGTTTTCTAGCTGTCTATGAGGAGGATTTAGATAAAGTTTTGAACAACTATTAGATTTATACTAAAACAATTAGGTTATTCGCTTTCAATTTCCATGTGTGATAGTTGGCTAGAAATCTCGAGCCGAGCTCATAATCTAATTATTAACTATCATTCACTTTCAGCTTGTTCAAATTTTTCCTGATAGTCGATGATAGTTTATTACGTTTCACCTTGCGTATGATAGTTGATTGTAGCAAGGTAAGAACCAACATGCACCGTTTGACTGCAGCTTAAAGCCGACATAATGGTGGGAGTTACATGTAATACAGGCTTCATCCTAAAGAGACCCCTGGTCAGTAGAGTACAACCAGCTGCAAGGGTAGAAAGCTTTAAAGTTCCCGACGTAATGTGACTTGACAATGTTGAAGATGTTGAATCGTCCAGAAAATTCATGAAAATGAGCTTTCCTCGTTCCCAAGATGGCACGGTTAAGCAAAGGCTGGGAACTAGTTACCAAATATTATAATGGTAGTCTCTGGACGTTATTATCAGGTCATTGAGCACATGTCATGAAAATTAAGAATCCTTTTGTATTTTCTAATCTCCTTCCCTTTATTTAAAAGCCTATTTGAAAGTGAATTTGTCATCTTTGCATCTCATTTCAGTTGAAATTGTCCGACAGACGCAATGCGCATGCGTGTTACGCAAGCCTTGATTCTATCGCGGATTAATTGTTGTTACAAAATTGCGACCATATCAAATATTTTATAAAATACTTTGCAATCATCCAAGGTATGTGAGTAATATTAGATAAGCCCAAGTGCGGTAATCAGCAATAAAACTGAGCAAGAAATCCCACAACGATCGCAAATGGTGGGAGTATATTTCATTTAAACGAACCATCAACTATTTGCCTTAAACTAATGAGTAAGGAAAATAACGATCTGGGTGACGCCAGATCTCGTGGCTAGTGTCACTATCAATTTTTTTCGGGATTGCAGGCTGCCCTCGGGTGACCCGCTTACTTCTGCGGGATGCCC
>Ga0126339_10001454_pt1 | contig 16042 bp, 6 predicted proteins | sample OrbTmetagenome_2_FD_92532 | JGI IMG/M metagenome (GOLD analysis project Ga0126339, IMG submission 92532) | Coral microbial communities from Petempiche,Puerto Morelos, Mexico - Orbicella T R C metagenome | ecosystem: Host-associated > Invertebrates > Cnidaria > Coral | place: Petempiche,Puerto... | reverse complement strand
TGATGTCATTGACCCTTCAGCGTGGTTGAGGTGTAAAGTTGTCTTCCAACATTTCATGCTTTCTGCGATAAAGTTGACAGTCACAGGGCAGATCTTATAGATTTCCATGCACTTTATTATCCATGTGTGAGGTACAATATCAAATGCTTTCTTATAGTCTATCCAGGCTGTGGATAGGTTCTTTTTCTTGGTGTTACAGTCCTCCAGAATCATCTTGTTTATCAGGAGTTGGTCTTTGCATCCGTAGCTCCCTCTCTTATAGCCCTTCTGCTCTGATGGTAGGAGCTGGTGTTCATTCAAGAAAGTGTATGTTCGTTCTCCTATGATGGATGTCAGAATCTTATACATCGTGGGAAGACAAGTAATCGGTCTATAGTATTATTATAATTATTATTATTATTATTATTATTATTATTATTATTATTATTTTAATGACATGTTTAGTCAAGTGCCAGGCCCTAACCCTAAATTGGGACAGTCAGGTTGTCCTGTAAAGGGACATCTTGTCATGTGACTTTGGTCATCATAAACCATGTTATAATTTGCAATTTTTCATCATTTGAGAAAGGTGCTGTGACAGCTCTAAAAGCGTGTAGTGCATAGTTTAATATTTTGATTGTGTTTAGGCATGCATTTTTATTTTACTAGAAATTATTCAATGGAATCGGAAGTAACATTTTTGCTTGTTTACATAGATACCATTAGTATTTCTGTAATCCCAGCACTCATTTGACAGTGTTCTTGATGATCAAATGTGGTTCTCTCTCTTGCAGGTAGTATGCTAGTGTCCTCATCATATGATGAAACTTTGGTCATCTGGGATGTTGAAAACTGTTGCCAGAAGTTTGCCCTTAAGGTATTCTTACTTTGTTTATCTAGACATTACTTACAGTAATTACTACAGTTGTGAAACTGGTAAAATCATAAAGTTTTCGAACCAGATTTACAAAGTTCTCTTAAGTTAAGATGCATTCTGAGTATTGCTTCCTAACAACAGCCTTCTATAGCAAACTTTTGCAACTCTGATGAAGGTGGACAGAGGCCACCAAAAATTCAGTAAAGAAAAATCAAAGATTGGATTACAAAGAAGTTTAAGAGAAAGCCTTCTATATTCTTGTAATATACAATCTAACCTAGAGGCTGAGGGGCTTGTGAGTCTAACATCCTGAAGGAAAATTGAAACTCCATTGTAATGTACTTAAAGGTGTTATAGGGATTTTTTTGTTCCATGATTCTGTTTTATGGTTATTTGTTGCAACTGATAGGGCTCAGATATGATTGGTCAGGGAGAGTATGGTGGTTGAATGTAGAGGAGCAATTATTAGAAGAGGATTTATTTTAAAATTGTCTTACCTTGAGGTATAAGACTATTTTATGTTCACTTTGATGATGATAATAATGAAAATTACTCACTTCAGTGTATGATGAGATAAAAGTGGTTCTCTTTATTTTTTAAATTGGTTTTGATTTTAGGGTCACACAGGCTGGGTAAATGACTGCAAACTCAGTGCTGATCAGAAATGGATAATCTCCTGCTCAAATGTCAGTATTAAGCCCTAAAATAATCACTACTTCGCTTAAATGCATAATTATTAATTAAAATTGATTCCCTAATACTAGTTAACAAAAAACCAGGACTTCTAAATTCCAAGTCAGTCTGGAAACAGTGGACAAAGAGCCTGTCTATGCATTATGGGATGTGCCACTGCAAATTCCTATTTATTATTATTTTATCAATTCTATTTAATGGTGAACAATTTAGAATCTACGAAGAGTCTAAGAATTTTAAGTTACCCTGAGAATTTAAAAAAACACACCCACAGTAAAAGGTAAGGTAAAGTCTGCATACAAGCCAGGTGGCCCATCAGGCTGGAGCTTATCAAGGTTTCTGTAGCATGAAGTGACTATGAGTATTTGTACTCCTCTCTGGATGGGATGCTAGGGATGCTAGCCCATCGCAGGGTTACCCCCTAGCATTAGATTCGCTGGTACCCATTTATACACTTGGGTGGAGAGAGGCACTGTGAGAGTTAAGTTTCTTGCCCTATAACACAACCTCATGCCCCTAGCCAAGGCTTGAACCTGGACCACTCAATCTGCATTCAAGCACACTAACCATGAGGCCATTACACCTCCCACATGCAGCTTTGAATGATTGCTAAAGATCTGATCCTGTGGTTAAACTGAATGTCTGACTTTACAAAACTAATTTAAATTGGTTTGTTTATACAAAAACTTTAGGACAAAACTGTCCGTATGTGGAACATAGAGTCAAGTGAAGATATACCGGTGGTGTTAGAACACAGAAAAAACATAGGACTGAGAATTGTGCAGGTTTGTTTTAGATGGCAGAGGACTTGTCCTTGTGTCTTTGTTGCATCATAATTAAAATCACGCAGGGTCACCCATATGAAAAGGATGGGGGTGCTCGTCGTATCTTTTACAGGTTAAAAAGCAGTTTTGTGACCTCTTTAGGATGTTCAGCCTTAAAAGGTCCACAGCAGGAGCTTTAGTGGTACCTTTTAGGGTATTGAACCGAAACAAATATGACAGGCGATAATGTGTTGTTTTCGAATTGGTACCTCTTGCGGGTGAAAACAATTTCAAGCCACACCCACAAAACAGAATCTTGTTACCTCTTAGGGGTTCTTTTCAAAATGACCAAAGAGCAGCCCCGTCCTTTTTAGGGGGAGTTCCGCCCACTGGGTTAAAATTTTCTAGTGCTTTTCAAAAGATGATTTTAATTTTCAAGTATTACAAGCGTAGGGAAGAAGTAGAATTTGAGGGCGAGGTTAAAAGATGAAGGACTCAATTTTCCCAACCCAATGTTCTCAGTACAACTAAACCAATTTTAATTACTTCCGGGGCCATTTGCCTTTAGTGAACACGTTGTAAGAAAGCATGCAATAAAATTAAAGCTATACCTCTATGCAAGAAACACAGAGTTACAATTGTAGCAAGAGCTGTTGATGCAATGGAGGTGTGAGTAAAGGAAAAGTTTTACTTCTGATAAACAAAATAAGCAAGTGATTTTCCTTTTCTATCTCAGTGTTTTTGACAATAAATAGGAAAACAATTTCTCTGTGTTTCTGTCGAGTTGTAGAGACACTAATGAAAGTTTAGGAGAGCTTGGAACAGCTGTGTTTACACTCATCTAGATCTGCAGCTTGTGTTCTCAACAACATTGCGTGCTCTCTCCCAAACTTCCACTTGTGTTTCACAACTCAACAAAAGCAACTCATAGTCTAGTGATGCAACATATTTCTAACTGTGTAGAGGCCCTGCTCAGCCAGAACTACATTAGGTATAACTACTGACACTGTTAGTAAATTTTACATCCAATTGTAAAAAATAGCTTTTAATGATTTTAACCTTACTTCACGAATCACTTGGTATTTCAGTGTCAAAACTGTAGCAAGCCTTTCTCAATTGCTCAGCTGGATGACGAGGTGAACCATAAGTACTGTGTTTTCTGTCGTCTGGAGCATCCCTCAGAATTCTCACCTTCGCCAATTGACTTTTGATGTTTGGTTTGCGATCACGAGTGAGCTACATGAATGCTTGTACTTACATGCTAAGCTATAAAGCGACAAGCCTCACCAGGTCACGGTTAAGAGGAATGTTAATTTCAAGCTATGCAGCCGTGGAAGGCGTTTGCTGGAAAGTTCTGATAGTGTGAAGAGTGACTGGTGAATCTTACTGAAATGTTATTTGGTAAAAGATCTGAAGACGTCGTAAAAAGTTTCTCCAAAATCCTGCAACCTTTCTTGAAATATGAAAGGGATGTGCTGATGTTGCTTGCTACTATTGTTCAGGCGCTGGTTGTTCAAAGTAGGATTATGCTAATCGAGGTTTAGTGTTGAAGGACTAATCGACCACGATTTTAGTTTCTTTTTGTCCTTTGCCTTTTTACTTTAACTTATCTCAACCTTTAGCATTGAAATTATATGCGGCAACAAATAAAACCTGTGTCAACTTTACCCCTTGCCTAATGTTTTTTAACGGCACGTATTTTGTGGGTTGAAACGACCTGTTTATTCGAATTTAAGCCGAACAAAAAAACGCCAACATAAAGGCTAACTGCAAGCAACCTAAGCTAATCTGGACTAACTGGAATGCTGTTCAGGCTAATCAATGTGCTAAGTAGACTCAATGGAACTTTAAAAGTCGATTTTTTAACTTGCAACCTGCGTAAAAAACCTGCCGGTTTTTTGTACTGAAATTGAACCAGCCCAGGGATTTAAGCTGTCGCCTGTGCGTTACTACATCAACGTCCTCACATCACGAGGCATCAGCCAGCAAGCAAATTTTCTCTATTGTATGGCGGCATATAGATGGCTTCTTCAGCTACATACCTAACTCTCGAGTTCTTATATTTAAACACGCCTTTGATGCACAGAATTCAACAGTGATATGCTATGTTAGTATAAAGACAGTGGGTCTTCAACTGGATTGTTAATTTAGTGTCTTCTACCAGTGTGAGTCTATTGAGTTGCACTGGAGGGCTGGCTTCGTTGGATTCGTTCGTCATGACCTCCAGCCAAAGATACCTCAGCAGGTCCGACCTTAGTCAGTCTGTAAGTATTTTGACTGCCTGGTATCCAGGCGTCTCTCCTTGGTTGGGGCGAGGTACACATAGAGTTGTTGGCCTGTTGTGCTCTGAAAACTCCACATACATTTTGCTGCCTAATCATCAAGCCCCACTCTCCGCACAGATACAAATTGAAGACGCTATGGAGGGGGCAGAATTGCTGATGTGTAAGGCGCAAGACGGCCTTTGTTGGACCGGGTTACGTTAAATGAAATAAATTGCCACCTGAAATAGCCCAGAATGTTCGTGGGATGATATTATTCAGGGACATTTTCTATATGCAGCAAATGTTTGGTCAGGCGCAATGTAATTGTAATTTAAAGTCTGATGAAATAAGTTTCCTTTGCTAGATGTTTCATTTACCCAACAACAATTTTCTCTCAAATGCTTTAAAACGCTGTTTCAGGCTCAGTCTGGATTAAAGCTCAGGCCATAATTGTTCGAAGGGTGGATACGCTATCCACCGGATAAATCGCTATCCAGTGGATAAGTGTTAATAAAACAAACCACGCTATTCGCTGGATAGTTATTTGTCCGATAGATAGCGTTATACACCCTTTGATCAACTGGGGCCCTGTAGTTTAATTTTAGGCTGCTCTGTAAAACGTTGATCTGTTCAGTCATCAGTTCTAGGAAAACTTGATTTTTCTCGGGTTTATTAGGACTTTTTTGTTCATTTCAAAATTCGCTATTGCCTTTCTCACATCATATCTGACCTTTTTCTTCTGTACCCTAAACGACAGTTTTATCAATTTGAAAACAACAGCCATTAAACTTATCATACCACGAAAGGTCGAGGTGTAAATTCTCTTATGAAAATCGTAGGAATTAAAGGCCTCGGTTCCGGACGGATAATTTACCGAAATGATCTGTTGGGTGCTCCTGCCATTTGTTTGGCTAGAAGACGGTATTCGAAATAACAACAGATGGTCAAAAAACAATGCATGACGTTATCAGTACTTCAGATTGCCCTCATTAGTGATAGTGAAAAAGGAAAACAACCTAAAACGCCGTGGAAGCACCCGTGATACATAAAAGGAGAGAAAGGAAAACATTTTAATGAATGAATGAATGAATGCTTTATTTAACGTGGATATAAGCTTAGCTTGAGAGCTAGTTTACAGGTATTCCACCTAATAACTAATGAGAACCTAACAACTAAACAACGCTAATATCACAATTCATCAGGTAAAAATCACAAATTAAACACTGATTAAAACTATTCAAAACTGTTATAAAAATATTACCGCCGCAGTAATACTATTAAAACTAATGTCACAAATTTACTAATCCCCGAAATTTAGCGATCTAATTCAGTTTACTATTGTATTTCTTTTCCGTATTTCTAACTGCTTTCGTTATATTCCTATACCAACTCGTTGGACCATTTCTTTAATAATACGCTACCGGAATCATAATCTACCAGAATCATTAAATGACTATGTATTATGAACTAAGTTATGAAATTCGTTGTCATAATACGTCATTAGCATTGAAATATTGATTGAAATTGAAGTTAATAACTTATGTTCAAACTATTTGTACCAAACATAATATGCCAAACACATTTTAAAAATAATGGTCTAAATAACGGCCTAAGAAGCCACACGACAGTGTTTCAGATCTACCTCCATCTATCGTCAGTTGCTAATAAGTTCAATTTGAATATGGTAATCTACGACATTATAAATGGGTTTTTTTTTAGCAATTTTTACTAACTTTCATAAAGCAACATGAGCCGCCATGAAAATGAAAAAAAATTTACAGAGATTCTTTTTTAAAACATAAAGTCAAAGTCGCGACTACAATCATGGTGCTATTATAAGGATTTGTTGGGTATAAACAAGGTGCTGTTGCTCCTAAATGAACATGGGGACCCCTCATTTTTATTTTCAAAATTTAAGTTCCTATAATGTAAACAATCAACGGGCAAATTTTCACAAAAATCTCAGTGCAAGTTCTATTTCAGTGGAATGACCTTAAAACATAGAGTCAAACTTAAGTCACAAGAATGCACAGAAAAACTTTAACTCAAGACGGTTACACAACAGCAAGTTACAATAAAAGTACACTTAACTGGGGGTGCTCATTTAGTATTCAGAGCACATCGTAAAAAAAGTTCACTCTTTGTTGCCAACAGCTATTAAAGCGTAGAAAAATAATTTAAGAATTATTCTGATCGAAGTATAGAATCGGTATGACATACAGACACTCCATAAAATTAGTGTTTGAAGCATTTCCAGGAAGAACGCATTGAACAACTATAAAGTATATCAGGTCAAAAACATAAAAATTTGAAAACAAAACAACCAAGTTAACCAACAACAACAACAACTTTATTAACGTGTCTAGGTAAAATAGCCGAGGTTGAAAACCTCTACTAATTGGGGACACTTTACAGCATTAAAAGTTAAAATTAAGGATCTATTTACAACTTTTCAACATTAAAATAAAAAGTAGGGGTCTATACACCGCATTTGGATGAGCTAGGACTAACGTAATTATCACTAGCCTATTCGTGGAAGTATTTACATTCATGACACTCAGAAATCATGAAAAAATTAGTTGCTTAGAACAACTTTGCCGCACAGAGACCATACCAAGAGAATATATATGTACCTAGATCAATACCGGGATATGCGATGTAAATTAAACCTCAAGAGTGGTAAAAACGAACCCTTTGTGTGAGTGAGTGAGAACTTTAAAAGAAACACTACTACTTACAATCTTATCTTCCAATACTATGTTGCAATTGTACTCTTAAACTTGTCTGTAATTCGTAGAGTAAACACGAAATGCACTATTGTGTTTGGCTGGCGAGAGTAAGCTGAAGCGCCCGTTTAAGTGAGTTGATATTCGGTGACAGAAAGTAACGGTAAACAGGAAGACGGTAAATCATTTCCTCTACCTTCGGCCACCTACACACTAGCTGGACGTAAAGTACAATCATAAATTCAACCAGAAATAGGAAAATTATTGCATCTTGCTTGACTATACTGTCAAAATTTGCATCCCAGTCAGCTAGAGACATCTCTGTAGAGAATACACAACGAAAGGCAGGAGAAAACTTACACTCATTGCAACAGAAAGTTTCAAACTCAGCTCCTTTTTCCATGTCGCCTATTATTACGAAACAGATTGCAAGTAAATGATAGGTGAGTACCTTAAGAAATGTTTCGTCACAGCTATTCAGACGATCTATAGAAGCTCCAAGAGATGAAATGCCTTGGTCAATTGCCCCTGATAGCAGCTGATGGACGCCAACATAGAATAAAAACTTCGCTGGCCAGCTATCAGTGTCAAGGGTACGAGCTTGTAGGGACTGGTCTAAGCTTTGACGGTTTACATCAAAACACCTGTCGAACAGTGAGCCCAACAACTTGGCGGCAAGCAGACTGTATTCATCGTCTTGAAGTTTCCTTTTGTTTGCCTCTTCTACTGTGGTAGAGTAAAGTTTGTCGAATAACTCTTTATCCTCCAGTCGAGCAAACAAGAACATCTCGGCCTCAGACAAAACTTTAACAACCCTGGGGTAGAGGGCATCTTCCTTTGCTCCATTTTCAAGGGAAATTAGGATGCTCTCCTTCTGACGAACAAAAACTTTCACTGCGTCATTAGAACGACCGTTAAGAAATTTTTCATTTAAAACTCCCAAACTGCAGATGTGATAGTCGTAGAAACGAAGTTGGGCTACATTGAAAATGGCTTGAACTGCGTGGTTAGCAGTTCTCCTTTCGTCGATGAAGGATCGCAAAAGTGAATGAATTGTGCAGGATTCAAAGTCGTCGCTGCAGTCTATTAAAGACTTTCGTTTCAGTGAATGAATCACTTTCTTGGTCAGTCTGGCTGTCTTCAAATCCAAAACAGCCGTAGCTTCCTCTACTCCAAAGAAACTCGGAAAAACAGCCAGCGAGACAAACGCATCCTTCTCTTGGTCAGGAAGTCTTGCGAAGGATTTGTTGATTAGAATCATCAATCGAGCGTCATCGGGGAACCTTTCATCGTCCAAAACTTTAACAAGAGGTGAGACCTTCAGTTCCTCTAAGAGCTCACAAAGTGAAACATTTTGTTCTTTCATGATGCCACACATCAATCGCATTGCCAAAGGAACTCTTCCGCATACATTCACTATGCGATTGCAGTCATTGTCTGAGATAGGTTTCGACAGGGACTGCTTCACTAAGCTGACCGAGGATACTTCATCCAACACACCAACTCTTTCCTGATGGATGGGCAACTTGTGACTCAGGCAGTCTAGACGCTCACGAGTAGTGAAGAGAAGCTTGATGTGACTGCACTGGGCAAGAATTTCCTCCGTAAATCCTAGGAAGTCGTCTTTTAGTCTGGAATTATCAGATTCCAATAAGTCGTCAGCATTGTTCAAAATTAGGACAACCGTCTTCTCCTGTTGTTGTAAACACTGGATGAGCCGGTGGGAGGGTGAGACATAGAACGACTGTTTAGCATCTGTGAATATACTTAAAAGCTTTGACACTAATTCATCTTTACTTTTCATTCCGTGAAGGGATGTAAAATAGACAGGAATCTTCATCTCTCGCAAGTGATGTGCCACACTGATAGCCAATGCCGTCTTTCCAAATCCTGGTGGACCCCAAATATCAACCAGTCGAGTGTCTCCATTTTTTAATGGGTCGAGGACTGCTCCACACTCTTCTTGCCGACCGATAAAGTGCGGTATCTTGTCTGGTATGCATGAGTCAGGAACTAATAGACCATTAAATAATAAAAAAAATAAGTTGAAAGAAGCCCTAAGTCAGAGATATACTTGAAATAAATGATCATGTTGTAACATGGATCCTGCAACTTGTCTGTTACCATGGTTACTGAGGCGTCGGTTCAGTGTAAGGAATATTACCTTATTAAACACCAGACGTAACTAATCGATGACATCAATGAAATGAATGAGTAATCAATAGGTAATCGGCGGGTAGGTTAGGTCTGCATGTGAGCTATGTGACCCGTCAGGCTGGAGCTTATCGCCGTAGCATGAAGTGACTAGGAGTATTTCTACTCCCCCCTGGATGGAATGCTGGTCCATCGCAGGGTTACCTCCAGCATTAAGTTTGCCAGTACCCATTTATACACCTGGGTGGAGAGAGGGTATATAATTCATGGTAGGCTACCATATAGTCTCCCAGCCATATAGTCATCCAGATATCCCGTAATAATGCTAACCAATGAAGCCCTGCAAACCCTTGTATACCCCTGTACACCCTTGTAAACCCTTGTAAACCCTTGTAAACCCCTGTATACCCACACAAACCCTTGCAAATCTCTGTATACCCTTGTATACCCTTGTGAACCCTTATTTACCCCTGTACACCATTGTAAACTCCTTTATACCATTGTATACCCCGGTACACCCTTGCAATCCCTTGTAAACGCCTGTATACCCTTGTAAGCTCTTGTATACCTTTGTAAACCCTTTTAAACCCTTGTATGGCCAGGCATACCCTTGTAAACCCTTGTCAACCCCTGTATATCCTTGTACACCCTTATAAACCCCTGTATACCCTTATATAACCATGTAAACCCCTTCATACCCCTGTTTACCCCTGTCAACCCTTGTAAGCCCCTGTATACCCTTGGGTACCTTGGTAAACCCTTGTATACCTTTGTAAACCCTTGTATACCTTTGTAAACCCTTGCATACCCTTGTAATCCCATGTATACCCCTGGAAACCCTTGTATACCTTTGTAATCCCTTGTATACCCCTGTAAACCCTTGTATACCCTTGTAAACCCTTGTATAGCCTTGTAATCGCTTGTAATTCCTTGTATACCTTTGTAAACCCCTGTGAGCCCTTGTATTCTCCAGTAAACCCTTGTATGCCCTTGTGTAGCTATGTAAACCCCTGTAAACCCTTGTATACCCCTCTGTTCGCCTAAAAAACGCAAAAACATTGCGTTTGAAACCCAACTAATTTATTTAAGGCAGCGTGGCTGAGTGGTTAGGGCGCCGGACTTGAAATCCAGACAAGGGTATACAAGGGTTAACAGGGGTTTACAAGGGTATACAAGGGTTTACAGGGATATACAAGGGATTACAAAGGTATACAAGGGTTTCTAGGGGTATATATGGGATTACAAGGATATACAAGGGTTTTCAAAGGTATACAAGGGATGACAGGGGTATACAAGGGATTACATAAGTATACAAGGGTTTACAAAGGTATACAAGGGATTACAAGCGATTACAAGGGTATGAAAGGGTTTACAAGGGTATACAAGGGATTACAAGCAATTAGAAGGGTATACAAGGGTTTACAAGGGTATACAAGGGATTACAAGCGATTACAAGGGTAGACAAGGGTTAACAAGGGTATACAAGGGTTTACAGGGGTATACAAGGGATTACAAAGGTATAAAAGGGTTTCCAGGGGCGTACAAGGGATTACAAGGGTATACAAGGGCTTACAAAGGAATACAAGGGATTAGAAGCGATTACAAGGGTATACAAGGGCTTACAAGGGTATACGGGGGTTTACAGAGGTATACAAGGGTTTACAAGGGTATACAAGGGTTGACAGGGGTATACAAGGGATTACAAGGGTATACAAGGGTTTACAAATGATTACAAGGGATTACAAGCGATTACAAGGGTATACAAGGGTTTACAAGGGTATACGGTGGTTTACAGAGGTATACAAGGGTTTACAAGGGTATACAAGGGTTGACAGGGGTAAACAAGGGATTACAAGGGTATACAAGGGTTTACAAAGGTATACAAGGGATTAGAAGCGATTACAAGGGTTTACAAGACTATACAAGGGATGACAGGGTTAACGAAGGGATTACAAGGGTATACAAGGATTAACATGGGTTTACAAAGGTTTTCAAGGGTATACAGGGGTTTACAGAGGTATACAAGGGTTTACAGGGGTATACAGGGGTTTACAAGGGTTTAGAGGGGTATAAAACGGATTAGAAGGGATTGCAAGGGTTTACATAGGTATAGAAGGGGTTACAAGGGTTAACAAGGGTTCACAAGGGTATACGGGGGTTTACAAGGGTATATGAAGGGTTTACAAGGGTATATGAGGGTTTACAAGGGTATATGAGGGTTTACAAGGGTATATGAGGGTTTACAAGGGTATACAGGGGTTTACAAGGGTATGCAAGGGTTTGCAAGGGTATTCAAGGGTTTACATATGTAAATGGTCTCACACGGGTGTTATAGGCATTATAATGGGATAGGTGGGAGACTATATGGTGGCCTACCATGAATTATATGCCAGAGAGAGGCACTATGAGAGTAGAGCGTCTTGCCTAAGAACACAACACAATGTCCCCGGCCAGGGCTCGAACCCGGACCGCTCAATCCGGAGACGAGCGCACTAAACATCAGGCCACCGCGCCTCCCTCGAGGCGCAGATAATCGATGGGTAATCAGTTGATTATTCATTGATTACTAACAAGATCAATGAGTAATCGATGAATAATCGATGGGGCACAAAATTTTCAGTCATCAGTTAGACATTGATCGCATCGATTAGTCATCCATATAATCTGTAACTATACAGACCATACAAGTTTGAAAATAAAGAAATAAAAACGACTTCTACATGCCGTTCTGTTCTTCTCATAGTAATAAATTGGAAGTTCTATAATATATATATGTAATCATGAGTAATCGATGGGTAACCAATTGGTAATCGATGAGTTATCAGAATATAAAAAGCATCAGTGAATAATCGATGATATCGACATGACATCGTGTTGGTCATCGATTACTCATTGATAACTCGATCAACGATTGATCATCGATTGATTAGTTACGTCTGAGTAACAGGAGCAGTTATCACAGGTTGGATTGGAGCCAGAACGCAACTGACGGATCACGATTTATACACGCTATGACCACTTCACTGACTTTCCTTGACAACATTTCTTCCGATGCAGACGTTTAATGAAATGTTGGTACAGATTTCTCATGGTTGGCAGTGATATTGTTTCTGACGATCGTTAAGTTGGCTCCTCACATAATTAGAGGAATCAACTATTTTTCTTGGGACGCCGCAGTAAAGTCAAACTAACAGGTGGGTCTTCTAAGGTCATAGAAACACCCGAAAAACTTTTGCTTTCGCTTGGTTTACGTCACCAAACAAAGAATAACTACATGCTCTCTTGAGGCACACCTACTCAACAAATTAGATATCACTCTGACTTAAAATACCTTTTGAACTCCCCGCTTGCATTGCCTCTTTTATGTCATCAACGCGTGCATTTAATTCCTTAACGTCTGACCCGATATCTTCCACTTGTGTCTTCATATCTGTTAGTTCAGTTTTCACATTTTTCATGTCTGAGCCGACATCTTCCACTTGTGTCTTGACATCTTTTACTTCAGTTTTGACATCTTTCACGTCTGAACCGACATCATCCACTTGTGACTCGATCTTGGTAAGATGATCGTTGATCTGTTTAAATTTGATGGCAGAATCTTTTTCCTTCTTTAACTCGTCTTCCAGTTGTTGAAGTCTTGCTGTGGGAAAGTCGTCTTTGCCAAGCTTTCCAATCTCATCAATCTTAGTGGTGTTTTGGCCAAGTGCAGTAAAAGCATCCTTTGCCAGCTCTATATAATTATCAAAGGTGGCCTTGTCAATCTTCCGTGTACTGATCTGGTGACAAAGCGTGTTTCGTAGCAAGCGAAGCTGATCCAAAGCTAAGGCGTACGTCTCCGCTTGGTTTCCAGTAGGGCTGACAACCGAGTGATGGAATGTCCCGCCTGATAAACCACGTGGCTTCACATACAGTTTGTCCAACGTGCTGACGCCTCCAGTCCCGTCTGGCATGGCAAAGGTCTGAGCAAAGAGAGTGGCTTTGAATAAAGCTGTACAGTCCCACTCCTTGTAGGATTTGTTCAGAGTTGGTACTTTCTTCACTCCACCCTCTTTTGCAAGTAACAAGGTTAGTACTGTTACAGAGTCATCCCATTTTGGGACGTGTGGTGGAGTAGCGACCCGGTTGTCCCACATGGAAACAAAGACTTGACGCAGGGCAACAGGGAAGTCATCTAGCACAACAGTGGAAAACTTGAAAAAGTTCAGTTGTTCAGGAGAAAATGTCATTGTCAGGCGTCCGGAATGTCTCCAAGATCCTCAGTTAATGATGCTGGGTGGCACATTAAAATTTGACTAGGCTTTTTTGAAACAGTTCAGTTGAAGCAAAATTCAGAGCATCTGCAAAGGAAACAAGCGTTTCTTTTTAAAGAAATTTAGTATAGCGGAAAACTTCATGATAAGTTGACAACACCGCTCACTATATCGATGTTTTAGTACAGTTTTAATACAATCTGGAGTGTGCTGTCGTTTGCTAATAACATTGGTGATCACCAGAAAATTAGAATTCGAGTACAATTTAGAATTTTAGAAAAAGAGCGCCTCATAACAGGTCGTATATTATAAGGAATTGCATGAAAATAAAGCCTCTTAAAGTGGCTTGGAGTACTACTACTCCCCGCTGGAGGGGTGCTAGTCCATCAGAGGTTACTCTCCAGCATTCCTGTCATATTTCTTTTTTGGCTCAATATCCTTTAAGGCATTACAAAAGCTCCTGTCGTGAACCTTTTTGAGGCTGAACACCCTAAGAGGTACCAAAACCGCGTTTTTAACCCCTAAAAGGTATGACGAGCACCTATATCCTTTTTTATGGGAGTTCCCCCCCGAGGGGTTTAGTCACGTTAAAATTCTACAAGTCGATCATTGTAAGTGTCGCTACATCTGTTTCCGAATTACATATTTGCACAGACAACTTGCAACAGCACAAAAATATCGACCAGAGATTTCCGACCATTCCCCCTTCATTTTCCCTCGCTTGCCGAAAATTTCCAAAACTCGAATGACCTGAGGGGTGGAGGAGCTCAGAGACAAAGCCATAGGCAATGCGTTTTGTTCCAAATACACGATGTACTGCATTAAATGTTTCAAGTTTCCCACACACTTTTTATATTTTCCTTCCTATCCAGGAGATCTGACAACTTGTCTGGGAGGTAAGGAGAATTTTAACTGTTATGCTTTCCCTAGCCTGCGAGCTAGCTCTTAACGGAGATCGAGCCAGCTCGTTGGCTATTCTTCGTGTACACTGTCACTCTATAAAAAATATATATATAATTCGAAAACCATTCAGTGGGCCGGATAATATCAAGAAATTGTTATGTTATAGGAGATGAAAAGAAAAGGCACTTCTCTAAGGTTTAGGCTTGAGTGCTTTCCCAAACTTCAGATATTCGTCGAAATATTTTGCACAAATTTACAGAACCCAGTAGGGAGCTGTCACGTTGGTGTACCTCAGTACAGTTGTACACCAACATGGCGGCCGGAAAATAGTGTAAACATCTGGAACTTACTTTGGATATCTGGGCGACTGATTATCTGAACTGCACAAGCATACATTTAAATAAGCACTTTTCCTAATACTTTAAGTTCTAAAAAGGCTAAAAACCACGAGATAAGTATAGATTTTTCGACAAACGCGATGGTAGCTTTAATTTATGTCACGCACCGCCATAACTCAGAAATTCAAAATGCGGTTGTTTCCAGATGAAACAAGCTATTGAGCTGAAAAGTTGTAAACAGATATAAATTTACGGCCTCTTATGCCTGATGAAGATAAATCCTTTGGTGGCTCTTTAGTTTTGGAGTTTTAGAACATGATGACGTCACGTGCAAACGAAGTGTAGAGAAGGTTTAAAATGCAGTACTGAAAGTCCAACACGACAGCTTTGCGGAGAGGAAAGCAACTAACATGAAATATTCTTTTAACCCTCGGACGTACAAGCTAAGTCATACCCCACCGCAGTGCAACGGAGGGGTGGGGGGGGGGGTTTGAGTTGATGGAACTCCTCCCCTTTGGGTTTTTGTTCTGTTATGGCAGAGCGAAATAAATTTACATTGATTAGATAGCTCTGAGCTTCCTCGACAAGTTGATAGCATTTTTTGTTGGTGATGACGTCATTTGAACCGCCATCTTGGATTTTACTATTTTCTTAAAGAGTCAGGAAATAACGGAAATTAATTTAAAATCAAGCCAGGATGCTTATGAAATGTACAAATTCGTGAATTTCTACAATTTGATAAAGGAAACTTGAAAAACGTACAAAATTACTTCACAAAAAAGTTGATTTTTGGCTAAACCGACTTGAAATTTGTGGTTGCCATGGCAACGTCAAAAATGACGGACACACAATTGACATATCAAATTTTCCGCAAAGATGAATGAACAGCTACTGAAAGTTTCAGCCCCTTAGCGTAAATTTTCTTTTAGAAAATTTGAAAAAATCTTGGGGGGGTGGCATCTACCCTCCCCCCCTTGTAGGCCTGTCCCGATTGTGCTCGTAAAATGCTGGAAAGTTGCTCACTGGAATGCCAAAAAGTTGCTAAAAAATTGCCAAAAATCCAAAAAGTTGCTACCAAAATTTCAAAAGTTGCT
>Ga0126339_10001453_pt1:0-15000 | contig 16047 bp, 8 predicted proteins | sample OrbTmetagenome_2_FD_92532 | JGI IMG/M metagenome (GOLD analysis project Ga0126339, IMG submission 92532) | Coral microbial communities from Petempiche,Puerto Morelos, Mexico - Orbicella T R C metagenome | ecosystem: Host-associated > Invertebrates > Cnidaria > Coral | place... | reverse complement strand
AGGGAACCTGAGTTCACATTAAGAATATGTGAATAAAACAGTTCTGTAATCAGAAGGTTTGAAATTTTGCAATGGCTTTCCCGGTGCGAAAACTTTTCGGGACCTCCGAGAAACGGGCCCCAGGCACGAAGTACGTCTTGACTCGCGTGATATTTGTAGTTGATAAATGGCGACCGAATGACGAGGTCAAAGACGGTTTTTGTGGTCGCATTTTTTATGTAATTGTGTCGAAAAGTGAATCAAGGCAAAAGGAGGTCTGTCCTGATCGCGATGATGTTAACCAATAATTCCTTGGTCTCGACAAACATATCGAACAGAAAAGTGCTGAGTAACGTTTTTTCTTTAAGTCTTCACTGGCAAAACACATGACATGAATGGCTATGAATTCCTGGAGGGACTCCATTGTAAAACAGAGTGAATGCTTGTCGGGAAAAAAAACAAATGGAATCAAATGCCTGGAGGAGACAATCTGGATGTGACGCCAGCTTTATTTTGACCACTAAAAGTCACCATTCTAAAAGAGATAGGCAACTGAGAACTATACCGGCCTTACAAGCGATTGAGGTTATGTCATCAAATTCTTTCATTTCTGAAGAAACGGGAAACGGGAAACATCTCTAATATTTCTTGCCAGATCTAGCCAAACCATCAACATGGCACAACAGTATTTCTTCGATGAAATCATTAATTTAAGACTTTCTAGAGAAAACATTGGCGCTAAGCCCTGAACACAGACGTTAAGTGGGACCAAACTCAACAATTTACAAAGCAACACGGAAGAATTACTCATGTGAACTCGAATACACGTACAGGAACGAGAACTCACGAGAAAGAAACATCTTTGTTGTCACATGTTGAGGAAAACCAGGCTACAACGGTAGTCACGGTATTTTATTCCACGACTTTGCCACGCGCTCAGTGGTCACGGGAGACGTGTTCTACTAATCTCTTCAAAGTGCAGCAGATGTGAAACAGAATTATCGATAAGGTCGTACTTAATGACCACTTACATATTTCAGTAACTTGTTTGTTATGATACCACTTCGGTATGATGCGTAATTTCACGTTGCTTTTATATTTTGGTCAATTTATAACAATGTGACATTTGTTGATTTCCTCAAAAATTATTCGTGGTTACTAATCTTTTAAACAAAGCAAAACCGTATTTGGGGATTCTCTTTTTCTTCAGACATTTTGCCGTGTTTACGTGACTTGCAGACGACAGAGTACCGCATCCATCAACTCCGTAAAATATTCGCATTTCACTCATTCAAGAGCAAGTGTAAACGGCCAAAGTCTAGAAAGTTCATTCGGAATTATTGTATAGACACAATCCCTCACTTGGTAAGAAATAAATCTACATTGCGTCGGCGAGCATCTCTGTTGAAGCATGCGTTTCAGAACACAGTGATAATCATGAAAGGTCTTAAAATAGACTTGAAGTTCGACGGCGTTTTCATAGGGTTGTAGTTGAAAGTAAACAGAACACCTGTGCTTTTCCTGTCGAGTTACGCCTGGGCTGAACAACAATCTTCTGATCTGAAAGAGTTACGTTCTACTCAGGAAACTGGTTCTCATCATGTATACCCATATTTAATAGCAACCTGTATTAACCTCTATGATGTTTAGAGAGAAATATACCGACCAATAATGTTTAATTAACGAAATGTCGCACATTAAACAATTAAGACCACGTTCGAATGAACAAACATATTCGGTCCGCGCTGAAGTCTTTGCGGTCTAACTTAACTTCATTTATTCATTCCTTGATAATAGCATCATGAGGTCCCCGAAACGTCTAGACATTATATCGTTGGTTTTTACTTGCTTGTGTATTTCAAATGCATTATTAATAATAGATTAATTTATTCGAGCGTGTCAACATATGCATCATCATGCCAGCTATCTACGTTTAACATGTAATCGTTGAATATCACTTACTGTTGTTCAAGTGCCTCGTTATATTCTCATCACGGCAAGTCGTACCAGTCTTCAGTTTTGCTACGGAAACGTTTAGCTGCTGCTATTAGGTGTATTGCTATTCACTAATGACATCTCATTTTGTCCCTTCAGATTCGTAGGCAACCGGACGTAAATCGATGACATCAATGAGTAATCGATCGACGAGGAATGATTCATGGTTAAGTGATGACTAATAGCCACAGGTCATTGACTTATCCTTCAGCTTAGTAGATAATAAAAAAATGAAGAAAATTGGACTGTACACAGTTTGTTATGACGCGTGAGGAATCTTAAATTTGAACTTTCTCGATGAATCCCTGGAAGCTATTGAGTAGTTCTTTCATTTTATACCTTTACTTAGGGAAGATACGTTTTTTATTGGAGGGGGGGTGGGTGGGCCGGGGCTTCGGAGGGGAGGGTCATTAGTAAACTTTTTACAAATTGAGGAGGGTCAAACCTGTTTTATTCGCAACCGGGGGAGGGTCACAGTTTTTTTGGCAAGGAAAAAATTACTCCATGTCTCTTAGTTGACTCTTACTTGTTAACAAACACGCGAAGTGTATAGAAACCTAAAACTTGCACATACAAGCAAAGCTACCAGTCAAGATTAATCTAAATTATTTACCGGTGTTGAAATATGATATCCAAAAACTATCTTGTCCAAACTAACATAATTGTCTCCCTCGACCAGTGCCCGCTTTCGTCCATATTTAGACGGCGGTAATGTTTCCGCTCGGGGTTCTGGTATAAAATCAGTCTCCGGTGACGATTCGTTACTCAAGCTACTCGGGCTTGAACCGACAACTCGATCTACCACATCACTTTGCGAGTAAGTTTCAACCTCGGAAGGTGATGAGGTCACTTGTTGCTGCACATTTCTTAGCGGGCACTGCCGAGGTTGTTGACAATCCATTGAATCGTACAGCAAGCTGCTAATGTGCGCTTTGATCATTGCGACCTCTTCAGCTTTCTTCCCTTTGAGGGTGATCTTGTGATGGGAAAAGTACAAGGATAGGTCTTCCACCCTCAAGGACGACAGCTTATTGGAGTCGTACAGTCCAACCCAGTCAATGTCATTGTACTCCCGGTTTAGCCGTTCCATTTGCTCCCTTTCAGTCTCCTCTTTCTTCTTCTCCTTGTGCATTTTTATCTGGGCAAGGTGCTCAAAATACTCTGCCACAAGCTTTTCGGGTACAATGTATTTATCTGAAAACATTCTGATAGCCTCACTGTCCCCACTGACTAGTTCACTTTCCTCAAACAATCGCTTAATCTGAGCAAGTTGCTCCGTCTGACCTCATGAAATCCTCGCATTCACCACAAGCGCATTTCCCTCTTTCTATTCCTCGCACATCCTTACCCATTTTCAAGTTTTCACTGTGCAATCGCACGCCACACAATCTCGTTCCCAGAGCCCACGTATCTTTTGGTCAGCGCCAACCAAAAGACACGTGGGCTCTGGGAACGAGATTGCCATGTTTTAAACCAAGGCACGCATGCGCCGTGAAACCGGAACTCCTCAAATCTTGGAGTCTGGAAATTAATTATTCTAGAGCTCCGTGTCTTGGCGCTGACCAAAAGACACGTGGGCTCTGGGAACGAGATTGCACGCCACGCAATTAACTGCTTTGTGCGCAGACGCGGTTATGTGAGTAGCACTTCCGGTTAGTTATTTTCACTTCCGGTTATTTTTGTCTTGGAGGAGGTAGGGGGAGGGTCAGATGTTTTTGGGTAGGTATTTGTGAAGGGTCATGCATTAATCCATCCTGGGAGGGCAACGACTTTTTTCGCAAAAAATTTCTAAAATACCCCGACCCACCCCCGCCCAATAAAAAACGTACCTTCCCATACAAGGTAGCTCTAACAACTTTTAACTGAACGTCAAAAGATAAAGAATGAATTCCGCGACTTTTATCAGTACCGTAAATCCTCGAATTAGCGCCCCTCCTATCGGCCAAAATTTAAAATAAGCGCCCCCTACCCTCCCCCCATTTTGTGGACGAGTAATGAGACAACCAAGGATGTATAGTTTTCGTCGTGTAGTATTAGATTTGTACATTGTTTTAATTTGTGAACGCGTTGAGTGAAGACGTTGAACACGTTAAGTACTAACGGTGCCGCGATTTAAACTTAAGGATTATAAAGATCAGCTTTTTGTGCCGATAAACAGCTCACGTTGCTGTTTACGCGCAGATGATGTATTGCAAAAAATGATCATGTCAGGCCACCATTTGGAAAAATTAAATAAGCGCCCCGCCTCGATTAAGCGCCCCCTTCGAATAAGCGCTAATTCGAAGATTTACGGTAAGTCTGAACTTAGATAATGGGCTTCAGAAGATTTCGCTACCTTTTCTATTGATGGGTGCCGAGCCCCGGGTGCCGAGCTTGTTCAAAATACCAGTGCAAGTTTAAATAAAAATATTTCACAAAGTTCGTATGGAGAATCATCTCTCATTAGACTCATTAACTTGTCAAGTGCATATGTTTTAGCGCGTGCTAAAACCGTGTGTCTCTCTTCGATAGAATTACGGAACGAGCACGAGCTGTTGATGTAATGATGGTATGCAAAAGGAGAATTTACGTTTGGGTGATAGCAGTATACGAGTTATTTTTCTTTCTTTTCTCTCAGTGCTTCATTAAGAAATAAAAAAAAAAAATCCCGTGTTTCTATCGAGTTAAAGAAACATTCGTGAAAGTTTGAGAGAACGATGGAAGAAAAGGCGGAGTAACTGACTCGAATACTCACATGCGTATGGTGTTCCCAGTTTCTCGTTCTCCCAAACGTTCATTCTGTAACTCGATAGCAACACGGAAAATGTTGTCTGTTCCTTAACTGTCGTCTCATGGCGAACTGACCTCTAGTTAGTTCTCCCGATTTTCACGAATTGTTTACTTTCGTTTCTTAAGTTCTCACCAGTAACAAGCGGCCACAACCGTCGATTCTTTGCTGATTTAGGGAGAGATTGGCAGGTGCAGATTCCACGTCCTGTACTGTACATGCTTGTAAACATGTCTTGTGAATGTAATAAATTTTGCACGTCACATGCAAGCACACTAATCTTGTTAACCTATGCAGATTAATCCAGTCGGGTGCCAGTCATTCTTCACTACAAACTATTCATTTCCTCCGGGCTCGTATGGGTTTCATTTTCAACTCTCATGTCCTCTTCGTAGACTACACTCAATTCATGATATGTCAGCGGACTGAACATTATGTGACTGTCGATATGACGGGTATGTAAAGACGAAATTTTACGATAACTGCAGAAATTCTCGCGCGCTCATTGGCTAATTTTTATTGTCAATAAGCGGACAGACACACGAATTTATAATTTATGCGATGCGTCAAACGACCGAGAGCGGACAATTTGACAGTTTGTTGTCTGTTATCGGCTATCGCCTCGTGGATCCACAGCTACTTTGACATTATTATTAGGACGCAATTCATGATCAATAACAGGACAGACGCATGAAAAACTAACGTCAATTGACTCAGCCATTTCCGAGTTACCTTTTTGTTCTTCATGACTCTTCATGCGAAGTCATTCGTATCAACGTGTGTTTCACCTGCGCGTTGGTTTTATTGCAAATTGGACTCAGGCGATGTTTTAGTTTGGGCTTGGTGCCCAAGTACGATTCTCAAGAGGCATTAATGTGAACACATCTTTTTTCGAAGTATTCACGAAATGTTTTGTTTTTAACTGCGCTGATCAATCATGTCTTCAAAGATTTCATTATTTCTAGACGATCTTAGCTTGCAATTGTCAGCAATTATATAAAAGAAGCTACCTTAATATCAATGACACAATTCAGCGCAACTCAAAACAGTTTCCAGCACTTTCAAAGAATTCGAATTTGATCAGGGTCATTATAACCACTCTTCAGTCAGTTGGTGCTATGAACATGTTATCAAAAAACTGTCCAGTCATTGGTGAACACGCTGTTATCAAAGAGGTTACCATAGCAGCAGTATGACCTGCTAAAAAGCCCCTTAATTTAGCCTTAACTACATATATTTCAAAAACGGCTGGGTGAACCCATTTTTTATTATCAGGCAAGATACAACTCTTGGCAAAGTTTAAAACTAATCTGTACATGGGGTTCAGAACCACCTTAAATTTTCGAAACGTTAAGGTGGCTCTGAACCCCATGTACAGTTGAATCCCACTGTTTCGAACTCGCAGAGGAAACGAAAAATAGTTCGAAATATCGGGAGTTCGAAATAGTCGATAGGAAATGACATAAGGGCAATACCAAAGGAAATAGGTTTTAGCTCGAAATAATGAGGAATTCGAAATAACCGAGTTCGAATTAGCGGTGTCCAACTGTTGTTTCTAGTTTGGAAATGGCATTTTGACAGAATGACCAACAGACTTGGTTTTAGACAACGGAGTTTGACTTGTATTACAGGCTGGACATTCCTTTCAAGTTTAGATTATTGATTCTATCCAACATATCTTAAAGGAAAGTTTATTAATTACGTTACTGCGAATATTTCTGCATGTTATATTGAAATAAAAAGTGAAATGATGAGTGAAAGTTAAGGTTTATTAACACTGCTCACTCCAATGTTGGTATTCCTGACCAATGGGCTTGCAGGAGCTTGATTATTTTTTCGTTTATTTATTTAGTTGTTAAGTTTTTTTATATTCCACTCGACCGGACAGGAGGAGAAAAAGTAATTATGCACGTTTCGTCATTAATTGCTTGTTTTGTTTTTAGATACCTTGCTAAAAATGACACAAAAACGGCCTTGAGGACTATAGCTAAAAACACATCTCAGTTTTCCAAGCTATACATATACGTAAAATGCAAATTGTCATTCAGTAAAATAAATCCTCTTCTGAGCGTGACTGCACAGTGCGAATAATTCGCCAATAATATTTCAAAAAAATGCTTTCTGAATAACAAAGTCAACAAAAGCACTTCGAAAATGCACCGTGAGGATGCAGTGCGCGCCAAAACGTTGTGACGTACTTGTCCACGACTGGGTTCGATTTTTAATCCATGCCATATTCATCACAAAGCAGTACAGTTTGCTTCATTTCAAACAGCTCCCGGCCGTGTAAAGACGTGAACTGAGTTTCCGTTGACAGTCGTTGAGACGAGGGTCCGAAGAAACCGCAGACGTACGTATTTCATCAAACTTCATCAAATGTAAAGCAAAGCACTTAAAGTTAATCAACAGCAACTTCAGTTGCGATTTTGCTCTAGATTTAGTTTCTAAGCTAGAAGAAACGAGTTTTAAAGTGCCGTTACTGCTTCTACGTGGCTTCGGTGTTTCGCCTTGGGAGTTGACTTTGCTTTGCCCTGAAAAACAGAAAAAGAAAAAGAGAGTTAACTCCAAATGTGTATCTGTAGAAAAAGATTTGAATGTTGCACTGTACTGTTTTGGTTTCGTGAACACAATTCAAATTCTTACCAAAACATCCACACCTTGGGTTCAGTAGTCAATTTACTGAACATTATTTGGGGGTAGGACACTTTAGATTTGTAGAAATGAAAGAACCATGTTAAATGCTAAACAATAATTTTGAAAATAATTTCCTCTATCCCGCCGTTATCTACATCTCAAAGCTGTTTTCCCTTATAGAGAGACCGCAAGTCTGGAATGTTATATAATATAACTAAACCAAAATATTTATTTCCCTTTTCCCAAGTGCTATAGTGTGTACTGCATATCCCCTGTTTTCGTTCATTGTGAAATTTCTAAGCCCTGTAGCTAAATTCATGCTTTTCTGTTTAATTTACAGAGTTAAATTTCTCCAAGGAATAGACAAGACAGGTATCCACACCCGACATCAATGGATCATCAAGCACTGCAGGAGGGTGGTACGATAAGCCGACTGAGTGTATAATAAAAACGCTAAGGTCGCTAAGATATTCCGACAAAAACGGCGGTTAACATTAGCGCGCATGAAGCAGATAAACTAGCGACCAAAATTACCGGTTAACTGATTCGAGCGGTGGCATGCAATTTATCTTTGTCAAGAATTTAAACTTGCTGAATTACTCGAGCGAAGTTTAGGAACAGTCAAATTTTGTTTCAAATTTCGCGCGAGTCGCTGTAATTAATTAATTAAATTAGTTATTGAGAACAGAACAGTTGTTTATTTACGGGGTCTAGCAAAATTTACCTAAGAAACTACTTTTCTAACGAAAATATATACTCAATAAATTGTCTTGGAAGAGGCTAAGTTGGGTGATGCTGAATATTTAGTTTTTCGAAAATGGGGCCGGGATTAGATGAAGATACACGTTTACAGTTAACTTTGTAGTATTACCGATGTTTTGTAGAGTACACAAATAGCAAATTTCAGAAAACTATGTTTTGTCCTAGTGCTATTTTAAGTTTAGCATTCAAACGTTATGCCTGGTTCAATCGTTTTCGAGTTTGTGCGTCAAATTCTCGCTGCAATCAACATTTCGTTGTAAGCAAAGTCTGACAAAAAAATTAAACGGACTACACAAAATTTTCATTTTCGATATCAGAGTTTTCGATTAATCTTTAACTAGCCTGCAGGCAGGCTCAGGTTGGAGCGCAAGTGCGCGCAGCATAGCCGCGAGACGAGAAATTGAGCCTGCTCTGATCCCTGCAAATTTTCCATTTCCACCCCAGGAAATTTCCATTTCCATTTCCATTCCAAGTGATCTTGCTTTGGCAGTTTGGTCTTTGATGATGCTGGTAAACGGGCAAGTTACGCCTTCGCGTTGTTTCGTTGCCCGCTTGCAATTACATACGCTTGTATTATATTAGCGGTCCGGGTTCGAGCCGTGGCCGTGGAGATTGTGTTGTGTTCTTGGGCAAGACACTTTACTCTCACAGTGCCTCTCTCCACCCAGGTGTAAAAATGGGTACCAGCGAACTTAGTGCTGGGGGTAACCCTGCGGTGGATTAGCATATCCCATCCAGGGGGAAGTAGAAATATTCCTAGTCGCTTCATGCTACAGAAACCGGGATAAGCTCCGGCCTGGTGGGCCACCTGGCTCGTATGGAGACCTTACATTTTACTTTACTTATTATATTAAACTCTTCCCATATCAGCCATATGCAGTCAGCAACACGACAAGTACGTCTTGATTCATATACATATTCATATACACATACTTTCAACTGCTATTTCCCGTTTCCTCTTTAGTTTGAAATTTAACCAGAAATAGACTGGAACTTTTTTAAAACATTAATAATACGAGCACTCAACTCTCCCCCTGACTCCAAATGTGCATGTACACGACTTGTTTTTTTACTGTGTTAAGGTGGCCGAACACAGTTTTCAAGAGCCTTTGCCTAATTCACCATTACTTTTAAGCTATTTATGCTTTGGCGCCCGTTTTTTGCAAGAGTCAAGGTTAGCCACAGAAGGGCTTATTCTCGCATTTTGGCTAAGATGTGTGCTGTTGCCATGGCAACGGGGCTGGTTAAAACCAAGGCTTAAAAATGGTTTTTGTTTACTTAAAAAAAAAAGTCGTTAGATTTTTTTCATCATTTGCCCACTACGAATTGACATTAAAACCCTTCTGTCAACACTGTTGTAATAAAATTTTGACACAGGCGATTTTCGTAATTCGCCGTAAATCGTTTTCACTGCATGTTCTGTATTGTTAAAAATTCCCTATGTCAAAATTCAGATTTTTTGCAATAGATCATTCACGTGGTTTCTGAACTATTTTTCAGCCAAATTTCTTGAAATTCTAACGACTGGATCGTGAGAAATCGGCAAGTTTCTGCAAAAGCAATCGGTCTCAATTTTTCGAGCAACTGTGCATGCACTGCATTTAACTGGGTTCTTTCGGTAACAAAGAAAAAGTTGAGAATTGCTGGGTTCTTTGCGTCGTTACTTTTTCTAACATATCTTTGTAATAAAAGACTAAAGCCATCAATGCACTGCGTTCAATGATACATCAGCAAAAGCGCGCGCGAAAACTGTGTTGGGCCACCTTAAATTACCGACTCCATGGGGATCTAATCGCTCCTCATCAAATATAATAGATTGACAGTTTTCTCGTCTTTCCCGCTTTTCGACCATTGGTAGTTCACTTTGCTCAGTCGATCGAAGCAGAAATGGAAAAATTACAGAGATCAAGGCGGGCTCACTTTCTTGGCGCTCTTCACCAGACTCCTTCCCGCCGGATCGCTTGCTCATCCCCGCTCGCGCGCGTGACTCAAAGGTGAGCCTGCTCACACGCTAAATCTTTAACAAGAAGGCAGCGCACTATAAACAAAGCCGGCTATAAATCTGATTTGCAATTTATCAATTTTCGAAATTTGCGTTTTGTTTTCACAGATATATTAACGCAAATTAACGCAAACATTGACACAATTTGATTTACATTTTATTCATCCATCGCCTGCGTAGCAAGTGTTTCCTCACGAAGAGCTTTCCCGCATTCTTGCCGCGCGTAAATTGGAGCGAGAGTAAAACTATGCGTGGTCAGAATGCGGAAAAGCTCATTACACGAGAAGTCTTGCCGCGCAGGCTAATCCATGACGGATTTTTCAAAGGAGTCAACCATGCAGGCTAAGTCCGTGATGATTGTCAATCGAAACTCAATATTCTATTATTTGTAAATAAACCAAGAGGTTTTGTGAACTTGTCGAGGGATTCTCAGTCAAAGAAATAAAAAAATATATAGATAGGTTACAACAAGAGATTATCATATTCTCTTGGTTACAGCAATAATGATATTTCATTGCTCGAGTTTTACTCAAACGCAAATTGAAAATGACCGGTGATTGCTGCGTTTTCAGATTTCTCCGGCGTAGTGTGGACGGAAAACATTTAATACGTTTTCACAGTGAAAACTTCGTTTTCAAATTTCTCCGGCGTAGTGTGGACACGGTCCTGGGTGTACCCGGCCAAGTTTCTTTGACTTTGGCAAATGTGACTGTCACGCTATGGCACTAAATTCAACAGAATAGATGGAGCCTTTTCTTCATACATAGTGTCATTCGCTGATTGGTATTGCGCGTGCACTGCCTTGGAAGTATTATTTTCCACCATAACTTCAAGAAGAGGTCACGTAACATTACAAAACTATAATAATAGATATTAAATAAACGCTTTAAAACGAAATAAACGCTTTTAAACCAGAGAACCTATCACAGGCCTCATAACGAAAAACGCTGGCATAAACCAATGATCAGTACAGTCAGGACAAGATATAACAGATAAAAAATGAATTCGAATTAAATGTCAAAACTAGAGGGAAACTGTAATAATAAAAACTGTAACAAATTAAATCTATTGCATTGAGTAAATCAAGTCTAGTTGGATAGTAAGTTTGTTAAATCATCTTTTTTTAGGCTAAATATTAAGATGTTTTTCTTGTACGCTAGCCAGTTGTACAATTACGTCCGAAATATGAACAACATAGATATAAACTCGTCTTTTGTCATTTGAGATTTCAGTTGAAAAACACGATCCGTCGACTGATTGAATTCAGCCACTTGCGGCAAGCTTTGTGTAAAAGAACCGACAATAACAACAGCCCATGCATCCTTGAAACGTTTCACACGGAAAGCTCTCGTGTTTTAATATTGCGTGTTTCCATTTCTTTAGTTTTTGAACTTCGCCTCCGGCAGGAGTTTGAGACTAACAGACTGACTAGAAGGAGTTCCGCAGAGTTCATATCTGACGAAGCTCCGGTCGGACGATCTGGTCTTAGAGATAGCAGGCTGTTCCGTGTCTTCAGACTGTTGCAGGACGAGGGAAAATAAACGTTTATTCTTGAAATTAGAAAGATGCAATTTATTTTATTTTGCTATGTACGTGTGGAAAGCATCCTGCGTAAATAAAATACTGACTCCTAGAAGAAAAGCGATTAATTCCTTTGCTAAGGAAAAGAAAACAAACGGGTGTAATATATAATTAAAAAGGGATCGTGTAAATCTGAGAGATGACGGCGAGGGTCTGAAATTTTTTGTCACTTTTCAGTTAGATGAAAAACGGAGATCTTTTGTCATTAAACGTAAAACAAAAAACCAAAAAAAAAGGGGTTTCGGGATTGGCCCCTCTTCAGTGGTAGATGATAATAAAAAGCTAATGAGACAACTTGTCAGAACTAAAATTAAAAAAAAGGGAATGTTCGTGGACTAAAGGGCTAAGCACTAAACGTTTTTCTCAATACCTTTCAATGAATTTTTTGGCACCTTTCATATCTTTTTCATTTTACATATTTCTTCATCACTTCTGTGCATAATTTGTAACTTTTGCTCTTTTTATATCAATGCTTTATAATCAGACGTGCCTATCTGGAGCTGTGAGGCCGGCTCAGTGTGGGCGGTAGTTTTGCTTATTTCTAATGTCAACTAAGAATATTGAAGGGTATCGGTTCTATTTGTCCGCCAACGTAACGAACAATTTCCTCGTTTTCTGAGGGAAGTAACTTTTTAATCTTAAGCTGTTGTTGCTTCTGGATAATGCGTCATTGAATAAATAATGTGCGACGATCATAAAAGGTTCTTCAAGAAAATTCAAATTGCTAACGCAACTCTCTCTTCAGGTAGCTTGTCTAAGTCACCTTTCATAGAGTGTCAGATGCACCGTTCATGCATGAAAACTGCTTTTTCTTCGCTGACAAAAAAAAAGACGGGTATATTGAAGTACTTAATGGAATATAAAATTTCAGCTGTTGTATAGTTCTATACCGTATCTATTTTCTGTCAGATGACGTCAGTAGGTACCATTTAACCGTACTTGCAATTCAGTTTCTTAGGCACGTAGAACTAAAAATTGGAAATTGGTTTGCCAATGTCCGGCACTTTAACAAACAAATATTTGAAAAGAAACACGCCGACCTAGCCGTTAATACCAAACTTGTCAGTCTTCTACGATCAAAATTTCTGGAGAAGCGTATTTGCTACTGTAGATTTTTTTTTTGGCTGAGCTCTATGTTCGAGAGGGCGCCTGAAAAGACAGTTCGTTATTTGCTCAGGTTGTCAGAGCCTTGGAACAAAGTGGTAAAAGCTTTTGTCGGAAAGTTGTTGCATTATTAAACTAAAGTTTGCGACTCTCACTGATATTGCAGCTGACAAGAAAAAAAGGCGCCGAACGACAAAATCTGAAAACAAGCGGAGCAAACATAAATAATTAGATGTCAATTCTTTGAATGAACACTGTTAGTCCAAGGTGATAATCAAAAGCCTTTTCCATCGGCAGCGTGCATGACTCCATTTCCGTATAGCTAATTCCCAAGAATATTCTCCTTGACCGATTAAAACAATGAAAATGAAAAGTTTTCGGCGCGTTTGTGACTTATCGTCGATGAAAAATTTCCACGCCGGAGGTCGTGCCTGCTTCCAAACATAATTACTTCAAGAAATTAGAACTTGGGTTTATAGATAACTCCGTAATGAGGTCGATTAGTTATTCGAGATAGATCTAGATTTTGAATGTTTTTTATTGTTATACAAATAAACAAATCCAGTTAATCTGTTGTTTCAGCTCGTAGTTTTAAAGTCATTTGACTTTGGTGCAAAGACTAGTGAAAACTTTCGCTAAAAGCAATTTGTTTTGTTTTCTTTTCAGCACGTGGTAACCTTGGCGCGCGGTAAACCGTTGTTTGTAGTCAGATATTTGACTTCATAATATACGTCTTAGTCAAAACAAAAAGCACCGACAAGCAGGTGCCTATGTCCATTTATCAATTCTCATTGGTCGATACAATTCAATATTGACTGTCCCGGAAATATATGTTACTTTATGATAATACAATGTTGTCTGAAAAAAAGATATTCTTTTGGGTTTTCCCAATGTAAACGATGCTCGAAAAATTTTATCGCAAAATCGCGAGCAGGTATTATGTCTCTAATTAACTGGTCTCCATTACGAATGGTAAAAATGTAAAGTTAGAAAAATGAGATTGTTATTGACTAGGGTGCGAAGGATGTAATGTAAGATAAAAGTGCTCTGTTATCATCTGTGTCCAAAACAGTATGTTCTGATCCCACAACTAAGGCGCCTCGAGTCTATTTTAATTCAAATTTCAAACTGTTTAGTTATTTAAGTTTGACTTAACACAACAAATGAATGCATGTTATTTGTCGGTGATCAAAGGGGGTGATATGAGCCAATCGAAACAGCTTTGATGACCTGTCCAATTCTAAATCCATCCGTTTCCGTGGATTTCTCAATAACATTGGACTGTCAGGATATTAACCCGTCTTCAGAGCTACCCAACCAGGCAATAAGTACCAAGGACGTCTCATAGAAGGAAGATACGGTTAGGTGCCGACTTCTAGGAAAGATATTTTTCAGTGCAACTTGAAGCTGGGATCTAGGACTTAAGAACTGAATGTGACGTGCACTTAAATTACGGTCGCGTTTGATTTGAAAGCGCTGTTAGTTTCTTAAAATAAGCTAAGAGCCAGACAAGTTCCGGCAAGCACTTAATCCTTTGTGGGGATAAGCAGGCGGGAAAACGGATCCCTTCATAATCTGGATCATTCCGTTGACATTGCGTTTTACAGCACTTACGACGTGGTGGTCGAAATAAATCTCGCTAACGCACAGTCCCGGCAAAGTTCAACGAAGCAACTTACAGAAACGTGACGCTGTCATGCAAGTTGGCGTCGGGAATAACAACACCTCCTCGCTGCCTAACATTTTGCATCCAGGCAATCATTCTGGACTGAATAACACATCGCGACTGTCCTCCGCAGGTCCAAGTGATTTTGAAATCATTTCACAAGCCGTCATCTTGATCATTGTCCTCATCGTGTCAGTCGGTGGCAATGGCCTCGTTTGCTTCCTTGTATTTACGGTTAAACAGCTACAAATTCCAACGAACTATTTCATCCTGTCCCTGGCGCTGGCCGACTTCTTATTCGCTGTTATATGTCTGCCTTTCCGCATTGTCAATGTGCTGCAGTATTACCTGTGGACACTCGGCTTAGGTACCTGCAAATTCTGGGTCTGGCTGGATCTTGTCTTCTGTTCTGCCTCCATCGCAAACCTAGCAGCTATTAGCGCAGACCGCTATTTAAAATTCGCTTCCCCGCTAACCTACGACAGCCGAATGAAATCAAGTCGCGTCGAT
>Ga0126339_10001452_pt1 | contig 16048 bp, 5 predicted proteins | sample OrbTmetagenome_2_FD_92532 | JGI IMG/M metagenome (GOLD analysis project Ga0126339, IMG submission 92532) | Coral microbial communities from Petempiche,Puerto Morelos, Mexico - Orbicella T R C metagenome | ecosystem: Host-associated > Invertebrates > Cnidaria > Coral | place: Petempiche,Puerto... | reverse complement strand
TTTATTTATTTATTTATTTATTTATTTATTTATTTATTTATTATTATTAACAAAACACAAACGAAAGCCCGGCTGAACAAAAAGGCGGCTGAGAGTGCAGAAAACATCTCTAGTATGAAACGAAACCAAAACGTATAAAATGACGTTCCCGCCATTTCGTCTGAGGTAGTTTCGAGAAAGTCGCTTCGGCTGTCCACGCATCGCCTGAGTAACATCCTCGGAAGAACTGGGTACCATGTCTAAAAATAACTGAAGAGGGATTACCTTGGGCAGAACGCCGATATGGGGGATTCACTCTCTTACCTTGATAATCTCTTGTTTGAGAGGGATTACCCTGGGAATAAGGAGTATATGGAGTTCAACATTCCTTTCTTTCATCCTCTCTTGCCGTAACGTAATTGTTTACCTTCCATAGTTGATATGAACGTTTTTCCTTTCCTGTCCTTATTTGTTGAAACTATCTGGAAAAACTCTCTTAACTTTTCATCTTTTAGGAATGTCTGTTTGTAGAAAATGAAAAGCACTCATAATGTACATAAAAATAATGCAAACGACGTTGACAATGGACATAGAAGTAGACGTGCCAATGTTCCATGCCTATCCAGGAGCGTAACCAGGGGAGGGCCCTGGGGTGCCCGTGACCCTCCCTTTTGTAAGACTTTTTTTAAAGCAGAAGGTCACTTCAGAAATCGTATATTTTTGTCAACGCTAATAAAAACCTCACACTAATTTTAGTCACGCACCGAAGTTTCAACTTCTAAAGCGAAGGTTTTCCTTATGAAATTCGTCTCCAAAGAAGCCCAAAATTCGACATCGTTGCGTCATTTTGAACAGTACTCAGCAGCCAGGCCGCGTTTTCGTGACGTCATTCTGTCCAAGACATTTTGTGCAAATGGCTTCCGACAAGCTTTTCAGCTACCACTCTGGGCTATGGCTGCTCTGAAGCCGTGGTATTTGTGACCAAACATGCTCCACACTCTGAAGATGAAAGCAGCGAAGATAGGGAAGTGGATAATAGCTTGGAAAAAATAATACATTTTGCTGACCTTGTGAGGAATGCAAAGTCAGTTGCAGGTTTTTCTCCTTCCCGACAATTTCGAGTCGTACGGAATTACGTCACATAAACACGGCCTGGCTGCCAAATACAGTTCAAAATGGCGGCCTCCGAAGTCGTCTCTTTCGAGAAGAATTTCTTCAGGATAGCAGGCACTTTAGCGGCTGGAACTTCGGTGAGTGAAAAAGCTGAATGTTTATTTGCCACAGGCGAAGACAAAAAAGTTAGCTTTTTGGAGTGACCTTTTCCTTTAAGTAAACAACCTACAACAGGTGGGGAAAACGACATGACAATCTGGTGAGTACCCTCACTTTGACACAGTGTGCCCCCCCCCCCCTTTGAGAAATCCTGTCTACGCCCCTGCTATCTCATTACTTCTTAGTTTACGAGTCAGTTACCCAGACCTCAGTGTCAAGTAACCAAAAGTTACCGAATTTGATGAGAGATACTGAGACAATTTGCTACCTCAATTCATTGCGGACTCACACAATTCTTAGATAGTCTGATTTCTACTACAGACTAACGCCAGTGGATGTTTGTGTCATACTATTAGTAATAAGTACAAATAACTTACCTCTGGTGTGATTCCTCTGAAATGATTATTATAGCTGATGTCTTCCTCTCTTAAATACTTAATAATGTGATTAGGGGCAGACCCTAACAATTTAGTTGACTCATAGTCTGAAAAAGGTAAAGAGGCGTGGTCAAAAGCTAAACAAGCTAAATCTGATCAACGCAGTCGCTTTTTACCTAGAAATTCGCTTTTAGATCTATATTTTAAAGTTATTTTACCCTCGGTTACATATGCGCTACCAATTTGGTGGTGTTGTACAAATAAGAACGAATTTAACGCTTTGAAACCCATACATTGTAGGGCTGCTAGAGTTATATATAACCTCCCGCGCGACATGCCCTCTTACTTAGTGGGACTCTTTATTCGACACTTATAAGGTTAAAATAGCCACCTTAATTTATAACATTTATAATCACATACTCCATCCTGCTTGGAACATTTAATCCAAAGGAAATCCACCTCCGTCATCAACATTGTGTTAGCGTACAACGTTTTGAAACTTATTATACATAAAAACTACATAGCATACAGAGGATCCATTGTTTGGAATCTTTTAGAACCATCCACTGTCAGCGCCCGAGATTATGCTTAAAGGGCAAAAAAGTCTCCTGCCCTCAGAAACTTGAACTATAGTTAAGAGTCACCGCAAATGGGTCCCCAAATTGACGGTGATTTAGTCTTTATTGATTTTATTCATATCTTTTTTGCATTTTTCATTTGTTTTATTATCCTATTAACATTTTTTACACGGCCCCATAAGTTATCGTAGCTTATGTGTTTAAATTAAAGACGTTGTCGTTGTTGTCACTTCAAATTGTTAATGCCTCTTTCTCTGAGGACACATACAACGTTACGTACCATACCTACGGTCCATTTATTTTCATTATTTAAAGTCTTATTTAACTATAGTATGGGAATTAAATGGTTCATTACCTGGAGGCAGATCAAGCTTCAAGCTTATGTTCCTTGCATCTGTAATGCTGAGAAAAGACTGGTCGTACTGGCCAAGACTTAAGTCCCTACCACTGACTATCATGGCAATTAATTCAAGTCCGAGACACTCACCCCAAATAGGGAACACTTCTCCTGTCTTATCATATGCCTGGTAGAATATGACAGCAAGCGACAGCGGTTAATTCTCCCGTTACCGGTTTCTGTACATTTATGAACACATGTTAAGAACTAATCACTCGGAGCACACCGCCTTCTTCCGCACATTACAACTGTAGTATTTGTTAATACAAACTAATCGCGAGCTGTCCCCCTGGAGATTTTCCGCCCCGGCACACACTTTGTTATCCTTACTATACTATCTTCAGTGTCTAAATCATACAGTTACAGTGTCCTGATTTTTTTTTTAAAATAACCCTTTATTTTATTTATTCACTGAAAAAGGTAACATACAACACAATTTCAAAAGAAAAAAAAATTACAGAAAATTAAAATGTAACAACTTACAAAAAAAAATTACAACTAGTTAAAATAGCTAACTGAAAAAATCTACGAATTACAGTCTTACAAACGCTCACAAGAATCGAACAACACAAAAGTGCTTTAAAGAGTAACAAGGTCTCGAATCTTATTTTTGTCTGTCCCGGGCTTTTTTTGTTTTTCAAAACTTTGAGATAGGAAGTAAAACAGAAGGGGTCTACATTTTTTGCAGAAATATAGACGTAATTTCTGGCCACAAGCAAACAGTAGTCAATGCCTAAAAAAGACTGTTTTCCGGGATGAAAAGCAAATAAAATATCACGCTGTTTGAGTTTGATTTGCATGTTTAAAATCGATCCAAAATACTTAACTAAAATCACATTCAACAAAGAGATGGTTCAGTGTTTGACTGCCACTGCAAGGGTAACATCTGTCGTTCTCCGCTATCTTATCTCTTAAGAGTCTTCTTTTTGTGTACAGAATGTTGTGGTTAATCTTAAATTGACAAACGGACATGTGAAATTTCATCCGCAGAAAAACCTGCCTTTTCAAGCTTTCCCACTTAGGTGGGCTTCTCAAAAATCTTTTTTGTCAGCGCAGTATTTGTCTAAGCGTCCGCCGGCTTACTTGAAATATTTTGTGAATCAGTAATCTTATTTTGGCAGTCGTTAGTTTTATTTTCCTCGTAGCTATTCTTTAGTTTCTTTTTCCAGCTCGCGGGAATAGCGTTTAAAAGCCCTAAATACTGGAAAAAATTTGTTGTAATGCCGAAGGTATGCTGGAAAACATGAAGTGTCATAAAATTTCTATCCTCAGTTAACAGATCTTTTACGTATTTAACTCCGGCTTCATACCACGATCGATAGAATACTGACTTTCCTGCAATTGTAACAAATTTATTGTTCCAAATAACCCCATTTTCCACCTCATTCTTGCTTAAGGGAGTGTTAGCCACTATCCTTTGCCATGCATTGAGCACGTGTTTGTAAAATAATGGTAAATCAGATAGATGCGGGAGAGTTTTAAGTGAGAAATTGCAGTTGAAAATAAGTTCTCCTCCAACGTCTCTTAGATACTCAAGTGGCGGTGATTTCCATATAGCGCATTCAGGAGTGGATAATCTTTTAACCCTAGCTGCTTTAAGCGATTTGTTAATTATGTCAAAATCGGGTATACCTGATCCCCCTCCTTTTTTCACCAATCATCGTTTTTTTCAATCTTTGGAATCTTGTTGTTCCAAATAAAATCACGATTTGTTTATTAACACTTTTTATAAAATCTTCGGGAATTGGAAGAACGGCTGCGACAAAGGTCAATTTAGAGAGTGCTAGAGATTTTACTATGTTGATTTTCCCATACAGAGTCAAGTCCCTAGAAGACCAGACGTTAAGACATTTCTCCAAGGAAAGCAATCTTGATTCTTGATTTGGTCTGTTGTAAAGCATATGCGAAGTACATTGACATAATCTTTGGGCCAGCCAATACCAAAGGGAGTATCGGTTCTTAAATTAAAGATGTTGTTGTCGTTGTTGTCACTTCAAATTGTTAATGCCTCTTTCTCTGAGGACACATACAACGTACCGTACCATACCTATGGTCCATTTATTTTCATTATTTAAAGTCTTATTTAACTATAGTATGGGAATTAAATGGTTCATTACCTGGAGGCAGATCAAGCTTCAAGCTGAACCTAACCATAATGCCTCTGTTTTGGACCTATTAAGCTCGAGCCCCGAACACAATCTAAACAAATCCAGCTTTTTAAATAGATTGCTGGCCGATGAAGTATCTTCAACCAGGCAAGTAGTGTCATCAGCATACTGCGATAATTTAAATTCTTTAGAGTTAAGCGATAGACCTTTTATCGATGTGTCGCTTCTAATAGCGCTTGCTTGGAACTCCACACCTATAACAAAAAGGATTCCGGAAATGGGGCACTTCTGTCTTACTCCACGCACCAGAGGAAAAAAAAGGTGTTGCAAAGCCATTGTTAGTAACACAACTTTGTGGTAAAAGGTTTGAATCCAATTTTTAACATAACCCGTTTGGTCACTGTGAATGATGTCCGGTAGTATTTTAAACATTCTAGAGGCTATTGCTCTTGTAGCAATTTTATAGTCAGTATTTAAAAGCGGGATCGGTCTCCAGTTGTCCAGTAGCGTTTTATCTTTATTCTTCTTTAGAATAAGAGTGATTATTCCTCTTCTTTGAGAAATAGTTAATTCTCCGCATTCGAAACCATGATTCAGACTATCATCTAGTTCTTACCCCAAACTTTCCCAGAACGCTAAGTAAAACTCCACCGAGAGACCATCCGAGCCAGGAGATTTCAGTACCTTTTGCCATTTACTTCAGAGACGTAAGGCACTCATCTTTTGTTAATAAGCCTTCACAGGATTGCCTTTAATCCGCAGATATTTCAGGCAAAGCCGGGTTGTTGTTAGTCTCCTCCGCAGCCGTTTTTTTGGGTTGTCACGCAACGCGTTGCGGGACATTCAAAAAACGGCTGCGGAGGAGACTAGGTTGTTGTAAAAGGCGTCAAAACGGTTGTCATCTGGACAAGCACCAGTGGAGGTGTAAAGCTCTTTGTAGAAACGATACTCTCCATTTAAAATCTCTTTGGGTTTAGAAGTAGTCGTTTTATCTGAGAGTTTCATGTACTTATATTAATTAGTACTGCGATTTCTTCTCTCCAGGAGGTAGAAGTACAGTGTTCTGATAGTATAGAGTCTGGTACAAAGATTTAGCCCTAGAGCACACTAGGAAACACATGAGTTGATTTTCTCATGGTTATCATGGCTAGCGGTATTGCCCGTGGGCGCGTACGCACGACGACGGCGACGACGACGTCGCGCAACATGGCGGCCAAACTCCAGCTAATAGGTTGACAGAGACATGTATCTTTGCCTTATAGCGTACTTCTTTGATATCGGACATCCATGTTATGGTCAAATGACACCTGTCAAAACAAGATATCCGCTGACCAGTATCACGTGACAATATTGCGGGCTAGTAGTATGAGAAATAGCGGTTTAATGACATGAGACCTAAAAAATGGCCTTTTAGACCCTCTAGAATCCAAAAAAATACCCTCGCCGGGCCCCAACTCGAAAGATGCATTTTCAAGCACTTAGAGCATGTCCGCTCGTGAGCAAATTTCATGTCTTCCGCCCCTCTAGAAATCAAAAAATGGCCCGCCATTTGAAAATGTATTTTTCAATATTTTCTTTTTCAAAAAAACAGCCTTCGAATTCACACCCCTCCAGAAATCAAAAAATGGCTCACCATTCATAAATCATGGCTTTTCATTTTAACCTACGTTTTTACCTTTTTCATCTTAAAATCAAAATTTGCTTCACCATTTGCTCAACATGAAGTGATATTATCATCCGTCAACCCTCAGTCACAAGTCTTAAAAAACCATATATAAAATTACCCCTCCAAATCATACTTAAAGAAAAATCGACACATACACATTGGTAGTAATAAGTATGAATAAGAAAAATAGTATAAAAATATATAACTATAATATAGTAATGATGAATAAATCAGAATTAAAGAAATTATCAAAATCTCAACTTATTGAGTTATTAATTGAAAAGCCAAAACCAATCCCAAAACCTCGCATTAAATCTAAAAAACCAGTGCCAGCACCACGTAAAAGTGTTAAACAAATGGTTCAAGAGTATGAAGAGAATATAATTTCCCCTCCTCCTGAATTTCAAGATAATTACAAACCAGTTCCAAAACAAAGAACTATTAAATCAAACCCTGTTCCTGCACCAAGAACCAAAATTACATCTGTTAACAAAGCTTTAAAAGAGGCTGTTGAAACTTATGACATTGATTTGAGAACTAAAAATGATCCATTAATTCAATTACAAACTACTAGACAGTCAATTAAAAATTATTTTAAAAGTAAAAATGATCCATTAATTCAATTACAAACTACTAGACAGTCAATTAAAAATTATTTTAATAAATCCCACTTGGAAAACAATAAAAAAATCAAATTTTATGAATCTTAAAGAGTAACTTTTATCAAAGAAGCTCCTGATAATGAAAAAAATGATAACATGTTGAAATCGATATTGATAATTTTGGTGGAAAACACCATGTGAAAAGAAAAACAGCTTATTTCAATAGTAAAGCTCAGACCATCATAAATATTACTGGTTTAAATCAACAACTAAAAATGGCTAAAGAAGAGATTCGTAAAAAAATTGAGGCATGGTTGAGTGAAGGATCAGGATGGATGGTTGATAAAATTAATGATCATTATTTGAATATCATTAAATACAAACCTCTTAAAGGTAAATCATATTTTCAACTTCCAAAAGAAATAAGACATCCTATGAAAGGCCTTATCAATGTACAAAATAAAGATAACGAATGTTTTAGATGGTGTCGTATCAGGTATATCGAGATCGGGCGACATCGGACACGTAAGAAAAACTACGAACCGGCGAGGGGTTTGGAAAGAATTGTCGTGTCAAAAATTAAAAAAGCATGTGTGGGAGAGGGAGGGAAGTGCGAGGGCGCGTTGGATGACACGTTTGGGATTAGGTAACGGTACGATCACGTTGCGAAAAGCGATTTGAGAAAATACTTCGCAAAAGAAGCTAAAATTCTCCGACTGTCGAAAACAAGTTCGGCCAAGTTGAAAAAAAATCTTACGAGTTCGTTTTGGCTGGTAGCTGGGAAATTTAGAGACCAGGCGAATTTTTGGATTGCGTTCAAAATGTCTGGAGTGGCTCACTTGCCTCCTTTGTCAATACAGTCCAAAAGTATTGTCAGTAAAATACTGTAAATAAAACCCCTATCGACCAGTTACCTCTATTAAGCGGGCGCGGCCACATTTGGTCGTACCGATAAGGGTTTCTCTATTGTCTTTACCCCTATTAAGCGGCCACTTAAAATTTAAAAACTTTGTTTTGGAAAGGGCGATGGCAGATATAGTCTGAAATTGAAGGTGACGAGTGATAATTCAAACGCACGTCTATCATGATTGTCTTGAATTGACTCCATGTTCACTAAGAAATTTATAACCCGATTCAAGGTAAACCAAACTCTATTAAGCGGCCACCTCTCATTTTCCCGAGGGTAGCCCACTGTATTATATGTAAACCAAAAATAATTGTACCGCGCGAAAAGACCTAGGTACGAGTTTAGTGTTACAGTATTACGCAGGGCATGTAGGTACCGGTGGTCGAGTAAAAGATCAATCTCGTTCCCAGAGTCCCCTTGACCAGCGGTCGGAAAACGAGAGCTCTGGGAGCAACGATTTCAGGCGTGCGACATAGATGCAGACTGCGCAGTGGAACCGGATGGGCAGAAAATGGTTGCTCCCAGAGCTCTCGTTTTCCGACCGCTGGTCAAGGGGAACGAAGACTCTAGGAACAAGTTTGGTAAAAGATGGCAACGGGGGCAATGGTAAACTATTCATTCTTTTCATTTCTTAATTCAATCTCTTCCTACTCAACAAGATTGTGTGCTCCCTGTGGTTCCAAGCCTTACGGAGCCTTACGTATTAGGATAGAAATTATCCAAACCCTACCCCCTAAAATGGGATGACAGCATTGCGTGACGAACAAACAAGGAACCGCTGCAAGCAAGGATTCAAGCAGCAATGGATCAAACGATGATCAAACGTAATATTTTGGTTTAGTGCAAAGCAAGCAACTACCTACAAATGACTTAGCTGTTTTTGACTTAGATGCAGTAGTGATCATATGAGTCGAAAGAGGCTCATAGATTCATGGTATTCGACCATTAAATAAGTTGACAGTTGGCGATGTACATCGGACGTTGTGTAAATAAAGGCAAACGTTTGCTTTATGTGCGACCAATGGTGAGAGAAACACGTCAAATCTTTGGACCTGCCTTTTACAGAAAATAAGGTAAGAACATTTCGAAATTATCGGCTCTGATCTATTTCAGCTTAATATAAGTCAAGTCGTGTGGCGCATGCTAAAATATATGTCTAACCCTTCAATTGAAATTTGACAACGGATGGTCAAATATTTGCATTTTTAACGTACTTTGAAAAGCTCTCGCGTCGCTCACAATCATTTGCCAAGAGATATTTTTACAGGAATCTGTAGACCATCCTTCTGCGATTCAGCCACCAGAAGCTTAATCCATTTGAAGGTTTCGCACACGGTGAAAATCAATTATTTTTACTAAGTACTTTTAAGTGAATGAAATACATGTCTTCGAAATTTAATTATTTTGCACCCAAAAGACAACGCAACATTCCCTAAAATCAACCTAGTACACATTTAAACATTGCAAAAAAATATTGAGTGTTCTAAAGACGGAAGAATGATGTGGTTTTGCATGCGAGGCTCGCAAACTTGTTTAACAAAATGGTGCGTCAAATGACAAAATCAACTGAATTTGTTAATTTGCATATTTCTTTGAAATAAAAGGATACTTTGCCAAGAAAAACTATCCAGTTGTCTTTGTCATGTCCTAGCCTATCTACCATAAGAATATGAGCGAAACTGAATTTTCGACCCTTGCCGATTTCCCATATTTGTGGACAGGGACTCTTAACAACTTTGACATTCAACGATTCTTGAGTTTTGTTTTTTTGTAAAAAGGAAACACATTATAGTCGGCATGACAGGTGTATGTTGGCTTCTGGTTGGACAGATGTATGTATCTCAGACCAATTAGATTGAAGCTTGTATGAGCAACTAGTCCAATTACTGCTTGCAACAGTTGCAGTCAGCAAGTATGTGCCGATTCTTGCGACATCAACTAAACACTGCTTGGGCAATCTCGAGGAGAAACCATCATCATTTGATGGTGTTTCCCGTAATATTATGATGACGGGAATTGAAAATATGAACTTATATATGTTGTTTTGGAGAAAAGGTGTTTTCGAAAGAGGATTCCTACTGTGAGTGCTGTGGAAATACCAACAGAAGTCACTGAAACCAGCGAAAACGTTAGCGTGAGTCGTTCCGCTTTGTTTTACGCTGGATTATGATCCAGGGAACTGGAACTATGATCCAATATTTTTCTGGAGGAAAGGCGTATATAAATAATTTGTGTGTATTATCCGCCGTTTCTCCGATGTTCAAAGTTGAATTGTGCGAAATCCTGCAGTTGAAGTTAAAGCTTAATGCTTTTTGCGGGCGGTCACAATGTAAGCGTATTTGCTACCACTTCGTTTATAATTTTTTTATTTTCTACACTGTCTAATCTTAAACTCTGCGAAGTCTCAGAGCGGTACAGAGGTTTCGAACTTTTTTAAGTCTAATGACAACAGCTAGTTATGAATAAGACCACTGAGTTTTAAAACTTGTTTTTATTGCTAGCAAATGTAACGAGATCATTTTATTTTTAGGTAAGCCTACAAACAATAACTTGACACTTATTTTTCAGGGATGAATCCTGAGCATAGAACTGATGAATCAGTAATTCTTCTTGTTATTTGTGTTTCTCGGGGAATTTTGATATAAAATTTGTCGCAAATATTTTAAGTATTCCAATAAAGGGAATTTCAAAACAATCATATTTGTCATATTTGTCAGAGTTTTTCTTAAGGTTTTGAATTTTAGTATAGAAAGACTCCATGGCGGCAAGTTGAACCGCAAATTAATTAAATCAGACTTGAAGGCTAGCCAATTGGAAACGTAACATGGCTCCTTGCGCAACCTCTGGGGCATGGGACATTTTGAATTCTCAAATCATCTTGGATGCAAAATTAGCCTGTTTAAGGATCTCAATGGAAGGGGAGGGAGGCGAGCATGCTGATGCGTATTACATGTGGTTCTCTACTAACTGAACTTATGGCATGGGTGTGACCAAAACTGGTGTTGAAATGCTCCACTTAGGGTCATATTTATAGGCTATCTTATCTCAAAAGTTGTAAATAGTGATAACTCAGTGCCAAATTGAAAACGATGTTTGTAGCAGACGTTTCGGGCCTAGCCCTTCCTCACTGCTAGGTTGAGTTTTGAATGGGACACGTTATTGAATAAATAAACAGTTGTACGCGCGACTCTAACGGATAGCGGATAGGATAGCGACGACATGAAATGTGGTAGACCACATTGCTGGATTTATAGGTGAAATGCTCCCTTGCGGTGATGTTGTATCGTGGTAGGGCTGCCCGACCCTATTCATTGGGGAAACCGGGCGCATGCTCAGAGAACACACTGGTGAACACCTTCGAGCCATTACGAGAAACTCGACCGATTTCCCTGTTGCGGAACATTTCAACAAGCCTGGACACGGACTAGACGACATGGAGGTACGCTGCGTGAAACAATGCAGGGGACACCGTGACGAAATGCGCCTAATTTTTCATCTTGGCACCCTTAAGGTCCGGTAATACGAGCAACATTTTTCTTCAACTTGTCGCGCATCGTTGTGGCATTGCAAGTTGAAACACATTGTTGCGCGTATTACTACGTTTGTGACCAACTTGTCTCGCAGCAAAATACTGGCACGGAAAATTAAGAAGAAAATGACGGCCAGAAGTTGAAGTGGAACTTCGTCGAAACGTTAAATTATATCAAAGAAGGGGCCATCTTTATTTACACATTTATAACTGTACATACCTTTATACCCTTACACATTTATACATTTATACCTGTAGAATTCGTCAGACTTGCAACACTGTATTTTGCTGCGAGACAAGTTGGTCACAAACGTGGTAATACGCGCAACAATGTGTTTCAACTTGCAATGCAATGTTCTTGTCTGGGTAGGGAGTGTGGAGAGAATGTCACGAGATACAAGTCCTTTATATCTCATGTGCATCTAGTGATGACTCTCTGATACCCCTGGCCCCCTAGTTCAATGTTGTGTAGGTGCTGTGATCTGCGTAATCTTAGAAATAGGAAAATCAACATTGTTTGAGAGGAAGGGGAATGTTTTCAGGGCGATCGAAAACCAATCACACTGGAGATTTTATTGAAGAACCAACCAAATTATCGGTTAGAAAATGGGAAGGTATGTTGTGAAAACAGATTGCACAATTAAGGTAATTCCTCTGAAACAAAAGTGACAATAGATTTTTGTTCAAACTTTGTCCACTGAATATTTGTCATATGATAACTTCAATTTTGAAATAAAAAAGGGGGGTGCCCATGCTCATTAAGGAGCATTGAGGCATTGAAAATGCCCCATTTTGGCATTATTTAATGCTTATTATAAAAACGTGCCTATGTTTATTTTTGATAATGATGTTGGATACATCGAAACGTCGAATAACTTTACTCCTTGTATTTCTTGTATAATGCTAAGTTTGTCATACTATAAGATATAAGGAGCTTAAATGTACTCTATTTATTGAGTGGAATTCCTGTGAATAGTTGGGCACTCCAATAAGCTTTCTTTGTTATGAGACGTTGATCAACTCGCATGCTAGGCAGTGTGACTAATTTAGTCAATACATTGATGAGAAAAATATTGTAGCGGATTTTAGATACTTTTAAAGTGAACGGCGACTTCAAGAGATTTCTTATTTGCGACTGTGAATTTCACTAATAGTTTGTCAAGTTTAAACAAAGGAAATCATGGACTAGACTTTCTAAAAGTATTTTCCAATAATTGAATAAGCGAAGGATTAAGCAAAGTTCGACTTGTGGCAAGTTTCAGAGCGGAAACACGTACTGCACAGCTTTCTGTGCATCCCTAGCCCTACTTGCGGGCTCAGGTAATGATGCAGGCTGCAATGGTGGAAGGAACGGCGGATTGCTAATAAGGTACGCGAGGATATCGGGGTCTACTCCAACAACGTGAGCCAACAGCAAGTCATCTTGACCCTCTGGTGAGTCCACTTCGACATTAAACGATTCACCAATTTCTGTGGCGATCGTTTTGTTGCTAAATTAGTTCTGACAGTTAAATTCTTGAAAGCGGCAACATTTTTCAGTTCAATTGAAACTTAACTCAATTTTTTTGTGAATGCTCTTAAAGTTTGAGCTCTGATTTCCAAAAAAACTAATCACAGGTCTTATTTGACTTCAACTTCACTGTAATATGTGATTTATAAATATATTCCATGTTGCCGTACGTCTGTTTAGTAATACATTACAGATGACATCAAAATGTGGTAAGAACAAAAAAGTGGCACACGAGGCGATAGCCGAGTGTCACTGATGTTCTTACCATATTTTGACGTCTTCTGTGATCTATTACTGAACAGGCATACGCAAACATGGAATCAATTTGCTTTACATAATAAAGAAATAAACTATACAGGAAAGCTTTTTTAATTTCAAAATCTTTCAACATAACTGGAAAGCCGGGCCTATGTCCACTTTGGCATTCACGAAAATAGCAATTTGACGTAATCTATTGTCTATACGAAATGGAGCAAATTCATTGGTTCGTTGCTATGCGTAGCAAAGAATTGTGATTGGTTCAGGGAAATCACGTCACTGTCATACTTGAATCAAACGTTGCTTGACTTGGAAAAGAAAACTTACAGCGAAAAACGAATCGAGCTGCGAAATCAACAAATCTTATACAAAATGCTCGCAAAGGTAAGTCAGTTTTTTGCCATCAGCACGCTTGTGAACCGGAGAAACCTGGATGCTTCTCTTGAATATTGCAGGAGTTTAAAAGGACGCTCGGAAAAATTGCCGTTGCGATCAACATGGACCCGATGGAGACCATTCGATTCGAGCTTTGAATGAAAGGAACGTTAGTGACGGTAGCTTTTTACTTGTGTAGTTGGGGACACTTTCAGGCTGCGATACAGACGGCCGCGAGCTGTAGTGAGCTATATCTTGCTGGCTGCTGTGCCCTGAAACGAACTGCAACATTCTCGTCGGAAAGCAGGGTTGTATGTTTATTTTAGGAAGTGGTGCCGTGATATTTCTTGAGTAAACAACTGATTTTTTTGTGACAGAGAAAAGTTGAATTTTTTAAACTAATCCCATAAACATTTTGCTAATTGGGTTTGTTAAATTCGAGGCAAATTTCAAGACCAACTTTGTGGTTCGTTTAGTCTCGCTCGACTGCCGACTGAGACAGCTCGGGTATTTTTTCGACTTAGTTTATAAAAAAGAAACGGCTTTTTCTTTCTTCTTCCTGCTTCTCGTACTGTTCGTAGCCTCGACAAGACGCTTTCTACCTTATCCTTCGCCCAGTCACGTAACATATTATCTAAATTCCCTAAGATTTCCGCCATTTTAATAAAGGGAATAAAATGTTTCTTATATTGACGTCATCTATGCGTCTGTTCTCTTATAGATCATGGGTGAGAACCAATCAAAATGAGAGAATAATCTGACTTACTATATAATTAACAAATTGAAGTCAGTTTTTTATACGTCTACCCTGTTATTGATGATAAATTGCGTCATAACATTGTCAAAGTGGCTGTGGAACCACTCGCCTGCGGCTCGTGGTTCCGAAGTAAACAATAACAAGATCCCAAAATAGTCAAATGCCGGGAATAAATGAGGGGAAAAGACGCCATAAACAAAATGACGCGAACATTGTCGATAGCTTTTCTCACTTTTGATTGGCAACTTAAAAAAGTCCATAAATCTCATTGGTTAAAAAGTTGACAGTTTGACAGCTGAAAATTGAACTTGAAAGCTTGCATAAATAAAAGTTTTATCCGTCTGTACACTTATTGATGATAAAAATGGGGCAATCAGCGCGCGAGAAATTAGACACTTATTGTAAAATTAGAAATAGCAGTATCAGTGTTGTCAATGTCTATTTGGTTATCAACAACCAGAGTTCTGTTCTAAATCTGCAATGAGATTAATATAATTAGCTGCTTCCACTGCTGCTACCTGTCTGGGTCGGAACGAGACGTAATGAACTTAATGTTCTTAACCGCTACTGCTACTGCTGCTGCTTTTCTTGGTCTGCTGCTTGTCTCTTCCTGGATTTCGTGGCTTATCGCATGACAACGCCAACGTCTGTCAAATAGAGCTTGTTGGTTGAAAGAGCTTAGTGACAGATCGACGGAACAACATAAAATGGAAGAAAACGGACAAGGACACAAAAAGGGCGCGCTCTGCGTTCACAAGATAACCCTTTAGGTTTTCCGACAAAGTTTCTGAGCAACCATCTAGAGAGAAAGCCGGAAATCGAACTGTAAGTCTTGAAACGTTTGTTCAGAAACGGAAGAAGAATTTTTTAACCGAACTGTTTTGCCTGCTTTTATCAAATCGCGCTCTACTGTGACCCTTCATACAGTTAAATATAGATGGCAAATCCTCACAGCTAATTTAAAGTACCGGAGAAAGGTTTCATAGGCATGGTTCACGTCCTTCTACTGTTCAAAGTTCAATGGGAGGGAATATGGGATGTAAATCTTTACGACTTTTGCACGATGGAGTTCGAAAACAAGAGCAATTAACTGCGTCGTGAAAGGCTTGTCTCGACGGTTTGATCAAGTCTATCCCGATCAAGGTCACTGAAGCGGGGGGATAGTTGACAACTGGATGGGATGACAGCTGCGCCTTAGCCGGTAGACTCTATCGCATAATCGTCAGCTATGTAAAAGATAACATTGGTAGTAGCAGTAAAGGAAAAGATAGGGTATTGTCAACGAGGAGATAGCGAAAGAGCTTCATATGGTTTACTATAGCTGCCAAAGTACTGTTCTATCTTTCTTTCTGTCGAGGGAAAACCTCACCTGACATGCTTCCTATTTGAAACGCTTTTTGAAGAAACTGTTATTCTTAGGCCATTTCAACTTTAACAGAAATAACATACACATTGCGGTTATAAATATGACAAAACAACGTCTGTTGTAAAAAACTTTGAGTGATGACTTGACGTTTCGTATGCTTTAAGACACATCCTCAGAAGTGACGGTTGGATAGAATACAATTCAATTTAAATGCTGCGGAGAAAGACTGGAACCTAATTTTAATAGAAATGACAACGACGAGAAACCTTTGTTTTGTTGGCATAAGAGAGTTTGGCTATTATAATTTATTCGGAGCATGTCGAAGCGAAGGAAATCACCGTGAAACTACTAAAGATATTCAGAGATA